>ERZ1034723.1258-NODE-1258-length-11328-cov-15.220616_pt1 | contig 11328 bp, 10 predicted proteins | sample MGYA00520637_ERZ1034723 | MGnify/ENA primary metagenome ERZ1034723 (study PRJEB33766, sample SAMN09781719) | gut metagenome | biome: gut microbiome | host: Homo sapiens | place: Madagascar | study: EMG produced TPA metagenomics assembly of the PRJNA485056 data... | reverse complement strand
AGACGGCACAAAAACCATCACTTTCGATGAAATCGCCGCCAAAGATGCCCCAGAGAGCAATGGTTCGGATTTGGGTTGCTTCGCTCCACCAAGAACTCCAGCGTTGTGATGACGCTGGAGTTTCTGTTTTATTTGAACTTCTACAAAGCGCCGCAAGGGTGGATTCGAACAGCTGCGGCGCTGTCGCGGAAGACAGCGCAAAAACAGCCCGGTGGGCTGTTTTTAGCAGCGCGGCTTGCGTAGTCCACCCGCGCCCACCAAGAACTCCAGTATCCGAACCGGGTACTGGAGTTTCTGTTTTGTAATAACCTTCCCGGAGGCTAGGCGGGTGGATTCGAACAGCATCGACCCGCCGAACAGTCCGGCGGGGGAAAAAGCCCCTGCGGGGCTTTTTTAGATGCGCGGCTCGCGCAATCCACCCGCGCCCATAAAAAGACCGTCAGTGTAGAGATACGCCGGCGGTTTTCTGTTTGCAGAAAGTTCGGGTTTTCATGCGGGTGGATTCGAACAGCTGCGGCCCCGTCGCAGAAGAAGGGGCAAAAACAGCCCGGTGGGCTGTTTTTAGCAGCGCGGCTTGCGTAATCCACCCGCGCCCATAAAAAGACCGCCAGTGTAGAGATACGCTGGCGGTTTTCTGTTTGCAGAGGATGGTACGCAGAAAAAGAGAAGCGTGTTCCCGGGATCGGGAGCGCGCTTCTCCTTTATTATATAGTAATTATAATATCGGCTCAGATCTCGTTGCCGGGGAACCGGGGGATGCCGTCAAAGCCCTTTTGCAGGTCGGCATCGGTGGGGATGTAGTCGCTCATCTGGCCATCGTGGAACTTCTCATAGGCCACCATGTCAAAGTAGCCGGTGCCGGTCAGGCCAAAGACGATGGTCTTTTCCTCGCCGGTCTCCTTGCACTTGAGGGCCTCGTCGATGGCGGCGCGGATGGCGTGGCTGCTCTCGGGGGCGGGCAGGATGCCCTCTCACTGGTTTGGGTGGATTTTATCACGTCATTGTCCTGAAGTCAAGAGGGAAAATTCGATTTTCACAAAATAATTTACGCCCCCGGCAGGAACAGTAGCGTGCCACGGGCGGCCAGTACGGGCTGGAACAGGCAGCCCGCCAGCCCGGCGGTGAGCGCCACAACGAGAAACAGCAGTGCCAGGACCAGAACAAGCCGGGCCAGCCCGAAGCGGTGGTGCCCGGCGGGAACTTTTTTGCGCTGCATGGTCAAACCTCCCCTTGCATAAAAGCTCTGCGCCATCCTATGCCGGGCTGTGCCGATTGTGTGCGGGCGCAAAATGTGGTACACTGTTACCGACAAATCACGGAGGAACTGTTATGCTGACCATTACACTGCTGGGTACGGCGGCCACCATGCCCCTGCCGGACCGTGCCCTGACCGCCGCGCTGGCCGAATGCGGGGGCCACGCCCTGCTGTTTGACTGCGGCGAGGGCACGCAGGCGGCGGCCCGCCGCGCCGGGGTCAATCTGATGAAGCTGGATGCCATCTGCCTGACCCACTATCACGGCGACCATATCTTCGGCCTGCCGGGCCTGCTGCAGACACTGGGCTGTCAGGGCCGGGAGCGCCCGCTGACCCTTTACGGCCCCGAGGGACTGGGGGAAATCTGGCCCGCCCTGCGCACCCTGGCCGGGCCGCTGCCGTATCCGGTCAGGGCTGTGCAGCTGGACACAGACCCCATCGACCTGACCGCCCTTTCCTCCGGCTGGCCTGCGGGGGCGCAGCTTACGCCTTTCCGCACCCGGCACCGGGTGCCCAGCCGGGGCTACCGGCTCGACCTGCCCCGGGCGGGCCGCTTTGACCCTGCAAAGGCCCGGGCACTGAACGTTCCGGTGCCTGCATGGAAATTGCTCCAGCGGGGCCAGAGCATCCCGCTGGAAAACGGGGCGGTGGTCGCTCCCACGGATGTGCTGGGCCCGGCACGCCGGGGCCTACGGTTCGTGTTCTCAGGTGATACCGCCCCCTGCCCGGCACTGGAACAGGCCGCGCAGAACGCCGACCTTTTCCTCTGCGATGCCACCTACCCCGACAACGAGCAGGAGGCGCAGGCAAAGCAGTGGGGGCACAGCACTTTTGCGCAGGGTGCGGCCATTGCAAAAAAGGCTGACGTGCGCCGGTTCTGGCTGATGCATTATTCGCCCATGATCCTTGAACCGGAAGCCGCCCTGCCCAATGCGCAGGCGGTATTCCCGGCGGCGGAGTGCGGCTTTGACGGCAAACAGATCATCCTGCAATATGACGAGGAAGCAACATGACAACGATCAAACTTGACCCGGGTGCAGCCCTGCTGCTGGATGCGCTCCATGGGGCGGGCCATGCGGCCTACGCTGTGGGCGGCTGTGTCCGGGACAGCCTGCTGGGGCTGGACCCCCACGATTGGGACCTCTGCACCAGCGCCCGCCCGGAGCAGGTGATGGCGCTGTTCGGGGAGGAAAAGTGCATCCCCACCGGCCTGCAGCACGGCACCGTGACGGTGAAGCAGGGCGGCAGGCTCTATGAGACAACGACCTTCCGCACCGAGGGGGCCTATTCCGATGGCCGCCACCCGGATGCCGTCTGCTTTGTGCCGGATGTGCGGGAGGATCTTGCCCGGCGGGATTTCACCATCAACGCCATGGCATACAGCGCCGAGGAAGGGCTCATCGACCCCTTTGGCGGGCGGGACGACCTTGCCGCCCATATCGTGCGGGCGGTGGGGGAGCCGGAACGCCGCTTTGAGGAGGACGCGCTGCGCATCCTGCGGCTCTACCGGTTCGCGGCCCGGTTCGGCTTTGCCATCGACCCAGCCACCGGTGCTGCTGCCCGGGCACTGGGGCCGCATCTGGACTGCGTTTCGGCGGAGCGCATCCAGGAAGAACTGCTCAAACTGCTGGCGGCCCCCCGGCCCGGAAGCTATCTGGAACCCGCCGTTCTGGCCGTTGTCCTGCCGGAGCTGGAACCGGAAAAACAGCCGGAACGGTTTGCGGAACTCTGCCGTACCATCGACCGGATCGAACCAACAGCGGAGAACGTGCCCGCCCGGCTGGCGGCCCTTCTCTGGCCGCTGGGTGAAGCGGGTGCCCGCAAAGCTCTGCGCAAACTGAAATGCTCCAACGCGCTCACAGATGAGGTGACAGCGTTGGAAAGGGAAGCTGGAGGGGGTGCCGGCACCCCCAACACCACGCTGACCGTACAGGCCAAACGTCTTTTGGGCCGCTATGAGCTGCCGACGATCCAGCGCCTGACCGCCCTTTGCAGTGCCCGGCATCCGGAACAGGCCGAGGCCTTTGCTGCCCTGCGGGCCGAGGCAGAGCAGCTGACAGCGGAAAATGCCTGCTGCCGGGTGAGCCAGCTGGCCGTGAATGGCCGTGACCTGATGGCGGCGGGGGTCAGACCCGGCCCGGGTCTGCGGCAGGTGCTGAACGCCCTGCTGGAGGCCGTCATCACTGGGCAGACACCCAATGAAAAAGACGCGCTGCTGGCAGCGGCGGCTCAATTTTCTGCGTCTTGACAAGAGAAAGAAGCTGCGGTAGTATTATACTACTGTTTTAGTGTGTTATTGAATGAGGAACGATATGACAGAAGCACAGAACACAAAGCGCCCCGGGGCACTCATCGCCATGAGCGGCGGTGTGGACAGCTCGGTGGCGGCATGGCTGATGCAGCAGGCAGGGTACGACTGCACCGGCATCACCATGCGGCTCACCCGAAACGAGACGTTGGGGCAGTCCGGTTTCCACACCTGCTGCTCCGAAAAGGATATCGAGGATGCCGCCGAGGTGGCCTTTGCGATGGATATCCCCTATGAGGTGCTGGATTTCACCGCCGACTTCCGGGAGAAGATCATCGAAAAATTCATCCGGGTATACGAGATGGGCGGCACGCCCAACCCCTGCATCGACTGCAACCGGTATATGAAGTTCGACCACCTGCTCCGCTGGGCTGAGAGCCATGGCATGGAGTATGTGGTCACGGGCCATTACGCCCGGGTGGAGCAGGACGAGGCCACCGGCCGCTGGCTGCTGAAAAAGGGGCTGGACGAGGGCAAGGATCAGAGCTATGTGCTCTATAACCTGACCCAGGAGCAGCTGGCCCATGTGCGCCTGCCGCTGGGGGGGCTGCACAAGGCCGAAGTGCGTGAGATCGCGGAAAAGCAGCATTTTATCAACGCCCGCAAGCACGACAGCCAGGATATCTGCTTTGTGCCGGACGGCGATTACGCCCGCTTCATGGAGGACTTCACCGGCAAGCACTACCCGGCAGGTGATTTTCTGGACGAGAACGGCAAAAAGGTGGGCACCCACAACGGTGCGGTGCGGTATACCATCGGCCAGCGCAAGGGCCTTGGCCTTGCCATGGGTGCGCCGGTGTATGTCTGCGCCAAGGATATGCAGGCCAACACCGTCACGGTGGGCCCGGAGGAGAACCTGTTTGACCGCATCGTCTATGCCGACGAGGTGAACTGGATCGCCATCCCGGAGCTGACCGCGCCCTTGCGGGTCACGGCCCGCACCCGCTACCACCAGACCGAGCAGGCGGCCACCGTCTACCCGGCAGGAGAGGGGCAGTTCCGGCTGGAATTTGACCAGCCCCAGCGTGCTCCCACGCCCGGCCAGGCCGTGGTGCTGTATCAGGGGGATGTTGTGCTGGGAGGCGGCACGATTGTGGCGGTGGAATAAACCGCTCAGGCGCTTTGCAGGAAAGTGATAAAGTAAAACAGAAGCAGCTGTGCCGAACCGGTAAAACGAACGGCACAGTGTAAAATGGAGGAGCAAGTATCTATGCAGGATCAATATTCCCGCACCCAGCTGCTGCTGGGCAAGGAAGCAATGGAAAAGCTGCACAATTCCCGTGTGGCGGTGTTTGGCATTGGCGGCGTGGGGGGCTACACGGTGGAAGCGCTGGCACGCAGCGGTGTGGGTGCGCTGGATCTCATTGATGATGACAAGGTCTGCCTGACCAACCTGAACCGCCAGATCGTGGCCACCCGCAAGACGGTGGGGCAGTATAAGGTGGATGTGGCGGAACAGCGTATCCACGAGATCGACCCCAACATCAAGGTCACGACCTACAAGACCTTCTTTACCCCGGAGACGCAGGATCAGTTCGATTTCACCCAGTACGACTATGTGGTGGATGCCATCGACACCGTCACCGGCAAGATCGCGCTGGTGGTCAAGGCCAAGGAGGCCGGTACCCCCATCATCTGCGCCATGGGCGCGGGCAACAAGATGGACCCCACCCGCTTTGAGGTGACGGATATCTACAAGACCTCCGTCTGCCCGCTGGCCAAGGTGATGCGCACCGAGTGCCGCAAGCGGCGGATCAAGCACCTGAAGGTCGTCTACTCCAAGGAGCCTGCCATGACCCCCATCGAGGATGATTCCATCAGCTGCAAGAACCACTGCATCTGCCCCCCGGGCACCCAGCGCAAGTGCACCATCCGGCGCTCGGTCCCCGGTTCCAACGCCTTTGTGCCCTCGGTGGCCGGGCTCATCATCGGCGGCGAGGTCGTGAAGGATCTGGTCGGATTTGTGCCGATGAAAGGTTAAAAATGAGAACGCCCCTCTCCGGTCTCACAGATGCCGGAGAGGGGCGTTTTGGGTCAGGGGGAGCTGCTCCCACGGCATGGGCACAGGTGGAGCGTGCATCGGGCCGCAGGGCTGCCGCCTGCCCGGGCGTAGCCATTGGCGGTCACCCCAGCAAACGTAATGTTGAAATACGTTCATTTGACAAAATACTTTTGCTAATTTATACTGGAATGCATATTCCCATGCAAAAATCAAGGATAGAAGATAGGAAGTATCGTCATGCTGACTCTGGATAAGATCTACCACGCCGCCTTTGTGCTCAAGGACGTTGCCCGCAAGACCGACCTGATTGAAGCGCCCAAGCTCTCCAAGGACTGCCGCCTCTACCTCAAGACCGAGAACCTGCAGGTGACCGGCAGCTTCAAGGTGCGGGGAGCCTATTATAAGATCAGCCAGCTCTCCAGGGAGGAGAGCGAAAAGGGCGTGATCGCCTGCTCTGCCGGCAACCACGCACAGGGCGTGGCTCTGGCCGCCACCCGCAGGGGCATCAGGAGCATCGTCTGTATGCCGGACGGTGCCCCCATTATGAAGGTGGAAAACACCAAGAGCCTGGGCGCAGAGGTCTGTCTGGTGCCCGGCACCTATGATGATGCCCACGACAAGGCCGTGGAGCTGCAGGCCGAGACCGGCATGACCTTCATCCACCCCTACGATGACGAACAGGTCATCGCAGGTCAGGGCACCATCGGTCTGGAGATCCTTGACCAGCTGCCAGATCTGGATGCCGTCATCGTGCCCGTGGGCGGCGGCGGCCTGATCTCCGGCATGGCCTTTGCCATCAAGAGCCTGCGCCCCGAGGTCAAGGTCTACGGTGTGCAGGCCGAGGGTGCCCCCAGCATGTACCGCAGCCTGCATGAGCACAAGTATCAGACCCTGAAAAATGCGGCCACCTTCGCGGACGGCATTCAGGTCAAGACCCCCGGCGAGCTGACCTATCAGCTCTGCGAGGAATATGTGGACGACATCGTGACCGTCAGCGAGGACGAGACCGCCGCCGCCATCCTCTCCCTGATGGAGAACCAGAAGCTGGTGGCCGAGGGGGCCGGTGCGGTGCCTGTGGCAGCGGCGCTGTTCCACAAGCTGCCCATCGAGGGCAAAAAGGTGGTCTGCCTGATCTCCGGCGGCAACATCGATGTGAACATTCTCAACCGCGTCATCACCCGTGGTCTGGTGATGAGCGGCCGCAAGGCCAACCTGACCATTGCGCTGGAGGATAAGCCCGGCCAGCTGGAGCGGGTAGCCGCCATCGTTTCCCGCTGCGGCAGCAATGTGGTCTCTGTCCTGCACGACGGTTCCGACCCCAACATGCCCATCTCCAGCTGCTTCCTCAAGCTGGCGCTGGAGACCCGCGACCATGCCCAGATCGAGCAGATCCGGCAGGAGCTCACCAAAGAGGGCTTCCAGCTGGTGGCCGAGCGTGTGTGATTTTCTGACCGCCTCATCTGCCGTCTGCGGCGGCAGTTTTCTTTCAAAACAGCAAAAAGCGCTGTGCAGTCATTTCACTGCACAGCGCTTTTTCTTATCCATAAAAACGAAAAAGCAAACATTATTTCTGCACGCCGCTCTCGCACTGTTCGATGAACTGTTTGGCCACGCGGGGGCTGCGGCCGCCGGCGCGGATGGCGAAGGCCTCGGCCTTGACCAGCAGCTCTTCCATGGGCATCTGGATGTGGTGCTGTTTTGCCAGCTCTTCCAGAATGGCGGCAAAGCGGGCTTTCTCGGGCCGCTGGAAGGTGACAGTCAGGCCGAACCGGGCGGAAAGGCTCATCAGCTCCTGCCGGGTGTCGGCTTCGTGGATGTCGTCGCCGGTGCGGTCGGTCAGGGTCTCCTTGATGAGGTGACGGCGGTTGGAGGTGGCGTACACCGCAATGTTCCGGGCCCGGCCGCCCACGCTGCCCTCAAGGATGGCTTTCAGGGCGGCAAAGTTGTCGTCGTTGGAGGAGAAGCTCAGGTCATCGATGAAGAGGATGAACTTGAGGGGGTTGGCCGCCAGCTGATCCATCAGGTCGGGGATCTGGTAGAGCTGGTTCTTCTTGACCTCCACCAGCCGCAGGCCGTCGGCGGCGTACTCATTGGCAATGGCCTTGACCGTGCTGGATTTGCCGGTGCCGGCATCGCCGTAGAGCAGAACATTGTTGGCGGGGGAACCGGCCAGCAGTGCGCGGGTGTTGGCAATGACCTTTTCCCGCTCCTTCTCGTAGCCCGGCAGCTCACTGAGCTTCTGGGGGTCGGGGTACTTCACGGGCACCAGCTGGCCGTTCTCCACCGTGAACACATGATGCTTGGCAAACATGCCGTAGCCCTTCTTCCCGGCTTCCCGCATCCGCTGGTTATAGGCGGCGGTCAGGTCGAGCTGCCTTGCCTCCCAGCGGGGCAGGAACGCCAGCTCCCGGCTCTGCCGGTCGGCGGCTTCCAGCAGCGCGTCCAGCGTCAGGCCGCAGAGCTTCTGCAAAAAGTTCAGCTCACTGTTCAGGGCGGCCTCCATCACAGGGGAGAGCTGGCCCGCGGCGGCCTGCCGCACACAGAAGGTCTCGGTCTCCAGCACGGCGTTGGAAAGATAATCGCCCAGATTGGTGGTGTGGGCAAACAGGGCAGCTTCAAAGGCGGCCACAGCATCGCACAGGGGGGCAATGGTATCGTCAGCCGCTTCCAGCCGGTCGGTCAGCGCTGCCAGCTTTGCCACAACGGGGTCGCCCAGCAGGGCACGGAAAACGACGAGCCCGTGGAGCCGGGCGTTCCATTCACGAAGTTGCATCATCAGACTCTCCTCTTGACAGGACCTCTCCGGCGCTTTGCTCCTGCTTCCCCGGTCAGAGGAGCCGGGCAGGCTGACGGAGAGGTTTTTACCAGATTATACACGCAGAGAAGGCCGTCCGCAAGGGTGTGTTCAATTATCTTCATCTTTCGGCTGATTCACTTTACAAATCGTCGATTGACAAAGGCCCGATTTATAGTATAATTGACCCAACGTTCAAATCGGAATGCAAGATGCGAAAAGTAACGTGTCTGAGGGAAATTTTGTTGAGAGTGTAAGAGGAAAAGGAACAGGAGCAACTTACCATGCAGTTGAATGGTTCGCAAATTTTTGTTGAAGTCCTCTGCGAACAGGGCGTGGACACCATCTTCGGCTACCCCGGCGGTGCTGTGCTGAACCTGTACGACGAGCTGTATAAGAATTCTGACCGCATCCACCATGTGCTGACCGCCCACGAGCAGGGCGCTTCTCATGCGGCCGATGGCTATGCCCGCGCAACGGGCCGCACCGGCGTGGTGCTGGCCACCAGCGGCCCGGGTGCCACCAATCTGGTCACCGGCATTGCCACTGCCTACATGGACTCCGTGCCCATGGTCGCCTTTACCGGCAATGTGCCGACCCCCGGTCTGGGCAAGGACGGCTTTCAGGAGGCGTACATCGAGGGCATCACGATGCCCATCACCAAGCACAACTTCACGGTGCGCAAGGTAGAAGAGCTGGCCGATACCATGCGTGCGGCGTTCCGCATTGCGCAGAGCGGCCGCAAGGGCCCGGTGCTGGTGGATATCCCCAAGGATGTCACTGCCGCTGTCTGCGAGTTCACCTCCAAGCAGCCGGAGCAGATCCGCACCGTGACCACCTACGACGAACAGCAGGTCAAGTGGGCCGCCGATATCATCAACGCGGCCAAGCGCCCGCTGGTCTATTTTGGCGGCGGCGTGCGGAGCGCGGCTTCCTGCCAGCCCCTGCGTGACCTGATCCACAAGGCGGAGATCCCCGCCACCTATACTCTGATGGCTGCAGGCGTTGTGCCCTACGGTGACCCGATGAACATCGGCATGGTCGGAATGCACGGCTGCTACACCTCCAACCGGGCGGTCGCGGACTGTGACGTGCTGATCGCACTGGGTACCCGCTTTTCTGACCGCGTGGCCCTGAACCCCAAGACCTTTGCCAAGAACGCCACCATCATCCAGATCGATATCGACCCCAGTGAGCTGGGCAAGAATGTGGATGTGGATCTTGCCATTGCCGGTGATGTCTGCTATGTCCTGAGCGGGATGCTCCCCCTCATTGAGGAGAAAAAGCACCCCGACTGGATGAAGATGATCCACGAGTGGCAGGCGCAGGATTACCACCCTGTGTCCGACCCCACCCGCCTGATGCCCCATCAGGTCATCGGCGAGGTGTGCAGCCAGTGCGGCCCCGAGGCCGTGTATGTCACCGACGTGGGCCAGCACCAGATGTGGGCGGCCCAGTACATCCGCCACACCAAGAGCCGCGGCTTTATCACCAGCGGCGGCTTGGGCACCATGGGCTTTGGCTATGGCGCGGCCATCGGCGCGCAGATGGCGCTGGGCCGGGAGCAGCGGGTGGTCATGTTCACGGGCGACGGTTCCTTCCACATGAACCTCAACGAGGCCTGCACCGCTGTCAGCTATGAGCTGCCCATCATCACGGTCATCTTCAACAACTCTGTGCTGGGCATGGTGCGCCAGTGGCAGACCACTTTCTACGAAAAGCGCTACTCCCAGACCGACCCCCACCGCCGCACTGACTTTGTCAAGCTGGCCGAGGGCTTTGGCCTGAAGGGCTACCGCTGCACCAACCTCCCCGAGTTCCAGGCCGCATTTGCCGATGCCCTCAAGCAGAAGGGCCCCACCTGGATCGAGTGCATCATCGACAAGGACGAAAAGGTCCTGCCCATGATCCCCGGCGGCGGCGACATCAATGATATCATCATGGAATAAGGAGGACTGACCCATGGAATCCAAACGCAGAGTCATCAGTCTGCTGGTGGACAACCAGAGCGGTGTTCTGGCCCGGGTGTCCAACCTGTTCTGCCGCCGCGGCTTCAACATCGACAGCCTGACGGTGTCCGCCACCAACGACCCGGCGGTCAGCCGCATCACCGTGACCATCACCAGCGATGAAAAGGCGCTGAGCCAGCTCATCCTCCAGACCGAGCGGCTGGAAGTGACCCGGCAGGTGTTCGTGCTGGATCACGAGAATTCGCTGGAGCGGGAGCTGCTGCTGCTCAAGGTGGCTGCCGATGTCCACAACCGCAGTGAGCTGCGGGAGATCGCCAGCATCTACAAGGCAAAGATCATTGATCTTTCGCCCGACAGCATGGTGTTGGAACTGACCGGCCGCCCCGAAAAGGTGGACGCGTTCCTCAAGATCCTGGCAGATTACAAGATCCTTGAGCAGTGCCGCACCGGTGTGACCGCCCTGGAGCGCGGCGGGATGCACCAGCACATGCAGAAGCCCCCGCAGGAGGTGCGGGCAGCCCAGCTGCCCCTGCCCGGGACCCATTGCCCGCAGTAAGGGCCTGAGGGGTTCAACTCAGTTTTCCATAAAAATCAAAATATAAAAATAAAACAGGAAAGAGTAAAAGGAGACTACTACCATGGCGATCAAGAAATACTACGATTCCGACTGCAACCTCGGCGTGCTGGACGGCAAGACCGTTGCTGTCATCGGCTTCGGCAGCCAGGGCCACGCCCATTCCGAGAACCTGGCCGAGAGCGGCGTGAACGTTGTTGTCGGTCTGCGCAAGGGCTCTGCCCACTGGGCAAAGGCCTCCGAGTTCGCTGCCACCCACGACAACTTCAAGGTCATGGAGGTCGAAGAGGCCGCCAAGGCTGGCGATGTTGTGATGATGCTGGTGCCCGATGAGCTGTGCGCCGATATCTACAACACGCAGGTCGCACCTTACATGACCGAGGGCAAGGCTCTGGCCTTTGCACACGGCTTCAACATCCACTTCA
>ERZ1034723.1257-NODE-1257-length-11331-cov-11.068996_pt1 | contig 11331 bp, 9 predicted proteins | sample MGYA00520637_ERZ1034723 | MGnify/ENA primary metagenome ERZ1034723 (study PRJEB33766, sample SAMN09781719) | gut metagenome | biome: gut microbiome | host: Homo sapiens | place: Madagascar | study: EMG produced TPA metagenomics assembly of the PRJNA485056 data... | reverse complement strand
GACGCGTCATCGGGCTCAGCGTGGGCTGGAGAATTACGTTCCTGAGCATAGGTGCTGTCGCGCTGGTTGTGTTCCTCTATCTGTTCACATTGCTCCCGAAGGTGCCAAGCGGAGGCGGAATGACCGCACATGACCTGCCGGCAATGCTGAAGAGCAAGGTTCTCATCGGAATATTCATCACCACTGCTGCCTTCGCAACCGGTTATTACACGGCTTACAGCTACATTGAGCCATTCCTCCAACAGGTAGGGAATATGACAGAGAACCAGATCACGCTGACGCTGATGCTCTTCGGTGGAGCCGGAATCATAGGGAGCATGCTGTTTTCAAAGTATTTCCCTAAATATAGGTTCAAATTCATCAATGTCACGCTGATAGGATTGATCGGTGGAGTCGTGCTCCTGCTACCTTCCGCATTCAGTGTTCCAGTCACAATCGCTGTCTGCACAATAATAGGAATGTCGGCGACAGCGTTCAATGTGGCGATGCAGTCAGAGATCATCACGGACACGCCCGCTGCCCAGACCTCGGTTGCGATGTCAATTTTTTCGGGAATATTCAATTTCGGCATCGGGACGGGAGCCTTGATCGGAGGTTTGGTCTGCTCGCATCTGTCTATTTCGTTCATCGGAATCGTAGGCGGGCTAATAGTGCTGATGGCGTTGGCTTATTGGACGTTCATTGTGGTCAGAAGGTCATTTCGACAAGCTCGGTGACCGCAAAGGTACGGTCGCTGAGCCTGTCGAAGCGACCGTGGTTATTGATCCGTTTCTCTATATCATTCGATTAACCATTAGCATTTTTTATAAAATCCAAAGTGTTATCAATATATATTTTAGGACTACCAGAGACTGTCCTGCTAAAAAGTTTAAGATGCTTTTCCAATGTTGAAGAATAGTCCCCCTCTGATAAGACCTTGGTCAGCTTGTGATATAATATACAGTAGTGAGTACTTCTTCCTGATTTAAGATGAATTTGATATTCTGATACTGGAATCTTTTGTTCACGCTTTCCTCTAATTGGTGGAATGTCTTTGTACTGTTGAATAAGTTCTTCAACTGAATGATGAAAGACTACCCCATAGAATTTGAGTTCTTCTTCAAGAAGATATGCATCTATAATGGAACGGCCAAAATATATCCCTGAGCCACTATCAAATGTTAGTGGACCTTTTGCAATCGCACCTTTAAGAGCAAAACCTGTTTCTAGGGCATTTTGCATGAGCACAGCACCCGCTTTTACAATTTTATTTAGTGCTGATTTTGAGTCATCAAGAGAAGCAATGATGATTGAATCTGAAAATTGAACCATTCGCAATAGTTCTCCATTTTTATCTTGAAGCAATGGCTTTAGACGATCATTTTTCTCTTTGAACTCAATCATTTTTTCAAGGAGTTCTTTATGCCCCATTCGCATTACTCTGTCTTTAAAGCCCAAAATATCCATAAAAAGGACTATATGATCGCTATTCTCATTCCATTCGTGCGTTTCTTTTGCCATTGTTTATATAAATTTCTCTGCCCTTGTTGTTAATCTAAGTTCAATCATTGATTGTTATTTTGTGAGCAAAGATAGTGAAACTAATCTGCATATCGAATATAATTCACTATATTTGCATAATAAAATTGCATTTAAGAATGAAACTGAATAGAATAAAGACTGTTTTATCCGAAAAAGGTATTTCTCAAACGTGGTTAGCTAAACAGCTAGATAAGAGTTTCAGTATGGTCAATGCCTATGCCTGTAATCGGATTCAGCCTAATTTGGAGACCTTGCAACAGATTGCGGAGATATTACAAGTTGATTTAAAAGATTTGATAACCGATAAAAAAGAAAGGTTACAATAGTGAGTTGCTTTAGATTCGTTTAGAATCTATTGTTGATATGCGACCAAACTTCCGATAATATACAATATCAAGAACATGACTCCTGAAGAAAAAGCAAGAATAAAAATTGATCAGTGGTTTGCTGATGCTGGTTGGGAAGTTATCAATAGGGATGATTATGAGCCAACTTGTACAGCTGTCGCTATAAGGGAAGGATTGCTAAAAGGTAATCTCGAAGCAGATTATTTTCTTTTCATAAACGGAAAGGCTGTTGGTGTACTTGAAGCCAAACGTGAAGAAACAGATACTTTTTCTTCTAAAGTATGCGAACAAGCTGCCTTATATGCCAAAAGCGTACCTAATATATATCAGACATATCAAAAGCCGCTGCCATTTATATTCACATCCAACGGAAAGGAATTATACTTTTGTGATTTCCGAGAACAAGACCATTATTTCAAACAAATAATGACTATCCCGACACCTCACGAATTGGTTAAAAAGTTAGGGATAAATGATTATTTTGCCGGACTTCCCACTTTGCATAAGAAAGGCTTGCGTGATTGCCAATACGAAGCTATAACAGAGTTAGAAAAGAGTTTCCGTGCCGGGCAAAATCGGGCATTGATGGTTCTTGCCACCGGTGCAGGAAAGACTTATACTGCTTGTCTTGCAGCCTACCGAATGCTGTCATACACTCCTATGCGTAGGGTGTTATTCCTTGTTGACAGGAATAATCTGGGCAAACAGGCAGAAGGAGAGTTCGGGACTTTCCGCTTGACAGAAAACGGAGAGGCTTTCAACACCATCTTTACAGTCAATCGTCTTCGTTCTTCTTCCATTCCATCTGATAGCAACGTGATTATTTCTACAATACAACGACTGTTCTCATTCTTGAAAGGAGACGCAATTGAGGATAATGATGACGATGATGAAAACGAACCTGCAGAGGAAGTGATCTTGCCACCAAATCTCGATTTACCGCACGATTACTTTGATATGATTATCATAGATGAGTGCCACCGCTCTATTTATAAAAATTGGCGTAAGGTACTGGAATATTTCGACACTGCAAGATTGGTTGGTTTGACAGCAACGCCTATTCCAGAAACAATGGCATTTTTCAACAACAACCGCATTGTCAACTATACATTGGAGAAGAGTATCGTTGACGGTGTGAATGTGGATTGCCGGGTGTATAGAATAAAAACACAGGTCACGGAAACAGGCGGAGCTATATTGGAGGGCGAGAAATTTAAAGAAGAAACAAGATATACGGGTGAGGTCAAGACTGTAAGCAGTAAGGAAACCAAAACCTATACAAATAAGGAACTTAATCGGAGTATTATCAATCCGGCACAGATAAAACTTATTCTTTCGACTTATCGGGATGTGGTTTACACAGAACTCTTCAATGACCCACAGCGTGAGCCGAATATGGATTATCTTCCTAAAACCTTGATATTCGCTCTCAATGAAGCCCATGCCACAAATATCGTACAAATAGCTAAAGAAGTGTTTGGGCGGACTGATGACAGATTTGTTCAGAAAATCACATATTCGGCAGGTGACAGCAACGAGTTGATACGCCAATTTCGCAATGACAAGGATTTCCGTATAGCTGTGACTTGTACATTGGTTGCTACAGGAACGGATGTAAAGCCGTTGGAAGTGGTAATGTTCATGCGTGATGTGGAATCATTGCCGTTGTATATTCAGATGAAGGGACGCGGAGTGCGTACAATAGGCGATGAACAATTACGCAATGTCACTCCGAATGCATTCAGTAAGGATTGTTTTTATTTGGTTGATGCTGTAGGCGTAACGGAACATGAAATGACAATTCCGACAGCAAGCGATGAACCGACCACAAAAACTATCACTCTGAAAGAATTGTTAGAGCGTATCAGTCACGGCTATATTCCTGATGAATATCTCAAACGACTTGCTGCCACGCTTGCCAGAATCTATAATAAAGCGGATGATTCGCAGCGGAAAGAGTTTACCCGTTTATCTCGTGATGACATGAAGGAACTTTCTGCCAGGATATACGATGCGCTTGAAAAAGGCACTCTGCCACCGTTTGTCAGCACAGAAAAGCCAAATTTAGAACGCAAAGGCTTAGTGTCTCCCCTTGCCAATCATGCTGATGCACGGAGATATTTGCTAATTCTTGCGGCAGGTTTTGTCAATACGCTAATGCCCGGAGAAGATACGCTTATCTCAAAAGGTTTCTCCATTGAGGAGGCCAAATGTACAACGGAGGCATTTGAGGAATTTTGCAGAGAGAATGCAGATGAAATAGAGGCTCTTCGCATTATCTATAACAATGAAGGCGAGCCGATAACTTATTCAATGTTGAAAGATTTGGAGCATAAACTCAAAATGGCAAACAACCATTTTGCTCCAAAACAAATTTGGAATTCGTATGCAGTTCTTTCTCCAGGCAAGGTAAAGCGTTCTACAACAAAAGAAGAAAGTGATGCTTTGACAAACATCATACAACTGGTACGTTTTGCTTTCCGCCAAATTGAGAGATTGGACAGCGTAGTTACTACATCCAAGCAATATTTCAATCTATGGTTAGGACAGAATCAGCGTGAGATAACCGACAAGCAGCGTGAAGTAATCAGTCGTATTGTAGATTACATCGCTTCTAACGGAGCTTGTACGGTTAGGGATATTCGTGAAGATGACGCGACCCATGCAGCCCAAATGATTCGGGCGTTTGGTGGTATGCAGAAAGCAGATGAAGCACTTCGGTCGCTTTACACATTTGTAGTATTAAGAAAAGCAGCATAAATTATGGCAACAAATAACACAACAGAGCAATCGCTCACCAAGAAAGTATGGAATTTGGCAACTACTCTTGCCGGACAAGGTATCGGTTTTACCGATTACATAACTCAGCTCACCTATCTTCTGTTTTTGAAGATGGATGCCGAGAATGTAGAAATATTTGGAGAAGAATCTGCAATTCCGGTTGGTTACCAGTGGGCGGATTTGATTTCCCTTGATGGATTAGATCTGGTTAAGCAATACGAAGAAACACTTAAACAGCTTAGCGAACAGGACAATTTAATAGGAACTATTTATACCAAAGCACAAAACAAGATAGACAAGCCAGTTTATCTAAAAAAGGTCATCACTATGATAAATGAAGAGCAATGGCTCATCATGGATGGTGATGTGAAAGGTGCTATCTACGAGAGTATTCTTGAAAAGAACGGACAAGACAAGAAAAGCGGTGCCGGACAGTATTTTACACCTCGTCCACTTATTCAGGCAATGGTAGATTGTATTAATCCGCAAATTGGAGAAACCGTTTGCGACCCTGCTTGTGGTACTGGTGGATTTTTGCTTACAGCTTACGACTACATGAAAGGTCAGTCTGCAAGTAAAGAAAAGCGTGATTTCTTGCGTGACAAAGCCTTGCATGGTGTAGATAATACTCCTTTGGTGGTAACACTCGCTTCCATGAATCTCTATTTGCATGGCATCGGTACAGACCGTAGTCCTATTGTGTGTGAGGACTCTTTGGAAAAAGAACCGTCAACCCTTGTTGATGTGATACTCGCTAATCCTCCTTTTGGAACTCGCCCGGCCGGTTCTGTGGACATCAACCGTCCGGATTTCTATGTGGAGACCAAGAACAACCAGTTGAATTTCCTTCAGCACATGATGCTTATGCTCAAAACAGGTGGTCGTGCAGCTGTGGTACTTCCTGACAATGTCCTCTTTGAGGCCGGAGCAGGCGAAACAATCCGTAAACGCCTGTTGCAAGATTTCAATCTGCATACTATCTTGCGTTTGCCTACAGGTATCTTCTATGCTCAAGGCGTAAAAGCAAATGTGCTGTTTTTCAGCAAAGGACAACCGACCAAAGAAATATGGTTTTATGATTATCGTACCGATGTAAAGCACACCTTGGCAACAAATAAATTGGAACGCCATCACTTGGATGATTTTGTTTCCTGCTACAACAATCGGGTAGAAACCTACGATGCAGAGAATAATCCGCAAGGGCGTTGGCGCAAATACTCTGTAAATGAGATCATTGCCAGAGACAAGACAAGTCTCGACATCACATGGATAAAACAAGGTGGTGAGGCGGACGAACGTTCATTGGCTGAACTGATGGCAGACATAAAAAATAAAAGCCAAACGATAAGTACGGCTGTAGCAGAACTTGAAAAATTGCTCGCTAACATAAATGAAGATTGAGTGCATGGAAAACAACAAGATAATCATATCAATGGAACAACAGTTTGGAGAAGTTATAGACATCATTCTCCAACATAAAAGCCGTGCTTTAAGAGCCGTAAATAATGAACTGTTGTTCACAGCTTGGCATGTGGGCAGCTATGTATCTGCCAAACTGAAAAGCGAGGAATGGGGAAGCAAGGTTGTAACGCAGTTATCCGAATATATCCGTTCCCGGCGTCCAGACATTAAGGGCTATAGTCGGAGAAGCATTTACAATATGGTGATGTTTTATGATGAATATTCATCGGAATCATTCAGCGCAACTGTAGAAAAGTATCTGAACTCTGAATTTGTGCAGCCAAAAACCGCACAAATAGAAGCAAGTCTGCCTAAACAAGGGGAGGCTGTAATTGTGCAACCAAGAACTGCACAATTTGTTCCGACTGCATCTGAACAAATGCCTAAAATCCTGGAGTTGACCACATTGACCAATCATATGGAAATTCTTTGCCGATGCAAAAATAATGAAGAGCGGATGTTTTATATACTCTATGCCAATAAAGAACATTTAGTGAAGCGAGAACTTCAGCGTTGCATCTCCAATCAGACATATACGGCTTTATTGGGCAGCAAGAATAATATGTCGAAAGGATTGCTCAATACGTATCCGAATGCCCCGATAATGTTCAAGGATACGTTGTTTGTTGATTTTCTGAATCTTCCGAAGAAGCATAGCGAATCAAAATTGAAAAACAGCTTGGTAGAACACATGAAGCAATTTATTCTTGAACTTGGCAAGGATTTCATATTCATGGATCAAGAATACCGTCTCAATATCGGTGCATCTACATTCAAGGCTGATTTACTGTTCTTCCATCGTGGCTTACAAGCATTGGTTGCGGTAGAACTGAAAAAGACAAAATTCCATCCGCGCGACCTCGGTCAGTTGGAGTTTTACCTGGAAGCACTCGATAGGGATGTGAAACGCTCTAACGAAAACCCTTCTATCGGCATTATTCTCTGCCCAGAAGCAGACCGGGTTGTTGTGGAATATGCTATGAGCCGAAGTATGAGCCCCACAATGATAGCAGAATACAAACGTATCCTCATTCCACAGGAACGTATGCAACAGCAACTGAATGAGTTTTGCAATCTGTTCTTAAACAAAGAATAGCCTATATGGATACAAAGAAATTACGTCAAAAGATACTCGATCTTGCGATACATGGAAAACTTGTACCGCAAGACCCGAACGATGAACCTGCATCAGTTCTCCTCGAACGAATCAAGGCAGAAAAAGAAGACCTGATAAAAGAGGGAAAAATCAAAAGGAATAAGAAGTCTGCAAAGACTTCCGATACGCCCCATTATGAGAACGTGCCGTTTGAGGTGCCGGAAGGATGGTGCATTACAGATATTGGCGAATTACTTATTAATCGGGATGGAGAAAGAAAGCCTGTTTCTTTGGCTATTCGTAGTAAACAAAAAAACAAGGTTTATGATTACTATGGAGCTGCCGGAGTAATTGATAAAGTAGATAACTATCTATTTGATGAGTGTCTTTTGCTTATAGGGGAAGATGGAGCAAACCTACTTTCACGGAATAAGAATAATGCGTTTTTAGCTGATGGGAAATATTGGGTAAACAATCACGCCCATGTTTTAGATACGATTGATAAATTTATATTAAGTTATGTTGCAATCGTAATTAACTCTATGAAGTTAGACGATTATATTACTGGTTCAGCTCAACCGAAATTATCTCAAGATAATCTGAATAAAATTCCGATATTCTTGCCTCCATTAAATGAACAGAAACGTATTATGACTGAACTTGAGCGTTGGTTTGCTTTGATTGACCAAATAGATCAAGGCAAAGTCGACCTGCAGGAAACTATTAAGCAAACCAAGAGCAAAATCCTTGACCTTGCCATTCACGGTAAACTTGTGCCGCAAGACCCTAACGACGAACCAGCCATTGAACTCTTGACACGCATAAATCCCGATTTTACACCTTGTGATAACGGGCAGTATGGGAAGATTCCGCAAGGTTGGATTTTAGCAAAATTAGGTGACTTATTTGATGCAGTATCTGCCAAAAGAGTATTGAAATCAGAATGGAGAACTAAAGGTGTTCCATTTTACCGAGCAAGAGAGATTGTGAAATTGAGTGAATACAACAAAGTGAATAATGAACTTTTTATTGAAGACAAACATTATGATAAGCTAAAAAATAGGTATGGTGTTCCTGCATCTGGAGATATTATGTTGTCTGCTGTTGGTACAATTGGAAAATGTTATATTGTTAAAGAATCCGATAAGTTTTATTATAAAGATGCAAGTGTTCTTTGTTTAAAGAATCACCATAAACTAAGTTCAATGTATTTTTCTATGTTATTTTCATCTTCGTTTATTGAAGAACAAATAAAAGAGTATTCAAAAGGGACTACTGTTGATACAATAACACTTGAAAAATTAAAATCATATATTGTTCCTTTACCACCTCTGGCCGAGCAACAACGCATTGTGCAAAAGATAGAAGAACTTTTCTCAGTTCTTGATAACATTCAAAATGCCTTAGAAGTGTAAACAAATACACTTCTAAAGGCTGATGCGACGTTACCAGTTAACCACTTTATCCACAATCTTCTGCTGTTCGCTGGCAGTGCGACGAAGATAGATACGAGTAGTTTCTATGCTTTCATGTCCCATAAGGTCGGCAAGTAGAGCAAGGTCGTTAAAGCGGTCAAGGAAATTCTTGGCAAAACGATGACGGAATGAATGAGGATAAACGACCTCCTTATTCATTCCGTATTTTTCCGCAAAGTGTTTCAATTGCTGGGCTATGCCACGGGTCGTAATTCGGTCTCCGAATCTGTTCAGAAATATATATCCGGAAGCAACCCCTTTATCTTTCAGCCATTTCATGGCTTCAATGCGTAAGTTTTTCGGAATATACAGACGGCGTATTTTCCCTCCTTTGCTATAAAGGTCAAGATGTCCGATTTGTACATGCTCTGCTTTGATATGGAGCAATTCGCTGACACGAGCACCGGTAGCCGCCATGAACCATACGATAAAATACCACTCATCATAACCGTCAGCTTTCAAGCGCGTTTTGAGAAACTTGTAGTCTGCATCACTGATTACGTTCTCCAAAAAGTTTTTCTGCTGTACTTTGACGAACTTTACCTTCAGTTTCTCTTGTTTCGTAAATTCAAGGTATTTGTTGATACCCTGCAATCGAAGATTTACTGTCTGTGGTTTGAAGTTTTCAACCAAATACCCTTTGTAGGCTAACAGGTTCTTTTTGTTCACGTCCCCATAGTGATTGAGGAAATACTGCACCGTCCACACATACGAAGTGACGGTGTTCTTGGCAAGATTAGTCTTTGCCAAATGATTTTTGAATTTTGTTACCATATTACATTGAATTAGAATGAATATGGTAATAATATAATGGAACGTATCGGGCATTATGAGAACTTGCCAGATGGATGGGGCGTATGTAGGTTAGAAGACATTGTAGATCACGAGCAACCTACGGCATATATTGTTAATTCAACAAGTTATAATGATAGCTATCCAATACCAGTTTTAACAGCAGGGAAATCCTTCATCATAGGTTATACTAATGAAGAGAAAGGGATATACTCAAAATTGCCTTGTATTATTTTTGACGACTTTACTACAGATTCAAAATTTGTAGATTTCCCTTTTAAAGTAAAATCATCCGCCATGAAGATTTTGCAGGTAAGAAAAGGTATTGAAATAGAATATGTTGCAATGTTTATGAACACAACACGTTTAATTGGCGATACCCATAAACGATATTGGATTTCGGAATATTCTAAACTGACTATCCCAATCCCTCCAAAGGCAGAACAAAAGCGAATTGTAGATACTATTCATACAGCATTTGCCAAGTTAGATACAATAATGTAGAGTTTATAGGCTCTCCATTATTACATCCAGTCGTTTAAAAGCAAGATTTACTGCCTCCACAATCCTTTTCTGCTCACCATAAGGAGGTATTGGCACTTCAATCGCTTTGAATAGTTTCTTATTCAAGTGAGGAATGGCAGAACCAACCTTGTTCTCTCGTAAAATCTTACGATGTAGGTTAATAACTTGTAAAACATAATCCGTATTCATATTGTCGTTGATAGACAATTGTTTGAATGTACTACCTTGATAACCATCAATAGGAGTCCTGAATACTTCACCAGAGTTTTCGCCATCTACTAAAATCAAAAATGAATTCGCAGCAACATATTTCCCAAATGTCAAAGTTTTGGCTTCACTCTCACCACGCAAATATTTGACATCTAGATTTATTCGTTCCATACCATTTCGCTTTTCTCCATCAACTAAAGAACATAATGTTTGCATAGGTGCAAATGACCAACTATGTGGCAACTGCGGATAATGCCCGTTATCACAAGGTGTATAGTCGAGATTTATGCGCTTGAGCAGTTCGATGGCAGGCTCATCATTCGGGTCCTGGGGTACGAGTTTTCCGTGAATGGCGAGGTTAAGGATTTTACTCTTGGTTTGTTTGATTGTAGCCTGCAAATCAGATTTCCCATTTTCAATGATGTCAATCAAAGAAAACCACTTTTCAATTTCATCTACGATGCGGTGTTGTTCGGCAAGTGGTGGAAGCGGAAATGATAAATCAGACAATACTCCGATATATAATTCCTTTTGATTGGTACTTCCAGCAAGATTATCTTCCAAGTACTGCTGTATAAGTTGAGATGAGATATAAGCAAAAACAAACTCAGATTTAACCTCACTTGTTGTTCTTATAACTGAAACATGAGAATCAGGAACAACAAAGGGATAATTCTTCAAACAACCTTCGTGAAAAAGTCGTGTTCGTCCAACCGTCCCAGTCCCTGTTGAATTGACAAGTACATCTCCTGTTTTTAGCTTGTATTCCTCGCTCCATTTACAAATTGTAGATGGGTCTAAGAAACGTGCTTGTTCTAAAGATATTCCACCTTCTTTCAGATTACATTTTTGAGCAAATACAGGATAGGTTTTATCCGTATCTGAATACTTTGGGGATTTACCTCTCGACAAGAACAAACATATTTCTTCTAGTGTTGTCCACACCCATCCCTCCGGCACCTCAAACGGCACGTTCTCATAATGGGGCGTATGTGTAGTTAAATTATAGTGTGCTGTAACCTTTTGCTACAACACACCAAAAGGAATAATTATCTTCTCCTATATCCGCTTTCCAGTTAATATCCAAATAAAATTGGACTTGATAATTTTGGTTTAACCTTTA
>ERZ1034723.1255-NODE-1255-length-11354-cov-4.222409_pt1 | contig 11354 bp, 9 predicted proteins | sample MGYA00520637_ERZ1034723 | MGnify/ENA primary metagenome ERZ1034723 (study PRJEB33766, sample SAMN09781719) | gut metagenome | biome: gut microbiome | host: Homo sapiens | place: Madagascar | study: EMG produced TPA metagenomics assembly of the PRJNA485056 data... | reverse complement strand
TCTTGGGGCTCAAAGCATCTGCACCTGCAATACGAAAATCGTTTACCCAGCGTACGATTAGCGACGGATTGAGTATGTTCTCTTGCAGAGCAAGCTGTTGATATGAAACCTCTGTTGTCATATATAATTCTACAACAGAAAACTTCTTTTCGAAAGAATAGGTTTCATTTTTTCTAGAACGAAACAAGCCTTTATCTCCAAAAGCATTATAGTTATATACCCACGTTTTTATACTTTTAATGGCAGGTATACCATACTTTTTTGCTAAAGTTTTGTACCCGACCTCTTCGTTTAGATATTCCAGAACTATTTTCTTCTTTAGTTCAAAACTGTATTTTGCCATTAAAAAACCGACCTCCTAAAATTAGATTTTTAGGTCTAACTTTAGGGGGTCGGTTCACAATGCAGAAGGTGCCTTTTTTGAGCAAGATTCCCCTTTTGGGCGAGCTGTTTAAAAACCGTTCGCGTTCGCACAGCAAGACAGAGGTTTTGCTGCTTTTAACGCCGCACATTACGGAAGCAGGCGCTTCACCGGCGATTTATAATGAGAGGCTGATGAAAGAGGAAGGGAAGTAGCAGACAGACACGTTGGATGCTTACAACCTGTTTTCGCTATAATCTGTATTTTGTAAACCGCCATTCCTCAAAAAGAGCGAGTAAACTCCATGTCGCTCTCACATGGAGTTAAGCCTGTAGACAGTAACTCCAGATGCTAGCGGAAAAGAGTATATCCGTAACCAGAAATTCCACAAAAAATAAGTGATTGAGGCAATTTGTTTACCCGCTAATGTTGATCAAGAGCAAAAAAGACCGCCGCCGGCGGTCTTTTTTTCATGTAGGCACGTTTTAACGGTTGACCGTTTGACGCTTACGAAAGGACTTAATTATACAAATCAGCCAGCGTCACAAGCGTCACTTCGCCACGCTGCGCTGCCTGCAGCAAGCCCTCAGTGAAACCGCCTTTAGAAAAAATATAAAAATAATACTTTGTTCCCTTGCCAAAAACTCTTGCGTAATCGCGTAAAAGCTCTAGCTCATCTAAACCGATTTTCTCATTACGATATTTACAAGAAGCGATAATATAAGCATCCGGTGTAATTCCTGTTGCGACAATATCAATCTGCACCTGCTTCTTCTTTTGCGCATCCGTCCCCCACCATTGCCCGATATCAACAAGCTCAATAGGCAAGCTCTTCGCATAATACAGCAAGTAATCCTGACACATTTTTTCAAAAACAAGGCCCATGTAATCTGAAAAACAGCGTTTTACCGTTTGCGAGTAAATCCTAGAAATCCTGCCAGAATCAATGGCATTAGCATTATTAGGCACAAACTTATACCAGAAACGGAAAAAATTATCTGCTAAAAGATAAATCGTCTTGCGCCCTGCTTTTTCTGTGAGCGGCGTTTCCTTTTTGACTATTCCTAATTCCATCAATGTTTTTAAGTACTTTAAAACAGTTGTGCTTGTCTCCTGCACTTTACCGCAGATATCAGCAGCCCGCGATGAACCTTCAGCAATAGCTTTAATAATAGCATTATAAATTGCAGGCTCACGTAACTCCTGCTTAAGCAAATTAGCTGGTTCTTCATACAAATAGCCCGAACGATCAAATAAATTGGTCAGCAATGCTTCATCAATATCTTTCTTTACGCCCAGCTTGTTAATATAATGCGGTACACCACCAGTAATGCCATAAATCAAAGCATTGTCTTCATACGTCAGCTCAGGATGGAATACGGCTGTCTCTTTATAATTCAGCGGCTCAATTTTAAACTGACCTGTTCTTCTGCCATATAGCGGACTTTCCTGACCCAGCACCTGATTTTCCATGAAGCTCATAGATGAACCACACAAAATCAAATAAAGTTTTCCCTGGCTCCATTGGTGATCAATTAAATGCTGAAGCATTGCTGAGATAGCAGGCTTGGATTTTGCTAAATAAGGATATTCGTCAATAACAAACACAAGCCTCTGCTCACGCGCCAACTCCGTTATCTCTGCCAAGGCATCATCATAACTTTTAAACTCCGGCGCAACCACAGCGTCAGGCTTTTCGTAACTCATAATTGCTTTTGATAAAGCCTTTAAATTTTCTTTCCCCGTTGTATTGAGCGCAGAAAAAAATATCGTTGGCTTGTCTGCACAAAACTTGTTAATCAAGGCTGTTTTGCCTACACGACGACGGCCATAAATAATCAGGCACTCAAATTCTTCATTTTCATAACGTGCATTAAGCTTGCGCAATTCCTCTTCACGGCAATAAAATTTTTCCATCTGCTTCACCACTATTCAAAATCATATAACTCACGATTATAATACTCATAAGTATGTTACTTACGAGTATTATAATTTAGAATAGAAAAATTTGCAAGGGGTGTACTTTTAAATTTAAAACTTGTGCACGTGATAAAGGCAGGCCGGTTCATACCAGCCTGCCTTTAAGCATTATCCTCTGAATATCTGTACCCAATAATATTCATACTCAGTATTTTCATCACAACAATAGCCAACACCCAGCTCCTTAAATACAGGATTTAAAATATTAGCCCTATGTCCTTCAGAATGCATCCATTGATCAACAACACCTTCGGGAGTACCTCTTCCCGCGGCAATATTTTCACCTAGAGTATTGTTTTTATTTTTTACAACAGAAAAGCATCTGCTGCCATCAGGTCTTGTATGCGACATAAGCTGCGTTATTTCAACAGCTCTGATTGCCGCACTATCCTGCAAATCAGCTGCAAGACTTAAGGGAGCAACCCCAACCTTGCTACGTTCGGTATTGCACAGCTCCAATACTCTTACAGCAAAAGCAGGAGCATTCAGCGCCGGTTCACCATGAAATTTTTTATTCTTATGATGAGCAAAAAGCTCAGCCAGCGGATTACGTCTTTTCTGCCAATCTCTCGCCTGCTTTTCCAAGGCATATTTACGCTGATTTACTATGCGGTCACGTTGAGCAGCCTGTTTTTGTCTGGCAGCCATCGAATGCTTGGCAAAATCATTACTGCCTGCTGCCGCAGCACTATTTGTCATTGATATGACAGCGATAAAGCAAAACGCAATTAAATATATTACAGCAAAAAACTTTTTCATTTCTCTCTCCATAAAATAAATTTATTATTCTGCAGTAAAGCTATGATTGTCCTAAATATCCCATTCATCAACGGAATATAACAGGAAATCCTTTTCTGCATCTTCCTTACTGCTCACGCGCCACAACCATTGGCCGTCAGCAGCCAAGCGCTCATATTCTTCTGCCAAAGCATATGCCGGTGAATATTTTCCGCAAATACTGTTTATACGCTTTACTGTCTTTGCAGCTGCATTATAGTCCTGCAAAAGCACATAAGCCAATAATCTCGGCAACAAAGTTTCTGCTTCACTATATTGATTTTTATTATTTTCCAGCAGCTTTAAGCTCTTCCCGGCATATAAAACAGCTCTGCTTTGATACCCCTCATAGTCGGGATAATAGCGGGCATCACCGGCATAGCAGGCTATGGCATACTGTAAATTCAGCGTTATGCTGTCAGGATAATCTTTTAGCTGCTTTTCATATAGCGTGCATGCTTGTGCAAAGTAATTTTTTGCATAACGCAAGCCACCCCGATAACGATAAATCTGCGCCGCCAACAGCTTATATTCCGCACTTTCCGGAATAATCGCCAGCGCAAGATTAATATTTTTTATTGCTTCTGTATATTTGGCATTTGCAATCCGTTTATCTGTTGTCGCTCTGGCCTCCTGATAAGCCGTCAAGGCACCTCCTGCGTACTCATACGCTTTATTGCGGTCGGAGGCATAAATTACTCTTCCCTGAGCATCGTACAAGCAATTATAGGCTGCAGCAGCTTCAGCATCCGCTTCGACATTATCAGCAATATTATTGGCCAAGCAAGTATTCATAGCGCAAGCACAGGATAAAACCAACACCAACTTTTTCAGCATAGCTCTCACCTTCTATCAAAAAAAGGAATGCCCATAAATGTGAGCATTCCTTTCGTCATTGCCGTTTATTTTACAAAGGCCACTGCTTTATTTTCCAGCATACCGGATTTTTCATTAGCATATAAAATTTTATCGCCATCTTCTACGCTAACAACAACGTTAACCGGATTTACGGAATTAGCACCACCGCGAACGCTCACAGCCTTCACAACCAACGGATTTGCACCGGCACGGGAATTAACGGTTGCAGTCTGCACATCGTTATAGTATTCTACCATGCCCTTGCTGATAGCAAAGTCTTTATCAATGTTACGCATACCATAAATTGCACGGCCGTTGACATCATAAATAACAGGAGAGAAGGTACCCTCCAAGCCTAAGCCGGCAGCATCTACAACAACACCGGTATAGGAAGCAGCTTCGGCCTGTACCTCCGGAGCAGGAGTATAATCTTCGCTTATTGCAGGCGCTTCTTCAGGCAGAATTGTTTTTTGAGCTTCAGGTACAGCAACTGCCGCAACACTCTTCACGCCATAAAGAGGAATAGCCATTCTGACAGTGTAGCTGCCGTCATCATTGGCAGTTTCTTCAACTATGCGTGCACCCTTTACCAATGCGCTGATTTTAGTATTAACAATATCACTTTCAATTGCCAAATCACGCATAGTGGTTTCAGCATCAACCTGAACGCCCTTAATAATTTCCGCCAGCTGACGATAAGCATCAACAACGGCAGCACGGCGCGCAAGTGCAGTACCGCGTGCAGCAGGCACGCTTTCCGGCGGCAGGCCTACACCCCATGCTTCAACATCAGCCTCAGCACCCTTTTCCCAGTTTACAGAGCCTTTAACATTTTGCTGCACATTTACCTGTACAGATACATCATCCGCACCTGCAACACCTGTCAAAGACATTGACAGACCAAGTACGACAGCAGCGAATAAATTTTTCTTTGAATACATTGTTAACATCTCCTTAAATTTTTAATATGTTCCATAACTATGCGTCTTAAACCACTCTGTAGCATCTTTCGAATACTTATCTTTGGTAGCCATTTTTTTGTTAGCTCCTATAACTCTATCACCATATATCAAAGAAACTCTATCTCGAAAATATTGCCATGCTCCCACATCAGTTATAGCAAAATGCAAATGCCAATTTTCTGTAGGATTCTTACCTTTGGATAACGAATAACCGGAAAGTGCAATTTGATGACCTTTTTTTACTTCTTGCTTCTCTTTCACACAAATGCTGCCTTGTTTCAAATGAGCATATAAACTATATCGACCATCCTTATGACGAATAATAATATGCGGTCCATAAGATTTTAAATCATATACAGACACAACACGATCAACCGTTCCATCGGCTGTTGCTTTTACAGGTAATGATGTTTTTCTTGGTGGTGCAATATCCACTGCATTCCAATAATAAAAGCCATAGCTAGGTTTGCTTCCATAGGTAGCATCATGTGGTTTCGGATTATACGTTTGGTTTTTTTCGTTAAATCCTGAATAATAAAATAAGCAAGATATTTTATATGCATCTATAGGCCAAACATAATCACCTATTTGATTATTCTCCTTGTCTTCGTTCAGCCCCTTCACGGCAGTTCGTTCTACGTAGCGTTCTCTCGTTGCACCGTTGTCGGCCCAGTAACGAATAAAATAGGACTTCGCGTTTTCTCCCAATACTTCTATATCGGAGCCGCTGGTTATCCAGCCTGCTCTCGCTCCGCTTAAGTTAGGATTGTCATAAGTATTGGCTCTATATCTTGCTGTCGCTTTCCACACTCCATAAGAAGATGACTGCTCCTGCTTTTTATCCTCTCTTTGCACAGGCTTCACAATGGGATTCTTATTAATCACATTGTTATTTACCTGCTTTTTATTCTCCTTGTCTTCGTTCAGCCCCTTCACGGCAGTTCTTTCTACGTAGCGTTCTCTCTTCGCACCGTTGTCGGTCCAGTAACGAATAAAATAAGATTTCGCATTTTCTCCAAATACTTCTATATCGGAGCCGCTGGTTATCCAGCCTGCTCTCGCACCTCGCAAATTAGGATTGTCATATGTATTTGCGGTGTATCTTGCTGTTGCTTTCCACACTCCGTATGAAGACGACTGCTCCTGCTTTTTATCCTCTCTTTGCACAGGCTTCACAATGGGATTCTTATTAATCACATTGTTATTTACCTGCTTTTTATTCTCCTTGTCTTCGTTCAGCCCCTTCACGGCAGTTCTTTCTACGTAGCGTTCTCTCTTCGCACCGTTGTCGGTCCAGTAACGAATAAAATAAGATTTCGCATTTTCTCCAAATACTTCTATATCGGAGCCGCTGGTTATCCAGCCTGCTCTCGCACCTCGCAAATTAGGATTGTCATATGTATTTGCGGTGTATCTTGCTGTTGCTTTCCACACTCCGTATGAAGACGACTGCTCCTGCTTTTTATCTTCTCTTTGCACAGGCTTCACAATGGGATTCTTGTTAATCACATTATTATTTACCTGCTGCTTACCCGCCTGCCGTGCATCCCAGCAATCCCAATACGGAGCCCAAGCCATTTTATAGCCGCCGTTGTTTAATTTATAAATAAACTGCCTGCTTTCTCCAGATTCAGACACCACAAGAAGCGTTTCATTATCGTTAAAGGAACCAAACTTTCTGCTATGGTCAGGGCCGGTATATGTATTGGTATTTGCTTTTGGCGAATAACGCTCCTGATTAGTAAAGCCTATATTATTTACCAAATCATCTGCTCTGAACCATCTGCTTACTCTGCCGTTGCCGACAGGATAAGAACCATACGCCCAGCCATCGCTTCTGATTTGCGTTACCACAACATAATCACCGGGATCAATCCAGCCTTTTTGTACACCGTTAGGCTGTAAATAACAATTCAGTTTTTTAACGGCATAGGTTTGCAACGGTACTCTGTCGGCAGGAATACTTCCGGCTTCAGCAACCACGCCAAGAGCCAACGCCAAGCCTAAGGCCAATAAGCCTATTTTTTTCATCTGAAGCAACTCCTTTGCAAATTATTCCAACGCACTTACCAGGTATGACGATAGCCGGCGCTGATTGCCCAAGGTTTTTCAACCCTGCTTCCAAAATCTCTTTCCAAATCAATATAGAAGCTGTTGTTTTTGCCAACCTTTGCGCTGGTGCCGACTGCAAATTTCAGCCAGGTTCCGCCCATATCTGTATATGCGGCAGTTTTGGTTCCCGGAACATTCATATACATTTCGCCGTCAAAATCGTGTACCAGATTCATGCGATAGTAAATATCATGCTTGTCCAGCTTCTTGCCAACCTGAATACCTATGTTTGCCATTTTACTGGTAACGCTGTCGCCATGAATTTTAAAACCGCGTGTATCCTTAAAGTCAACATCGCTGATTCTGCCCCAGGTCAGACCGGCAAACGGCTCATAATACCAATCGTTTCTCATTTCGTAACGACGTCCGTATTTGGCTGCAATACTGAATACATCCTTAGAATAATTGCCGCCGGCAAAAACATTATTTATATCAAGACCGGCATATGTTTTATCCATTTTGCCGTATTTCAGGATAACATCAATATAATCATTATTATCCTTACCTAACCAGCTGCCATACAGGTTATAACCGGTGCTCTTTGCATCACCGATAATGCCTGTATCACACTTATTGACAGAATGCGTGATGCCAAAGCCACCAAACATAATTGCTGCATTACTTTCATGCTTCCAATCATGACCACCGCTGGTCATGTTGTAATCGTAGCCATAGCCATCAATCTTCATCTCGCCGGTTTCACCGCGAATCCACACGCCAACCTCGCTGGGATCATTGCGAATATCCATTAAACGTTTAAAGACATTATCCAGTTCGTTGGAATTGATATATGGTTCATTAGTAGGCAGCTGTTGGTCAAGAATATCACCCGCAGCTTTGCTGCCCCAGCCGACAAAATTATAGTCACGGCCGGTAATAAGAGCTCCGGAAGTAAGAGCTTTTTCCTTGATGATAGGAGTATACAAGCTCAAGCCATCATCACCGCCTGCAATTTCTAAATTATAAAACATCAAGCCGGTTTTCAGATTAACCTTGTTATCGCCATCCACATGCACAACAGTTACACTATGACCATCAGTTTCTTTAATAGGCACTCCGCCATTGTCATCCTTGTTCCTGATTCCTAACTGCAGCTCGGCAGGAACGGTACCTGTTAAGACAACCTTATCACCTACATCATTAAGCAAATCTGTTGATACACAAATAGCACTCTTCTCATTAGTCTGCAGGTTTGCGAAGGTAACAGTTTGGTAATTTGTATTCCAGACATCACTTGAACCATAATCATAGTAGTTAGGTGTATTTACATATACCACGCCACCATTCAGTTTTAAGCCATAAACTACATCTGTCTGATTAGCCGGCACACTCCAAAAAGTATTCTCGCCCAATGTCATGTGAAAGTTTTCATCACTGCCCTTGATAGCCCCCCAAAAAGCACCTTCTAATATATGTGAACTATCAAGACTCTTTTCATCGCCTTTCAAATTGATATTTGTCTGTGCACCGCTAAAGTGTTCAATATCACCGTAAATATAAGTTGCCCGTGCAATATCATCAGCATTCATAGTAAAATTGCCCATGTTGCTGATTGCATTAAAACCGGCAGCATAAGGTTTATCTCCCGGAAGATTATCAGCCGAAACATTAAATACTACTTCTCCATTTATGGTCATATTGCCTTCGTTTTCTATAACAGAACCGCTAAACCCGTTGCCGGAAGATGTATCTGATGCTATATGAACATCCCCGAGTATATTTAATGTAGCACCTGCTTCATTTATCAAAGCAGCAGTCTCAGGTATCTTATTATTAAGACCAATTTTCAGGTTGCTTTTGACAGTTAAAGTTCCTGCTTCATTCTTTATCGCACATTGAGATTTAATAGCATCCGCACTGGCATGTCCGGAATAAATATTATTTACAAACCATATATCTTTATCACTTTTTATCTGTACATCGGCACCGGCACTATTGTTCAAAACACCGATACTGTTACCGATACCGGTATTATAATCAATCACCAAACTAGAATTATCTTTGTCGCTTCCGGTAAACACAAAATTAATGATTTTGTTATTATTACCGAAAATATTGATTGTTGCACCTGTATCATTGGCATCCGTAAAGCTCGGAGCAGTTATTGCACCAACCTCAGGAGAATCACTTATTCCGGAAAATGTTGTTTTATAAGTAATGTCTTTATCGGTATTGATATCAATCTTAGAATGAAAAGCTGCCTGTGCACCCATATTTATAGAACATACACTCAGCAAAACTCCCGCAATCAACGCTTTCTTTTTCATCATCACAACAGTCCTTTCCTTGTTAAATATAATTAGCAGCCATTTTGCCCGCTATATCTTCGGCAGCTTTTGCAATAGCATTATGTACACTGTCCATCGTTACATTAACAGTACCTATTTTCAACACCTTTACACCGGTAAGTCCATTACCTGCATGTAATTTAACAAAGCTGCTTTTAGATTTGCCGTCGCCTTTGACAGCCATAAGAATATCACCGGTTTCTACATCCATAACTCTGGCAATAATATGCGCCTTTACCGTGCATACATTAACGCCGCCGCCAATATTCGTCAAAATCTGTGTTCCGGTATCACTGACACTCACGTTAGTTACATTTCCGTAAATTATATAACGCGTATTGAGCAGGCTACCTATTTTTTTTGCCGTATCCGGATCAATCAAGCCCACAGTTTTTAATTGTTTCTCCTGCAAGCGGTGCATTACCATATCTTTATCCATAATATTAAAGCAATGCTTATTGACGAGTCCGTTGATTATATACTCGCTGGACGTATACTCTGCATTATTGATACTGATTTCCGAGGTTGTAGCTCCCGGTCGCGTTCCAAAATCCATAACAGCTACATTTGCATCTTTAGCTATAGCAGTTGCAAAACAATGACTGCTCCAAAGCATTGCCAAGCCGAAACCTAATAAAAATTTTTTTAACATACAGGCCTCTACTTAACAAACATCTTGCCTGCATCCGCATCAGCAATTAAAGCATCGGCAATAGACTGCGCAGTATCTTCCATTGCCTTGTAATACATATCATTGTTCAGCTTATCACTGCCTATTTTAATACCGCCAAACAGAGAAATCTGCTTTTGGGTATCCTTGCCGATTACTTCCTTTTGCCAGACAACCTCGCCGGTAGACGCTTTAATAACCTTTAAATCCGCCTGCACTCCGACGCCTGTCTTTTTTACATTAACAGAGCCTGCCAAAGAAGCCAGAGGACCTAAGGGGCCAAGCATATTGGCAGCACCGGAGCCACCAAACATACTCATAGCAGTATTTGCATATTGTGCAGCATCAGCAATTTTATTTTCCATCCAATCACCACTGCCAAGGTTAAGAATAGTTCCTTGAATTAAATATTCAGCATTATGCTGCCTGCCAATACTGCTTACAATGACAGGGCTTACAATTTGTCCTAATCTTGCACTGGCAATGCTTTGCGCCCATTTTTCATTAAATCCGCGGCCTTCAAACAATGTGTTATAATCACCATAGCTCATAGCATATCTTGCATTCTGAAAAACGGCAGCCTTTTCATCATAAAGCAGCTTTTCCAGATTTTTGTCAATTACCCTGGTTTCCTTAAAATTGAATTTACCGCTGTTAAGCAGCTTTTCCATTACCAAATCAGATAACGTTGCCGCCGATTCCACTCTGTCATATCTGGTATCATCAGTAAAGCGCATCAATACGCAGGAAGGATTAGCAAACGCAGTTAATGTAGTTACACTGCCTACAAGCAATGCTGCTACCGTAGAGATTAATACCTTCAGACTTCTTCTCATCAGTTATCACCTTCATCTTTCTTTGGCTTTTTCGTAGCATCCTTTACACCGGCAGGTAAGCTTAAATATTCTTTAGCCGGCGTGGGAGAAAATTCATTAACTTTAATAATGCAGCGTCTTGCCTGCATCTGTCCCTTATCGTCATAAATAAACTGCGCCGAAGCAATTTTTGTCAAAGTGTAACCATTAAAGTAATATCTGATTGCTTCCATATTCTGCCCGTTAGATTGATAATCTACGTAATTCAAACCATTAGACAACCAGCCAGAGCCTACTTGTCTATAACTTGGCATCTCGGAGCTTTTCATATTATCAGGCAACATGGCATTTAAAAGACGTGTCATATCACCGCCACCAAAGGCATCTCCTTGCAGCATATAAGCAATATTATTAGTCCGGTTAGCAACAACAGTATTTTTCTTAGTACCCCAAATAGAAGTCTTTTGCCCTTCACTATATTTTGTATATACATAAGTCCCATTTTCATTTTGCAAACGGCAATTTATAAAG
>ERZ1034723.1254-NODE-1254-length-11369-cov-13.921690_pt1 | contig 11369 bp, 10 predicted proteins | sample MGYA00520637_ERZ1034723 | MGnify/ENA primary metagenome ERZ1034723 (study PRJEB33766, sample SAMN09781719) | gut metagenome | biome: gut microbiome | host: Homo sapiens | place: Madagascar | study: EMG produced TPA metagenomics assembly of the PRJNA485056 data... | reverse complement strand
CCATCCTGTTTGTCATCATGCAGAAGTTCTACGTCGAGGGCATCACCTCCGGCGCAGACAAGGGTTAATTTGCTATCTTCATTTTCTCCTTCATCATAAAAGCGATCCCCACAGTCCGTTTGACTCGGTTCTTGCGGCTGTGGAGATCGCTTTTTCTCAGCAGCGGCAGGAAAGCCGCTTATTCATGGGGAACCTCATTTCTATGTAAACGGTGTCTGTTCGGATGTCCTAAACCCTGCCAAAGAACCGGTGTGTCATGTAAGATTGTTGCCTGGATGAAATTGGGGATTTTTGTGCTGCTGATGCCTCAAAAATCCAGCAGGAAAGTCGCTCGTTTTGAGACCGTCTTGTCGGGCTGATTTTGGCTCTGCACACTTTTGCACATTTTTTGCACGGTCGGTGTTTTCCATGTCCAATCAGAAAATTGCCGGTCGCCAGCTCATGCTCGATCTGCTTCTGGCGTTTCACCGCCTCCTCTTTTGTGGGAAAGCTCTCCCATTTGTCGCAGCTCTTGCCGTACTCGTCCTGATAGGTGTACTATTTTTCAATTTCCTCTTGCAATTTTCGATTGCAGTTGTTATGATACGGGCAGGAATAGAATGTGTAAAAAGTATTCTGCACAAGGCTGCAATGCGATTTTTACATGGAGGAGGCAGGCATATCATGTATGTGGATTGGGAGTATTACAAGATCTTCTATTATGTGGCGAAGTATCAGAACTTTACCAAGGCTGCGCGGGTGCTGGGCAACAACCAGCCCAACATCACCCACTCGATGAACCGGCTGGAAAGCCAGCTGAACTGCGTGCTGTTCATCCGCTCCAACCGGGGTGTGACCCTGACACCGGAAGGCGAAATGCTCTACTCCCGCATTGCTTCGGCGGCGGTGCAGATCCAGGATGCCGAGGAGGAGCTGAGCGCCAGTGCCACGCTGGAGCACGGAACCATCAGCATCAGCGCCACCGAGACGGCGCTCAACATTTATCTTTCCGAAAAGCTGCGGGATTTCCACACCGAATATCCCGGCATCCGGCTGCGCATCTCGAACCACTCCACCCCGCAGGCGGTGCTGGCCGTGAAGAACGGCGAGGTGGACTTTGCCATTGTGAGCACCCCGGCGGAGATCGAGTCAGGGCTGAAAATGGTGGAGCTGAAGCCGTTTTACGAGGTGCTGGTGGGCGGCAGGACCTTCACCGCGCTGGCAAGTCAGAGCCTGACCCTGAAAGAGCTGCGCAGCTATCCCCTCATCTCCCTCAGCGACGAGAGTGTGACCCGCAGCCTGTACCGGCAGTTCTTCCTGGATCATGGCGCGGTCCTCAAGCCGGATACGGAAGCCGCCACCACCGACCAGATGCTCACGCTGGTCAAAAGCGAGCTGGGCCTTGCCTTTGTGCCGGAACCCATGGCGAAGGAAGCTCTGGAGCGGGGCGAGCTGGTGCAGCTCCATCTGCAGGAGATCATCCCGACCCGTTCGATCTGCCTTGTTTACGACCGCCACCGCCCGCTGAACACGGCGGCGCGGAAATTCCAGCAGATGCTGACCAAGGCAGACCCGCCCCGCCCGGCCGCATCGAAGCAGACCGAGAGCGTCTCTTTTGTGTCCCAATAAAATGCTGTCAAGATGAGGCAGAGCGTTCACAGCACTGCCCTGGCTTCTGCCGGTTCTTCTAAGGCATAAAATAACCCCGGAACGTTTGCTGTGATGCATCGCTCCGGGGTTTTGTGATGTTATGGGTTACTGGCCGCAGGAGTGCCCGCCGCAATGATGCTCACCGCAATGGTGGCCCTCGCCGTGGTCGTGGTGGTCGCAATGGGCGTTGGGGTCAAAGCGGAGCTTTCCGGCCAGATAATCTGCTACTGCCGCGTCTGCCGGGCCGCTGATCCCGCCAAACAGTTGGATGCCTGCCTGTGCAAGGGCATTCTGTGCCCCGGGGCCGATGCCGCCGCAGAACACCACATTGGCATTGTGCTGGGCCAGAAAGCCCACCAGTGCGCCGTGGCCCTGCCCGTTGGTGGAAACGACCTCGCTGGCCGTCACCTGTCCGTTTTCGACCTCGTAGAACTTGAACTCTGCCGTGTGGCCGAAGTGCTGGAATACCATACCGCTTTCATAAGGGATTGCGATCTTCATGGGGGATGTCTCCTTTTTTCTTTTCTTTTATTATAACATATTATAATAAAAAGAAAATGCCCCAGAATGGCACGAAAACCATTTCTGGGGCAAAGTTAACTCATAGTATTAGAAATTGGGAAAAGTTTCAGCCGGACAAGCCTTGACACGTGTACCGGAAGCAGGCTGGAAGATATAGAAAACATTACGACCACTACCAACAGCAACACGAAGCATATTGCCATTCGGAAGGAAAGCAAATGCATAATCATAGATTGCATTTCCGATTTTTACGTTCATTGTTTCAACATAGGTTCCATTAGCAGTCTGAGAGGCGAATGTTTCAGGAAGAACCTTATCCGAAATGCAGGTGCCCTGTTTGCACATGTTCATTTCGTTTTTAATTTCTTCGATTTGTTTTTCCGTTGCGCCCATGTCTTTTGCTTTTTTCCAATCAGTTAGATCGCTAAGTTTTGTAGGCAATTCTTGCGATGTAGTGGCGTACAAATCGCCGCTCTCGTTCAAATAGCACACCGCATAGAATATTTCGTTTTTTTCGGGATCTTTGGATTGTTTTACCATGATTTGTTTTTTGCCTTGGGTAGCGTAGGCAAACGGTTTCGCGCCTGTAGCATCTTCAACGAGAGAACCGACCATGCAGAAATTGTCGCTACTGATACCTTGGAAATATTTTTTGGTTAAAGAAGTCGCCCAAGTGACTTTTTCTGGTTCTTCGGGGATAACAGAATTGTCCTCATCCTTAGAATCGGGTGTTTCCGGTTTTGCGGGAGTGCTGGTGGATGTGTTGCCGCCGCCAGTAGAACCGCCATTGCCGCCATTGCCGGGGTTGGACGGCCCGTCATCGCCGCAGGCGGTCAGCATCGAAACGGCCATGGCTGCTGCGAGCAGGCAGACAGCTGCTTTTTTGAAAAGTCTCATAGTTGATACCTCCATCGTGTGTCCGGAGTACCCCAGAATGTGCTCCGTTTACCATATAATATCCCCCAAAAATATATGTGTCAACTACAAAATTTAAATTTGTTATTTTTACGAAAACGATGTCGAATTTTGTAGCAAAATCACAAAAAGCTCCCCTGCCAATACAGCAGAGGAGCTTTCCCTCAGTTACAGTTCTCCTGTTTTCAGCTTGGCCAGCACCTCGTTCAGGCTGGTGCATTCCATGGTATACAGGCCGCGCATCTCGTCGTCGGCGGGGAGCAGATCGGGCACCATGACGGTGACAAAGCCCCCGGCGGCACCGGCGCGGACACCGTTGTAGCTGTCCTCCAGCACCAGCGTGTGGGCGGGGTCGGTGCCCAGCTTTTCCGCCGCCAGCAGGAAGATCTCCGGGTCGGGCTTGGAGTGTTTGACCTGCTGGCCGGATACCAGCGCCTTGAAGTAGTGGGTCAGCCCCCAGTTGTTCAGGTTGCCCTCGATGACATGGACCCGGCTGGAGGATGCCACTGCCATGGGAATGTGGTTGGCATCCAGCCAGGCCAGCAGCTCGTCCAGCCCCGGCTTTTTGGGCACCGGTTTCTGGAACTCCTCATCGGCCACCCGGTGCAGGCTGTCGATGATGGCGTTGGCATCGCAGTCCTCTCCGTAGAACTGCCGCACGATGTTACGGGAAGTTTCGCCCGCCGTGCCGCGTTCAGCCTCGGCAAGGCCTTCCTTGTACTCCAGACCCAGCGCCGCCAGCGCCGGTTTCCAGAAAGTGGCCCACATCCGCTCGGTGTCGAACATCAGGCCGTCCATATCAAAAATCACGCCGTTGATCATAATGGATTGGTTCCCTTCTTGATGAGATAATACTTTGTCTAACCTCTCAGCCGTCGCTATCGCTCGGCAGGCACGGGTTGCGACACCCAGCATCCACTTCGTGTTGTAAACAACACTTATGTTTTGCTGGCCGCGGCCCCAACAGCAACGCCCTTTATCCGCCACTGGCGGCGGTTGTTGCTGTTGCTCTTAATAGGGGAGCCTTTGGCAAAACTGGAAACCTGCCCGGACTGCCAAGGCCTCCCCTACTAGGGGAGGTGGCAAAACCGATAGGTTTTGACGGAGAGGTTTAACAGCAGGGGCCGCTGTGGGGAGAAGCCCTGCTTACAGCAATAATATCACAATTTGCGACAACTTACAGCCCCCAAACATGAAAGATTTTGCGTTTCCTTGCAAATCCGGCTCATGCTACTATAATAGAAAACAACATTCGGCATTTCAGGTGCGGGCGCGTGCCGCGCAAAATCTGCTGTGTGAGATCAGAAAAGAGGGAAATATATCATGTTGGATATCAAGATCACTCGTACCACTTCTCCCAAGGAGAAGCCCCAGGACGAGACCAAGCTGGGCTTCGGCAAGAAATTTACCGACCACATGTTTGTGATGGATTATACCGAGGGCGAGGGCTGGCACGATGCCCGCATCGTCCCCTATGCACCCTTCCCGCTGGACCCGGCCACGGTGGTGTTCCACTATGCGCAGGAGATCTTTGAGGGCATGAAGGCTTACCGCACCGCGGATGACACCATTCAGCTGTTCCGCCCTGATTGCAATGCAAAGCGTTTCCAGGATTCCGCCGACCGTCTGTGCATCCCCAAGATCCCGGAAGAGGATTTTGTGCAGGCTGTTGAGGCTCTGGTGGATGTGGAGCGCGACTGGGTGCCCCATACCGATGGTGCTTCCCTGTACATCCGTCCCTTCATTTTTGCAAACGATGTGGGTCTGGGCGTGCACGCTTCCAAGCACTATATCTTCTGCATCATCTGCGCTCCCTCGGGCGCTTACTACGCCGAGGGCATCAACCCCGTCCGCATCTACGTGGAAGACGAGTACATCCGTGCCGCTCCCGGCCTGACCGGCTTCACCAAGTGCGGCGGCAACTACGCTGCTTCCATCAAGGCCGGTGAGCTGGCCGAGGAGCAGGGCTACGCACAGGTGCTGTGGCTGGACGGTGTGGAGAAGAAGTACGTTGAGGAAGTCGGCAGCATGAACATCATGTTCAAGATCGACGGCAAGGTCTACACCGCTGCAACCGTCGGCACCGTTCTGCCCGGCGTTACCCGCCGCAGCTGCATCGAGCTGCTGAAGGATTGGGGCTATGATGTCATCGAGGGCAAGCTGGCCATTGCGGACATCATGCAGGCCGCCCGTGAGGGCAAGCTGGAAGAGGTCTTCGGCACTGGTACCGCCGCAGTCGTCTCCCCTGTCAAGGAGCTGGTCTGGAAGGGTGAGCACGCCTACATTGGCGATGGCAAGATCGGCCCTGTGACCCAGAAGCTGTACGACACCATGACCGGGATGCAGTGGGGCAAGATCCCCGATACCAAGGGCTGGATCGTTCCGGTTGAGAAGAAGTATTGATCCTTCCCGCGCTTCTCTCTGTTCAGAATTTTTGCAAACGCCGCCGGGTGGGAATGCCGCCGGGCGGCGTTTGCCGTATCATAGAACCTCTCAGCCGCCTACGGCGGCAGCTCCCCTCTAGTCAGGGGAGCCAAGTTTACGATACCGTTTTCTTGCCTCTCCTGCTAGGAGAGGTGGCAATGCGAAGCATTGACGGAGAGGTTTTGTCTCCCGATTGCTTTTCCGCCTGCACAGTGCTAGACTATGTGCAGAAAAACAGAAACGAGAGGGAACTGGAATATGGTCAAAAAATGGAGCGTCAGCTATCCTGCGGTGAACGGCGTGGAGCAGCGCCGGGTGTATGTCTACCTGCCCACCATGTACGAAGCCGACCCGGAGCGTCGGTATCCGGTGCTGTATATGTTCGACGGCCAGAATGTGTTCTTTGATGCGGATGCCACCTACGGCAAGAGCTGGGGCGTGGCGGATTATCTGGATTACACCGATACCCCGCTCATCGTGGCGGCAGTGGAGTGCAATGCAGGCCCCAACAACGAGCGCCTTGTGGAGTATTCGCCCTACCGCTTCGATGACCCGACCTATGGCCACTTTGACGGCAAGGGGCAGGCGACCATGAGCTGGTTCATCCACCGGTTCAAGCCTTTCATTGACCACAATTTCCGCACCCTGCCGGACCGGGAGCACACGTTCATCGGCGGCAGTTCCATGGGCGGCCTGATGAGCCTGTACGCCCTGCTGCAGTATAACGATACCTTCAGCCGCGCGGCAGCCCTGTCGCCGTCGATCTGGGTGTCTCCTGAAAAGCTCAGCGGTCTGGTAGGCCGCGCAAAGCTGGAGCCCGGCACGGTGCTCTACATGGACTACGGTTCCCAGGAGATGGGCAGCCACGAGGGAATGCGCAGGGAATTTGCCGAGATGTGCAGCAAGATCATGGTCCGGGGCATCCACCTGACCAGCCGCCTGGTGCCCGGCGGCACCCACAGCGAAGCCAGCTGGGAAAAGCAGCTGCCGTTCGTGTTCCATACTTTGATGTACGAGTTGGACTGAACCGCTCCGTCATCCCTTCGGGATGCCACCTCTCTTGGTAGGAGAGGCGCGGAGCGCCTGAGAGGTTTTTTATAGAGGAGGGAAACCAGATGGAAACACAATACTTCAAGGATTACAGCCCCGCACTGGGCCGGGAGATGGAATGCAAGGTCTACGGCCACGCAGGCCGCCCCATGCTCTTTATTCCCTGTCAGGATGGCCGTTTCTTCGACTTTGAGGACTTCCACATGGCCGGTACGCTGGCACCGTGGATCGAATCCGGGCAGATCATGGTCATCTCCATCGACACCATCGATCAGGAGACCTGGTCCGACACCAACGGCGACCCCTACTGGCGGATCCGCCGCTATGAGCAGTGGATCCGCTACATCGTGGAGGAAGTCGTGCCCAAGATCCAGTATATCGCCAAGGAGCGCAACGGCTGGGACGGCCTCCCCGGCGTGATCGCCTTTGGCTGCAGCCTGGGCGCGACCCATGCCGTCAACCTCTACCTGCGGTTCCCCTATCTTTTCGATGGCTGTCTGGCCCTCAGCGGCATCTACACCGCAAAATACGGCTTTGGCGATTACATGGACGAGGTGGTCTACCAGAACTCCCCCGTGGATTACATGGCCAACTTCCCCACCGATCACCCCTATATGGACCTCTACCGCAGCAGGAAGGCGGTCATCTGCTGCGGTCAGGGCGCTTGGGAACAGCCCGATACCACCCGGCAGCTCAAGCAGATCTTTGAGCAGAAAGGCATCCCTGTCTGGGTGGACCTGTGGGGCTATGATGTCAAGCACGACTGGGATTGGTGGTATCAGCAGGTCGTGTATTATATGCCTTATATTCTAGGATAAAAGAGGAATCATCAAGCTATGCAGAACTTTATCTTTATCTCCCCCAATTTCCCCACCAACTACTGGCAGTTCTGCCGGGAGCTGAAAAACGACGGCATGAACGTGCTGGGCATCGGTGACCAGCCCTATGATGAGCTGAAGCCGGAGCTGAAGGACAGCCTGAACGAATATTACAAGGTCGGCAGTCTGGAGAATTATGACGAGGTCTACCGTGCGGTGGCGTTCTTCGCCTTCAAGTATGGCCGCATCGATTGGCTGGAATCCAACAATGAGTACTGGCTGGAGCGGGATGCGGCCCTGCGCACGGACTTCAACATCAAGTCCGGCTTCCAGACCGAGGATATGCCCCGCATCAAGTACAAGAGCAAGATGAAGGAGTATTACCAGAAGGCCGGCATCGCCACCGCCCGTTACCACATGGTGGACGATTTCGAGGGCTGTAAAAAGTTCATCGACGAGGTGGGCTATCCGGTCGTCGTCAAGCCGGACAACGGCGTCGGTGCGTCCGACACCCACAAGCTCTCCGATGACGAGGAGCTGCGCGCCTTCCTGACCTACAAGAGCGCACACCATGCCGACGTCTCCTACATCATGGAGGAGTTCGTCCACGCTGAGGTCAACAGCTACGATGCCATCATCGACGGCAGCGGCAACCCCATCTTTGAGGCGGGCAACGTCAGCCCGGTGTCCATCATGGACATCGTCAATGACAACGATAACTCCATTTACTATATCATCAAGGACCTGCCCGAGGATACCCGCGCCGCCGGACGTGCCGCCGTCAAGAGCTTTGGCGTGAAGAGCCGATTCGTCCACTTTGAGTTCTTCCGCATGACCGAGGATCAGGCCAGCATGGGCAAAAAGGGCCAGATCGTGGCGCTGGAAGTCAACATGCGCCCCTGCGGCGGCTTTACCCCGGATATGATCAACTTTGCCCGCTCCACCAACGTGTATAAGATCTGGGCGGATATGATCGCCTTCGGCGGCACGGATATGCCGGTGGGCGAGCACTACTACTGCCCCTTTGCAGGCCGCCGCGATGGCAAGAACTTTGTGTACAGCCATGAGCAGATCATGCAGAAGTACCAGAAGAATATGCGGATGGTGGACCGCATCCCCGAAGCTCTGTCCGGTGCCATGGGCAACCAGATGTACGTTGCAACCTTCTCCACCCGCGAAGAGATGGAGCAGTTCTACTCCGACGTGCTGGCCGTGAACGACCCTGTCAACGCCAAGGTGCAGAAGGAGCTGGCCGAGGTGCTGGCACTGGGCGAGCCCACCACCACCGCCCTCACCGAAAAGCCGAACCTTTCCCCCGCCGTGAAGCCCACCACGGCTGTGACCAAGACCCCCACCCGCGCCGTTACAAAGACAGCACGGAAGAGAAAGTGACCAGAAGCTAGAGAACAGCCCCGGGACAAGGAAGAAAACTCCATGTTCCGGGGTTTTATTGTCCCCTGCTTCAGAATGTGATATACTGTTCCCAAAGAAAGAGAACGAGGTATTGCTGTTATGAAAATTCCTGCAAATGGCTTCACCCACGCCGGCAAGTTCCATGCGGACGACGTATTTGCAACGGCGCTGCTGCAGATCATCCGGCCGGACATCCGGATCACCCGCGGCTTTGTGGTGCCGGACGATTTTGACGGCATCGTGTACGATATCGGCTTTGGCATGTTCGATCACCATCAGGAGCCCCGCGAGTACCGCGCCAACGGCATCCCCTATGCGGCCTTCGGCCTGCTGTGGCGGGTGCTGGGCCCGGGGCTGGTGGGGGAGCGTCAGGCCCGGCTCATCGATGAAAACTTTATCCAGCCTCTTGATCTGAACGACAACACCGGCGAGCAGAACAGCCTGTGCGATGCCATCGGCTTCTTCAACCCGGTGTGGGATTCCAAGGAGGATCAGGATACCTGCTTCTTCAAGGCGGTGGCTGTGGCAAAGCAGATCCTGGAAAACCAGATCGAGAGCGCGAACGCCGTGAACCGCGCCGACGAGAAAGTGCAGCAGGCCTATAAGAATTCCCGGGACGGCATCGTGATCCTGCCCTGCTACCTGCCCTGGAAGAATGGCCTGTACAAGACCGATGCCCTCTTCGTCATCTACCCCAGCCAGCGCGGCGGGTGGAGTGCCCAGTGCGTGACCGACCACAAGACCAAAAAGCCGAAGCTGCCCTTCCCCCAGAGCTGGGCGGGTCAGCCGCAGGAGGTCATTGAGCAGAAGAGCGGCATCGAGGGCATCAGCTTCTGCCACGCCAGCCGCTTCCTCATCACCGCAAAGGATAAGGAGACGGCGCTGGCCGCCTGCCGTCAGGTTCTGAAAAACAACGGGAGACTGTAACATGGCGGCGGAAACGGAAAAAGAGGAGCGGGCCTATGTCTATATGGTGCGCTGCGCAGGCGGCCAGCTCTACACGGGCTGGACAAATGACCCGGCCAGCCGCCTGCACGCCCACAAGAGCGGGAAGGGAGCCAGATGCACCCGTGCGCTGGGAGCACAGCGGTTCGCGTATCTGGAACGGTGCACAGACAAATCTGCCGCCCTGCGCCGGGAAGCAGCCCTGAAAAAGCTGACCAAGGCGCAGAAGGAGGCCTTGTGCGCCGAATGGGCTGAGGAGAACCTGCCCCGGCTCTCGCTGGCCACCCGGGCCGATGCGGCGGAGATCCTGGACATCTACAACTGGTATGTCCTGCACCATACCGCCACCTTTCAGGTAACGCCCTCTTCCCTGCCGGAGTATGAGGACTGGGTGGACAGCACCCGTGCGCTGATCCCTCTGCTGCTGGCCCGGGATGGGGACGGTAAACTGTTGGGCTACGCCTGCGCCCACCGCTACCACCCCCGGGAGGCCTACGACTGGGCTGTGGAGAGCACCATCTACTGTGCCCCCGATGCCCGGGGCTTTGGTGTGGGGGATACCCTCTACCGCGCCCTGCTGGATATTCTGGACGGGATGGGTTACTGGAATGTCTACGCCCTTGTGGCAGACCCCAACCCCGCCAGTGAGCGTATCCATGCCCGCCTGGGCTTCACCTGCGTGGGCCGTGAGCCCCACACTGCCTATAAGTTCGGCTGGCTGGGCCTGTCCACCTGGTGGCTGCCCCTGCGCAGGGGCAATGAAAAGCCGGAGCCCACCCACCCGCTGACACAGGAACAGGTGGAGGAGATCCTGGGAAGATACCAGGCATAAAGAAAGCGTCCTTCGGGGCGCTTTTTTGCATTTCATATATACATTTTGATTGCATAAAAATTGAATATAAACAAATAATACTGCATAAACATACAAAGTGTAACAAATCCTGCCGCAAATGCGCGGCATGTTTGGCAGTTTTCAGCATTGACGGAAAAGCCGCGTGGCGTATAATAAAAAGCGTGATACAGAGCTTGCGAAATGAGCGTGCCGAAAGGGATGTCCGGCACAAAAAACAAAAGTGTAACATGAATGCAAAGGAGCGTTTACCATGAAAAAGGAAAACATCAAAAAAGTCGTTCTGGCTTACTCCGGTGGTCTGGATACCTCCATCATCATTCCCTGGCTGAAGGAAAACTACAACAACTGCGAAGTCGTCGCCGTTTCCGGTGACGTGGGCCAGGGTACCGAGCTGGACGGCCTGGAGGAAAAGGCCAAGGCTACCGGCGCTTCCAAGCTGTACGTTCTGGATCTGAAGAAGGACTTTGTGGAGAACTACATCTTCCCCACCCTGAAGTTTGGTGCAAAGTACGAGGACTACCTGCTGGGCACCAGCTTTGCACGCCCCTGCATCGCAAAGGCTCTGGCTGATATCGCCATCAAGGAAGGCGCAGATGCCATCTGCCACGGCTGCACCGGCAAGGGCAACGATCAGGTGCGTTTTGAGCTGACCCTCAAGGCCCTGTGCCCCGATATGGCCATCATTGCTCCCTGGCGTGAGTGGGACATCAAGAGCCGTGACGAAGAGATCGACTACGCCGAGGCTCACCACATCCCCCTGAAGATCAACCGCGAGACCAACTACTCCAAGGACAAGAACC
>ERZ1034723.1253-NODE-1253-length-11381-cov-6.975720_pt1 | contig 11381 bp, 9 predicted proteins | sample MGYA00520637_ERZ1034723 | MGnify/ENA primary metagenome ERZ1034723 (study PRJEB33766, sample SAMN09781719) | gut metagenome | biome: gut microbiome | host: Homo sapiens | place: Madagascar | study: EMG produced TPA metagenomics assembly of the PRJNA485056 data... | reverse complement strand
GACAGTATTTCAATGAACTTTTATATAGCGGAACCGGTCACCCGGCTTCCATTGTCTAACTTTTTAGTACGGTAAATTTTTACCGAAGTATTGTATTACAGACACGAAGGTTGGTCACTCGATCTGGGAGCGGTTTTGCGTTTCAGACACTTCACAACCTACATCGGCGGAAATCTGATCTCCTGTAGTTTTTTTAGATCGAATGTAGGTGGTTTCCTCGAATTCGGAGTCGGGTGGGCATTCTGATTTCGCCGCACCTTTAACAGAAAACGGCCAGGGGGAAACCCTGACCGTTCATATTCATTGGAAATTCCAGACTTAGAAGAGGTAGGCGACTCCGACATTGAGCTGGTTTCTATTGATTTTAATGTCAGACGACGAGCACCTGTCCAGCAATCCAAAATCATATCCGATGTTAAATCTGAACTGGTCAAAAAATTCTACGCCGACACCACCACCCAGCATAATGTCAAAACGTTTGTAGTTTTCAGCCAGGTCTTTCAGATATTCAGAATCAGTGCCCACGTTTGCATTCTTCAAATCTCCGCTATAGCAGTTGTATGTGGTATCTCCGAATTTTATCTTTGATGTAATGCCATAAGAGAATGTAGGCCCAGCATAGACCAAAGCCTTGACATCATTGGTAATAGGAATACTGAAATTCAGATCCACAGGAATTGAGAGATAAGATTCCGCCATATGGTCCGCCTTGATTTTAGCGACTTTAATGTCGAGAAGTTCCACATCGCTTCCTGTAAGATATGAAAAGTAAATTCCAGGAGCCACTCCAAGGCCAACAGTTCCTATAGGAAAATTATAAGCACCTCCGACATAAAAACCGTTAAGAGAAGGTTTTGACTCAACATTGGCGGCTCCAGCCACCGAGATGTTAAATTTAGTGTTGGCATTTGCAAAGCCAGCACTTATTGAAGGCTGCGCCATAGCGACCGTTCCGGCGAGCATCATAGATGCCGCAAGGATGAATGAAAATACTTTCTTCATAATAAAAAAGAATATTAAATTGTTCAACGTCATAGAGATCCGGGACGAGTCCCAAACTTTGAAGGTCATTCCGGATTTCCAAACCGTGACAAAGATATCAAATTTTAAACCATTTCTCCAAAATATCACGAAAATAGTCCGCTGATGTCAATTTATTCAACCAAATGACACTTTCAGGGCGAACGATCAAAAGGAAATGAAACAGCAGGCTGACACCGGAGGATGAGATGGCATATTCATAAATAGTTTTCCGGCCGCGGAAGAAAAATATTCGGCGGTTTTTGATTATCTTTGAAAGTTTGGAGCGCGCCGCCGCGCGGCGACCGTTTTCCCACTATCGGAAGATTGGCCGCAACTAATTGATACTAATAATATTGAATATTAAGGGATGGCAAAGAAAGTATATCTCGGAATGATAGCCGATGTGATGCACCCGGGGCTGACGAACATCATCTCGGAGGGGGCAAGGCACGGTGACGTGATCATCGGACTGTTCACTGACAAGGCGATCGCCACGCACAAGAGGCTGCCGGTGCTGACCTACGAGCAACGGGAGGCGGTCGTGCGCAGCATCAAGGGTGTGGCTGATGTCGTGCCGCAGGACGAGTGGAGCTACGTGAAGAACCTCCGGAAATACCGTCCGGACTATATCATCCACGGGGATGACTGGAAGGAAGGCCCAGCCAGAAAAATCCGTGAGGATGTCTTCAATGTGATGCGGGAGATAGGCGGAGAGGTCATCGAGATCCCATACACGCAAGGAATCAACTCCTCCAGACTCGCCGAGGAGATCGAAGGTTTCGGCACGACTCCGGAGATCAGGATGAAAAGGCTGCGCAGGCTGATCGATGCCAAGCCGATTGTGCGTATTCTGGAATCACACTGCGGACTGACCGGGCTGATCATCGAGAAGACTTCCGTAGAGGTGGACGGCGAGACAAGACAGTTCGACGGGATGTGGTCTTCCTCCTTGACCGATTCAACATCCAAGGGCAAGCCGGACATCGAGGCCGTCGATCTCACCACAAGGCTGCACGACCTCAACGACACGCTTGAGGTGACGACCAAACCGGTCATATTCGACGGGGACACCGGTGGAAAGATCGAACATTTCGTGTTCACAGTCAGGACATTGGAGAGGCTCGGAATCTCGGCGGTCATCATCGAGGACAAGGTCGGCCTCAAGCAGAACTCCCTGTTCGGGACGGACGCTGTGCAGACGCAGGACACCATAGAAGGTTTCAGCGCGAAGATCAAGGCCGGGAAGGACGCTCAGATCACCGAGGACTTTATGATCATAGCCCGATGCGAGTCCCTTATCGCCGGAAAGACTATAGAGGACGCTCTTGAGCGTTGCAGAGCCTACGTCAAGGCCGGAGCCGACGGAATTATGATCCACTCCAAGAACAAGGACGGATTGGACATCAAAGAGTTCTGCCACAGATTCAGAGAGACCGACAGAAACACGCCGATCGTGGTGGTGCCGACAACCTACAACCAATTCACCGAGACCGAGCTGGCCGGATGGGGAATCAACGTTGTCATCTACGCCAACCACCTGCTGCGCAGCGCCTACCCGGCGATGGTGAACTGCGCGAAGTCCATCCTGGAGCACGGGCGCTCGCTGGAGGCCAACGAGCTGTGTATGCCGATAAAGGATATCCTCAACCTCATACCGGGGACAAAGAAACAGTAAGGAATATGCTCTCTCCCAAGATATTCATAGAATCCCTCGCCGCGAAAGGGATAGATTTTTTCGCCGGAGTGCCGGACTCGCTGCTGAAGAACGTATGCGCCTTCATCTCGGACACTCTTGACGACAGGCACAACATCATCGCGGCCAACGAGGGAGGTGCCATAGGGCTCGCCGCCGGGCACTACCTCGCGACCGGGCATATTCCGTGCGTCTATATGCAGAACTCCGGCGAAGGCAACGCCATCAATCCGCTGGCGTCGCTGACGGACAGGGAAGTCTATAACATTCCCGTCCTGCTAGTCATCGGCTGGCGTGGCGAGCCGGGAGTCCACGATGAGCCTCAGCACGTTAAGCAAGGCAAGGTCACCATTCCGCTGCTGGACGCTATGGGCATAAGGAACGAGATCCTGAGCCAGGATGAGGAGGATTTCCGCAGGCAGCTGGACGAGGCGATAAGATATATGACGGAGACCGGCGAGGCGTTCGCCCTCATCGTCAGGAAAAACACCTTCGAACCATACTCGCTGCAAAGGAACGAGGTCAATGAATATCCCCTCTCAAGGGAAGAGGCCATCCAGACGGTCGCCTCGTCGCTTGGTCCAAAGGATGTCATCGTCTCCACGACCGGAATGATTTCACGGGAGCTGTTCGAGTACAGGGCGGCCAAAGGTCAAAGGCACGAGCGGGATTTCCTCACAGTGGGGTCTATGGGCCACGCCAGCCAGATCGCCCTCGGAATCGCCCTTGAGAGAACGGACCGGAAGGTCTGGTGTTTCGATGGAGACGGGGCCGCACTGATGCATCTGGGTTCGATGGCCATTGTCGCCGACAAGGCTCCGGCCAATTTCGTTCACGTGGTTTTCAACAACGGGGCGCACGATTCAGTGGGCGGACAGCCTACGGTGGGATTGAAGGTGAGCCTGACGGGGATAGCCAAGGCTGTGGGCTACAAGGAAGCGGTGCTCGCCACGACAGCCGAAGAACTGGCGGCAGCCCTGAACAGACTCAATGAATATGACGGGCCGGTGCTTCTTGAGGTCAGGGTGCACAGAGGCAACAGGAAAGACCTCGGCCGCCCGACAACGACTCCGGTCCAGAACCGTGACGCGTTGATGTCGTTTCTGAACAAATGACGCTGATTATTTACGAATAAATGACAAAGGTAAAATGGGTATGGACAAATTGAACATAAAGCGCAATGTCCTTCTGAACCCAGGTCCCGCGACGACCACGGACACCGTCAAGATGGCGCAGATCGTTCCGGACATCTGTCCGAGGGAAAAGGAGTTCGCAGACAGGATGGCGCAGTTCCGCAAGGACATCCTCGGAGTCGTGCACGCTGACCCGAAAGAGTACACAAGCGTGCTGTTCTGCGGATCGGGCACGATCTGCATCGACGTGTGCGTGAACTCGCTGCTGCCGGAAGGCAGGAAGATGCTCATCGTGGACAACGGAGCCTACAGCTCAAGGGCGGCCGAGGTATGCAGATGCTACGGCCTGCCGCACATCGACCTGAAATCCTCGGTCTATGACATTCCCGACATCAAGGCCATTGAGGAGGCTCTGGAGGCCGACCCGGACATCGCGGTGGTATATTGCTGCCACCACGAGACCGGAACCGGGGTGCTGAACCCGATCCGGGAGATCGGAGCGGCGGCCCACAGGCACGGAGCAATACTCATCGCCGACACGACATCCTCGCTCGGGATGATTCCCATCGATGTCAAGAGGGACAACATCGACTTCTGTATGGCTTCGGCGCAGAAAGGCATAATGGCGATGACAGGACTCTCCTTCGTCATCGGAAAGACGGCTGAGGTTGTCAAGTCTAAGGACTACCCGGTGCGCTCGTTCTACTGCAATCTGTACCAGCAATATGCCGGCTTCGAGAAGAACGGGGAGATGAGGTTCACTCCTCCGGTGCAGACCGTTTATGCCGCGCTGCAAGGGTTAAAGGAATATTACGAAGAGGGTGAGACTCCTAAATACGAGCGTCACCTCCGTGTCAACAAAGCCATACACGAGGGACTGGACAAACTCGGTCTGAAAGAGGCGATAAGGCCTGAGATCCAGTCCGGGCTCGTCGTCTCGGTGCTCTATCCCGAAGATCCGCGCTGGGATTTCGGCAAGGTGCACGACTACTGCTACGAAAGGGGCTTCACGATCTACCCAGGCAAGATCTCAACAAGCGACACATTCCGCCTCTGCTCGCTTGGGGCCATTGACGAGAATGACATAAAAGACTTCTTCGCCGTGTTCACCGAGGCTTTGGACAAACTTGGAATAGCACACAATTAAAACAAAGAATATGCTGATCGTTGATTTCGACAAGATCAAGAGTCTGAAAATATCTCCGGCGGCCTGTGTTGAATGGATCAAGGAAAGCTTTTCCATCAAGAAGGATTCGCAGCTTCCGCCCAAATGCAGCATCCATCCCGAAGGCCTGGACTTTTACACCTCGATGCCCTGCCTGCTTCCCAAGGAATATGACAGGTTCTGTCTCAAGTTAGTGCACCGGATAAGCGGAGCGACTCCGGCCCTTGGCAGCGACATTCTTGTCTATGAGGCCTCTTCCGGAGAATTGCTGGCACTTATGGACTGCGACTGGATCACGGCGATGAGAACCGGAGCCGTGGCCACGCTGGCCGCGCAGACACTGAAGAAGTCCGGCGAGGTCACATATTCATTCATAGGGCTTGGCAACACGGCCAGGGCGACGCTTGCCTGCCTCCTCGACTCCGAGAGGGAGATAATGCACAATGTGCTCCTGGAGGAGTACAAAGGCTATTCGGAAGATTTCATCAAGAGATTCGCCGGTTACGGGAATGTACGGTTCTCGGTGATGGATTCGGCCGGGGAAGTCATCAGAAGAAGTGATGTGGTCTATAGCTGCGTCACCCAAGCTGAGGGGCTCATCTGTGAGGATATGGACTGTTTCAGGCCTGGTTGCCTGGTCATTCCGGTGCACACAAGAGGATTCCAGAATTGCGACACGGTGTTCGACAAGGTGTTCGCTGACGACACGGCGCACGTGAGGGGATTCAAGTACTTTGACAAGTTCAGGCGTTTCGCCGAGCTGCAGGATGTCTTGTCCAAAGAGAAGGAAGGAAGGAGCGATGACACTGAGCGCATCCTGAGCTACAATGTCGGCATAGCCCTGCACGATGCCCTGTTCGCTTCCAAGATTCTGGACATAGTAAAGCGCGAAGGCGATGTGGTGTCTTTTGGCACAAACAAGCCTACCGACAAATTCTGGGTGTAGCGGATGAGTTCAGACCTGAAGAAGAAGACCGTTTCCGGTGTCCTGTGGAGTTTCGCGGGGCAGTTCTCCGTGCAGGGAATCCAGTTTCTTGTCAGCATTGTGCTGGCCAGGCTGCTTTCCCCTGACGACTACGGAATGATAGGGATGCTGGCGATCTTCCTCGCCATCAGCCAGGTCTTCATCGACGGAGGTTTCTCATCGGCGCTCATCCAGAGGAAGGAGTGCGATGACACTACATATTCGACAGTCTTCTACATCAATGTCGGGATCAGCATCATCTGCTACGGGATTCTGTTCGTTGCCGCACCGTTCATAGCCTCTTTCTACGGGCAGCCCATCCTGAAGGACATCGCAAGGGTCAGCTCGCTGAGCCTCATCATCGGCGCTCTCTCCGCCACCAACACGGTCCAGCTGACCAAACGCATAGACTTCAAGACACAGTCCAAGATAAACGTCCTGAGCGCCATACTTTCAGGAATCACCGGAATCGTGATGGCATATTCAGGATTCGGGGTATGGGCTCTGGTGGCGCAGTCGGTCAGCCTCGCCTTGTTCAAGCTCATAATGACTGTGATGAGTGTCAGATGGTTCCCGTCCCTGGTCTTCTCCGGCACTATATTCAAGGAACTTTTCTCTTTCGGCTCCAAGCTGGTGGTCGTGTCGCTGATCTCAAGCGTCTATACCAACATCCGGAGCCTCATCATCGGGAAGAGGTTCTCCCCGGCGGACCTCGGGCAGTACACCACCGCCAACAAGTTCGCCACGATGGCCGGCACCTCCCTCTCCGGAGTCTTGTACAACGTCTCATTCCCGGTGCTCTCCAAGGTGCAGGATGACGATGCGGTGCTTCTGGACGCCTACAAGAGGTTCCTGTCGGTCTCCGCTTTCGCGATATTCCCGCTTATGATGCTTCTTGCGGGCATAGCGGAACCATTGATCAGGTTCCTTGTCACAGATAAATGGTTGGAATGCGTGCCGTTCCTCCAGATTCTTTGCTTCGGATGGATGTACGACTGCCTGACGAAGATCAATCTGAACCTGCTCTACGTCAAGGGGCGGTCCGATCTCGTGCTGAGACTGGAAATCGTAAAGAAGACCATCGCCTTCACGATCCTGTTCGCATCCTGCTTCCTTGGAATCATCGGAATCTGCGTTGGCGCGGCCATCTACGACTTCATCGCGTTCTTCTGCAACACCTACTACACAAAACGCCTGCTTGGCTACGGGTTCAAGGAGCAGTTCCTCCAGACACTCCCCTACCTGCTGCTGTCACTGATGGTGCTCGCGGTATCGCTTCTGGTCTGCAGCCTGAATCTCAGCCCATTGCCGCTCATACTCATAGCGGTCACGGCAAGCGGAACGATCTACCTAATGCTGTCCTGGGCAATGAGGCTGTCCGCCCTGAAGGAGCTTCTGACCATCCTCAAACAACTTTTCAAGAAATGAACGGGAATATTCATTCACTCTGGAACGATGCCATAGGTGATCTGCGGAAACATCTGAAGACCATCATCTATGACCGGCGGATCGATTCCATCGAGGCTACGGTCTTCAAAAAAGAGAGGATCAAGGTCGTGTTCTTTGTCATAAATCTCGGGATGTGGAAGAATGACAAGCTGTTCCGGATGTTTCTGGACAGCGGCAGGTTCGACCCGTACATTGTCACTTTCCCACAAAGGAAAGACGACCCGGACACCCTAAGGAAGACGCAGGAGGAATTGCGATGGCATTTCGAAGCCAAAGGCTTTCCGTTCATAGAAGGCTACGATTTCACCAAGAATGAATATTTCGACCTCGTCGGCTTCGCTCCGGACATTCTCTTCTACGTCCAGCCATACGGAGTCGGCGGCGAGGAGTTCAGCGTGGATAAGTTTATGAGACACAGCCTGTTCGCCTACATTCCATACGGCATTCCGCTAAACGACATCCCGAAGCTGTACAACCAACTGTACAAGAACATCTGCTGGCGGTTGTTCTACCCTACCGGATATTCCAAAAGGAAAGAGAAGGAGCGTCTCTACACAAGAAGGGACAACATCGCCGTCTGCGGATTCCCGTTCGCGGATTATCTTGCGGAAGCCTCCTCGACCCACGATTGGAAGGATCCAGACGCCAGATTCAAGAGAGTCATCTGGGCTCCGCATCATTCCGTGCTGAAATCAGATGTCCTGGACTATTCCACATTCCTGGAGATAGCGGACGGAATGCTGGAACTTGCGGAAAGATATTCATCAAAAGTCCAGTTCGCCTTCAAGCCACATCCGCTGCTCAAGGAGAAACTGTGCCGTCCGGAGGTCTGGGGCCGCAGGCGGACTGAGGAATATTACGCCAGATGGGCCGCGATGCCGAACACCTCGTTCACCGACGGGGAGTACTACGATCTCTTTATGACTTCCGATGCCCTGATCCACGACTGCTGCTCCTTTATGACTGAATATCTCTACACCGGCAAACCGCTGATGTTCATCACGCACAACAAGGAGAAGATCGCCGGAAGCGTGAATGATTTCGGGAAGGAATGCTTGAAACGGCACTACTTCGGAAGCGGCATCGAAGACATCGAGACATTCATCGATTCAGTGGTCATCGGAGGAAATGACACGATGCTGGGTAACCGGAAGTTCTTCTATGAGAAAGCGTTGAGGACTCCGGGGACGGGATCGGTGGCGGAAAATATATTCAAGGAGTTTTCGGACGCTTTGAAATAGGATAGCCGGGAACGAAAAGTCACATCGGCAAGTTCAGCTACCAACTCGGCGTAACCGTTAAGCGGCGACTATTCGTCCTTCCCGAAAATAGACTTAAGGAGATTGTATAGCCACAACGCAATCCTGTTGGTGCGGATCAGCAGCCCAAGGGCCACATAACCCTCTATCCTGTTCAATCTATGAATATTACGGGCGATGTAGCCGCAGTTTATCTCCCTGTAGAGGGCGACAAACTCCTTGGCGGTGAGACAACGGAACGCCTTGAGTTTGGCGATTTCCTTCATTGTCTCCATAGAAAGGTCCCGAATCCGTTCATCTCCAGGAGTTCTTCCCAGCATATCAACACATAAACAAATTGATTCCAGACTCTTACGGTATTTCGAACGGGTAAGTGATGACGTACTGCTGAAGCGGTCGTAATAGTAATACACGCCTTCGCAAAACGCACACTTGACACCTCGGATGAACAAGGAATGACAGACGAAGGCATCCTCGGCGACAGTCATCTCCACAGGAAAACACAGACCATAAGCGTCGAACACGGAACGGCGGATAAGCTTGTTCCAAAGCGAGTGGGCCATCCTGCCTCCCGCGACAGCCTCGGCTATCATCTTCTGTGAATATTCAGGATGACATTGGCGGGAAAGCTCTTTCCGGTCCTTGAAAACTTGATAGAAATCACAACAGACCACATCAGCATCCTCGGCCTTAGCGACCTTGTACATCCGCTCAAGCCATTCACTGTCAGCCCAGTCGTCAGAATCTATGTGGATGAAATACTCTCCTGAAGCCAGATCCATACCGGCCTGTCTGGCCGAGGAGACTCCCCCATTGGGCTTGTGGAGGACCTTCACCCTGGAGTCTCTGGAAGCATATTCATCACAAATCCTTCCGCTGCCGTCAGTGCTTCCGTCATCGATAAGGATAAGCTCGAAATCCGGCAGGGTCTGCGCCAGAACGCTGTCCACGCTCCGTCGAAGAAACCGTTCGGCGTTATAGACCGGGCATATTACAGAAACGTCAGTCATCGGCAAGAATTTTATCTATGAGCGACTTCTCCTCCCGGGCAGTGCGCCGCCAGTCAAACCGGGACAGATCAATGGATTGAGGCTTTCCGGCAAGGCAGCTGGCTATTCTCTCGGCCATTCTGTCAGCAAAGCCTTCTCCAAGCTCCACTGTGAAGGCCTGGTCCAAGACCTCAGGCACTCCGCCCACACGTGACGCGACCACCTTCGCCCCACACCCTGCGGCCTCGACAATCACCAATGGAAGCCCCTCGTTCCTGCTCGGCAGCACCAGCACATCAGTGCAATTGAATATCCCAGGCATCATCTCCGGTGGCATATTCCCCCAGAAACGGAAAATCAGCGAGTTGTCTGATTTCATCTCTGCCTCTACCTGCGGCCGCAATCCGCCATCTCCCACGACCCAGAACTCAACCTCACCATCAAACTTCTCCCTGACCTTATGGAATATTTCAGGAAGGCTTCCGACATTTTTCACAGGAAGCATATTCCCGGCGTAAGTAACGGTCCTTTTCCCCTCAACTCCATATTTCCGTCTTAGTTCCAGTCGTTTGGAGTCCTCATAGCGGAAGAACATCTCGTCACATCCGTTGTAGAGAACCGTCTTGGAGCCCGGACCTATCGCGTCTGATTTCACCATCAGATCACGGCTGACAAAGCAGTTCATCCCGGCCTCCCGGATAAGCTCAGCGGTCAGTTCCCTGATCTGAGGATGCCTGAACGGTGTCGTGTGGATGTCCGAACCGTGCCACGTGACATAGAACGGAATCCCGAACTTACGCTTTGCCTCCAAGGCGATGTAACCTCCGACAAATGAATGAGCCGCCACTACATCATATTCCTTCAGCAAATCCACATTCTTTTTCAGGAAACGAGGATAGCCGAGCGGCCTTAGATGCAGTTTGTAGAAGAGAAGATGATCCATTATGGAATAATTCTTCCAGATAAGGTTCATCCGTATTCCGTTCAGTGTCACGGAATTCCGTTTCCGGAGCGTCTTTTCCTGGACTTTTCCTTCTCCCGGAATGTCAAGACAACGGTGCCCAAGGACGGAACTGACAAAGGCATCCTGATAAAGCTGGATGCAGTAAACATCGATTTTCCACCCGGTCAGCTCAGCCAAATGCCTGACTCTGGCGCACTTGGCATTGAACGCTCCCTTACGGTCGAAAATGTTTTCCTCGAATATTACCGCTATCTTTCTCATTATGGCTGCCATTAGTCCCGGACCGGGTTTTATTTCAACGGATTAAGATCGCTCTTGTACCATTCCATAAACCTGGATATTCCTTCGTGAAGGGATGTGCTTGGCTTGTAGCCGAGTTCGGTCTCAAGCTTGGTGGTGTCGGCGTTGGTCTGATAGACATCTCCGGCCTGCATCGGTAGGAATATTTTCCGCGCCGGTTTGCCGTACGCCTGCTCGATCTCACTGATGAAATCCATCAGTTTGACTGGGTGGGAACAGCCTATGTTGTAAACCTTGGCCGGAACACCGTGCTGGCATTCATCAGCCTTCGGAGTGTGGTCTATAACCCGCATCGTGCCTTCCACGATGTCATCCACATAGGTGAAATCCCGGATCATATCCCCTCCGTTGAATACCTTGATCGGTTCTCCTTTGGCGATGGCCGAGGCGAAAAGCATCGGGGACATGTCCGGACGGCCCCACGGGCCATAGACGGTGAAAA
>ERZ1034723.1250-NODE-1250-length-11393-cov-4.972041_pt1 | contig 11393 bp, 9 predicted proteins | sample MGYA00520637_ERZ1034723 | MGnify/ENA primary metagenome ERZ1034723 (study PRJEB33766, sample SAMN09781719) | gut metagenome | biome: gut microbiome | host: Homo sapiens | place: Madagascar | study: EMG produced TPA metagenomics assembly of the PRJNA485056 data... | reverse complement strand
ACTCTATGTTGGTGCACTTGAGACAAGTGCACCCCCTTGAAAGCACCACAACTTCTGTGTGAATCTGCGAATTCAGTGGGAGTCGTTTTTTTATTTCCTCATGCTCTGGTCCTTGCGATACTGCGTTGGCGACATGCCGAGGTGGCTCTTCGTGAACTTGCCGAAGAACGAGAGGTTGGGGAAGCCGAGCAGCTCCGATATCTCCTTGATAGAGAGGTTGGAGCGGCGCAAATATTTCTCAATCGCCTTCACCGTGTAACTGTGAATCCACTCCAGCGCCGTGCGACCCGTCACCTGCTTCGTGATGCTCGAGAGGTATTTCGGCGTGATGCACAGCTCCTGCGCGTACTTCTTCACCGGCTTCATCTTGCCGTTGTTAGCCGCCAGCAGCTCGATGAAGCGCTGGAAGAGCAGGTTTGCCTGCTTCAGGTTGCCGCCGTCGAAGGTGTATTCTACGTATGGCGTGATGATGGCGAAGAGTTCGTAGATAGTGCTTTGCAGCAGACAGTGCATTATCTCGCGGTGGTAGAAGCCGTTCGGGTTCTTTATCTTGTGCGCTATGATGGCGTAGTATTTCATGAATATGTCCTGTTGCTCCTCGTTGAGGTGTACTACGGGATTCTTGGATATGTAGCCCATCAGCGCAAGGAAGTCGCTGTTCATCTGCACGCTTGTCTGTGCCGTCTTGTACGATATGCCCACAATCTTAGATTCGTAGTCGGGCGACACCAGCACGTTTTCCCACGTGGTGCTTGGCAGGCATATAACCACGTCGCCCGCCTTCGATGTATAGGTCTCTCCGTTCGATTCGTACTGCATGCGTCCCTTCGTGCAGTAGGCCATCATAATCATCTCGAAGCGGTATGTGCCGTCCGTCTGCAGCACCTTGTCGATGCCGTCGAGCACAACCACATCGCCGTCAATATAGTCGGCGTTGCCGTAGTTGGCTATCAGCCCCATGTCAATCTTGAGTTCTGTCGTTTCGTTAGTCATTATGTCTAATTGTTTTAGTTTCTTACGCAAAGCTATTCGCCACAAAGATAGTCATAATTTCCTTATGTTGATTATCCTGTTTCTCCGATTTTATATTCTTTAAGTCAGATTTTGTTCTTTTATTATGCTGAGCACCGTTTCCGAGCACCGCAATGTCGCAGAAAAAGGGGAAAAACTATCCTTAGATGACAGAAAAGTTGTAACTTTGCACGAAGATTAGGCAATTAGTAAGCAAATACAAACAAATAAAAACAAATATAAGAGAAAATGAATGTAGCTATTGTTGGTGCGAGTGGCGCTGTAGGACAGGAGTTCCTGCGCATCCTCGCCGAGAGAGATTTCCCCATTGACAATCTGGTGTTGTTTGGCTCTGAGCGTTCAGCCGGAAAGAAATACACCTTCAAAGGTAAGGAGTATGAGGTGAAGCTCTTGCAGCACAACGACGATTTCAAGGACATCGACGTGGCGTTCACGTCGGCTGGCGGCGGCACCTCAAAGGAGTTCGCCGAGACCATCACCAAGTACGGCGCCGTGATGATCGACAACTCGTCGGCTTTCCGCATGTGCGACGACGTGCCATTGGTTGTGCCCGAGTGCAACGCCGAGGACGCCCTGAACCGTCCGCGCGGCATCATCGCCAACCCTAACTGCACCACTATCATGATGGTTGTAGTGCTGAAGCCGCTCGAGCAGCTCAGCCACATCAAGCGCATACACATCGCCAGCTACCAGAGCGCTTCGGGCGCAGGCGCTGCTGCCATGGCAGAGCTCAAGGAGCAGTATCGCGAGCTGGTGAACAACGAGCCGGTGAAGGTGGAGAGGTTCCCGCACCAGCTGGCTTACAACGTCATCCCGCAGATCGACGTCTTCACCGACAACGGATACACCAAGGAGGAGATGAAGATGTTCAACGAGACTCGCAAGATTATGCACAGCGACGTGCGCTGCTCGGCAATGTGCGTGCGCGTCAGCTCGCTCCGCTCTCACTCTGAGTCGGTATGGATTGAGACCGAGCGCCCCATCAGCGTTGAGGAGGCTCAGAAGGCTATCGCTGCCGCTCCGGGCTGCACGCTGAAGGACGACCCGCAGAACCTTGTCTATCCGATGCCGCTTGAGACAGCAGGCAAGGACGACGTCTTCGTAGGTCGCGTGCGCAAGGACTTGGCTGACGACTGCGGTCTTACTTTCTGGCTCTCGGGCGACCAGATTCGCAAGGGCGCTGCGCTCAACGCCGTGCAGATTGCAGAGTACCTGTATAAGGTTGGCAATCTGAAGTAGACACTAATAGGATAAAAAACGAACACGAATAGCACAAATTTCACGAATCGAAGGTTTATACATTCGTGAAATTTGTGCTATTCGTGTTCGTTTTTCTTTATTAAGCAATTTAATGTGTTGAGAATATTTACGTTTTTTACTCTACAACACTTGGTGCTGCGGAGGCCGGAGACCTCCGCTACGGATAAACACAATTTCGTAGTTTCTACTACTGTTTGCCTTTATTGCGCTTCTTTCAGCAGTCTGCGTGCAAACTCAATTATTGTATCCTCGCCACGCAGCCAATCCTCTGTCTTAAGCGCCACGTTGTAGTCGGGATCGATGCCGAACTCGGTAGGTTGCTTCTGCTTGTCGTACATCGGGCACGCCGAGAAACGCACGCTCCAGCCCACGGGCAACTCGGTAGAGAAGGGCATTCCGGCGCCACCGCCCGTGCGGTCGCCCACGACGGAGACGTTAGGGCAGCAGCGCATGTACTTCACGAACTCGTTAGCCGCACTATACACCGCGCGGTTCGTGAGCACCACCACCGGCTTCTGCCATCTTATGCCGTTCGACGGCTTCAGATACTGCGCCTCCATCTTCGAGAAAGCGTCGTGTGCCTTGCCCGTCTTGTGCTGCATGTAGCCCACAAGCAGCCGCTCGTTGCAGAAACGCGCCGCCAGCTGTTCAGCCGCCGTGAGCAGTCCGCCGCCGTTGTCGCGCAGGTCGATGATGAGTCCGTTGCACGGTGCTAGATAGAGCATCACGTTGTCGAGATTGCCCTCGCCGAACGCGTATGCGAACGTCGTGCAGCGCACATATCCCGTGTTGTCGTCGAGCACGCGGTAGCGTAGGCCGGCAGCAATGCGGTAGTCGGTGCCGAGATACTTCGAGAGCAACGTGTCGCTCACGTTCGACGGATAGTCCTCGTGCCACGACCAGTTGCGCGCCACGTCCCACGCCGAGTACATGTTCACGTGTCCGTCGCGCAGTTCGCCCAGCATGTTGCCCAGCACCTCGAATAGCTGCGCCTCAGTCATGTCGTTCGTGACCTGCCGGCTGTAGCGAGCGTGCACCTCGTCCCAGTCGAGTCCGTACTGCTCGCGCTTGTAGTCGAAGAAGCAGTAGTGCTCGTCGATGGCACGCCAGAGAGCCTCGAAGTTGCCGCGCGCATTGTCGGCATACTCAGTCTCGTCGACGCACGCCGTTGTGAGGAACAGCAGCGCTGCAAACATTATCTGTATTATTCTTTTCATGTTTCTTTGTTTTTTAAGGGGGTGCAGTTGTATCAGCTGCACCAACCAAGATAATATTGCCATCAGTTTTATTGGTGCCATCAGTTTTATTGGTGCACTTCTTGCTCTGGCAAGCGGCGAAGCCGAGCGGAGACAAGTGCACCCCCTGATTGGCGACTACAGCTTCACGGTGCTGAATCTTCTCACGATGCCGATGACCAGCGCATGCGTATACGTATGCTGCTTGAGGTTGTTGACGTGCGCCTGACGCCAGTCGCCGAGGTATCCGATGCGCCATGTAGTGTGCAGCGCGCGGAAGTCGAGCGTGAGCATCTGGCGCAGCGAGGGCGTAGACGCCACGGTTGTAGGCACGCAGTTGTGGTCGTAGTTGCCGCGTGAGAATATCTCGTAGTAAGATTGTCCGTAGTTGGGCGAGAACATCAGTCCGCAGAGCGGCGCCGACGCCTCGTAGTGCAGCGTGAACGGACGCTTCTGGCGCTTGAAAAGTCGGAAGTCGAAGTCGGCAGCAATGGTAGGTTTCAGCTGCAGGGCGAAGCGCGCCTGTGCAGGATTGTTGCTTCCGCGTGTGTTGTAAAGAAAGCCTGCGCTCAGCTCGGCTGTGCCGCCGGCAAGAAGGCGCAAGCCGCAACTGCCCACGGGCATTTGCCACTTGCGCAGCAGCGAGTAGCCGAACGTATATCCGCCCGCAATCTCACCGCCGTTGCCCGAGCGGTTGTCGGCAAAGGCGATGTTGCCCTCGTGCAGCAACTGGTGCACGAAGCGGGCAGAGTCGTTCTCGCGGCGCGTGTGCGAGATGAAGCGCACATCCGTGCCGCGATATTTCTCGGGCGAGAGATAAGTGTCGAGAATATTGGTGTAGCCAACGCCCAGCATAAGAGCGTTCTCTCTTATGGGGTGCTGTTGTAGGGGGTGCAGTTGTCTCAACTGCACCGACCTATCTGTTTCCGGGTAATTTGGTGCAGTTGAGACAACTGCACCCCCTAAAATAGTACCCCCTTGAGTGTTGTTTGTTGGTGCAGTTGAGACAACTGCACCCCCTGCAACTGCACCCCCTGAGATACACCATAGTATGGCGACTAATAGACTAAAGATTCTCATTCTCGGTGAAAAGATTTAGTTGACCAGTCATTTCGTCTATCACCTGCTGCTGGCTTTTGCCCGCATCGGGGTCGAGGTTCGTGTCTTCCGCATCGTCGCCCTCGCCGTCTTCGTCCTCCTCCTTTTCGGGTTCGGGGAAGCGTGTAGGCTCCAGTTCCTTCACGTCGAGCACATCGAACGTAGTGACGCGCTTGCCCTTCGCCTTGAAGCCCTTCACGGCGATGAACTCCTCGGCGTCTATCTCCAGCGGCGGGCGCTGCATCTCCGTTCCGTCGGGCGCTGTTGTGGGCGCAAGGCTCACCTCGAAGCGCGGGAACGGCGTGTCGGTGAGCATAACCAGCTTGCTCTTCGGGTTCTCGCCGATGTAGTTCTGCCAGCGCTTTGTAGCCTCCATGCGGAAGCGCTTCAGGTAGAGACTGTCGCCGTTGTCGGCGTCGAACAGCACAGCCGTCCACACCTTGTCCGGGTCCCACTTCTCTATGATCTTTATGTTGTCCTCGTAGTGGTTGTTGGCGTCGAACGTAGAGATGTAGAAGTTGCCGTCGTCGAGCACCACGAGTATCGAGTCCTCGTCGAAGAACTCGCCCAGCAAGCGTCCGTGCTCGTCGTAGTTCAAGCGGTTCACGTCGGGGTCGTACCACACCTTTCTGCCGCCCAGCGTAGAGTGGCCGTGGCTCTTCAGACCGATGCGGTGAATAGGGTTGCGCGTCACGAGGTTGCCCTTCGATGTGCGTCCCTTGATGCCCACCTCCGAGAAGTCCTTTTCGATGAAGATGTTTCTCAGGCGCGGGTTAGCCTCCAGCGTCACCTTTATCACCTCCGCCTCGCCGTTGGGGTTGGCTGTGAAGTAGAGGATGCGCGAGCCTGGTGTGCCCTGCGTGCAGTCGTATTCGCGACCCGCCGTCATTGTAGGCACGAAGAATCGCTTTATGTACGAAGCGCCGCCCTTTCCGTCGCGGTAAACCACGTTGTATATGGTGCGCTTGTCGTTCTTCTTGAACACCTGCACGTGCAGAATGTTCTTTCCGACGAATATCTTGTCGGCGGCATGCACCATCTTGTACTTGCCGTCCTTGAAGAACACGATGATGTCGTCGATGTCTGAGCAGTTGCACACGAACTCGTCCTTCTTCAGACCCGTGCCGATGAATCCCTCGGCGCGGTTGATGTAGAGCTTCTGGTTAGCCTCCACAACCTTCGACGCCTCGATAGTGTCGAAGTTGCGAATCTCGGTGCGGCGTGGGTGGTCCTTGCCGTACTTCTCGCGCAGGAACTCGAACCAATGGATAGTCACCTCGGTCATGTGCGCCAGGTCGTACTCTATTTCCGCCAGCTCTGCCTTTATGCGTGCTATCAGTTCGTCGGCTTTGTCCTTGTTGTATTTCAGGATGCGCTGCATCTTTATCTCGAGCAGTCGCAGAATGTCGTCGCGCGTAATGTCGCGGTGGAATGAATACTCGAAGTTCTGCACGCGGAACACCTGCGTCTTGAACGGTTCGAGCTTAGAGTCGATGAAGTCGACCACCTCGTCCTGCGACTTAGCCTGCTCGAACTTCTTCTCCTTGTAGATGCGCTCCTCGATGAAGATGCGCTCCAACGACGAGAAGAAGAGTTGCTCCTCAAGCTCAGCCTTGCGTATCTGCAGCTCGCGGCGCAAGAGGCCCATAGTAGAGTCGGTAGAGTGGCGCAGCACGTCGCTCACGGTGAGGAAGCACGGCTTGTTGTTTTCGATGACACAGCAGTTGGGCGAGATGTTTATCTCGCAGTCGGAGAAGGCGTAGAGCGCGTCGATAGTCTTGTCGGACGACACGCCCGGCGCCAAGTGAACCTGAATCTCCACCTCGGCAGCCGTGTTGTCGTCCACCTTCTTAGCCTTTATCTTGCCCTTCTCGATAGCACGCAGAATGGAGTCGATGAGCGTAGACGTAGTCTTCGAGAACGGAATCTCGCGAATGACGATAGTCTTCGGGTCGAGCTTCTCTATCTTTGCGCGCACCTTCACCGAGCCTCCGCGCTGTCCGTCGTTGTACTTCGCAACGTCTATCGAACCGCCCGTAGGGAAGTCGGGGTAGAGGTGGAACTCCTCGCCGCGCAGATATGCAATGGCAGCGTCGCAGATCTCCACGAGGTTGTTTGGCAGAATCTTCGAGCTAAGACCCACGGCGATGCCCTCGGCGCCCTGCGCCAGCAGCAACGGGAACTTCGCCGGCAGCGTGATAGGCTCCTTGTTGCGTCCGTCGTAAGAGAGCTGCCAGTCGGTAGTCTTAGGGTTGAACACCACGTCGAGCGCGAACTTGGAGAGGCGTGCCTCGATGTAACGCGGCGCCGCAGCACGGTCGCCCGTGAGGATGTTACCCCAGTTGCCCTGACAGTCGACGAGCAAGTCTTTCTGTCCCATCTGCACGAGAGCGTCACCGATGGAAGCGTCGCCGTGCGGGTGGAACTGCATAGTGTGTCCGACGATGTTCGCCACCTTGTTGAAGCGTCCGTCGTCCATGCGCTTCATCGAGTGGAGTATGCGTCGCTGCACAGGCTTCAAGCCGTCCTCGATATGAGGCACAGCGCGTTCCAGGATTACGTAGGATGCGTAGTCGAGGAACCAGTTCTGATACATTCCGCTAAGGTGGTGTACGGCAGATGCGTCGAAGCGGTTAACAGGCTTGTAGTCGGTATGTTCGCTCGGCATCGTGTCTTTTATCTCGTCGTCCATATATGATGTGGGTATATATAATTAATGTGTATTTTAATGCTTACAGGCAAAAGTACAAAATTTTTTCTAAAATCAAGCCGTGTTATTCAGAATAATAGTTGTAACTTTGTAAAGTAGCATTAAACATAAACATTCAAATGGGAGAATATATAGTATCGGCGCGTAAATACCGCCCGATGACGTTCGACTCGGTGGTGGGGCAGGCTGCTCTCACCGCTACGCTGAAGAACGCCGTGAAGAGTGGCAAGCTGGCGCACGCCTACCTGTTCTGCGGTCCGCGCGGAGTGGGCAAGACGACGTGTGCGCGCATCTTCGCCAAGGCAATCAACTGCATGAACCCCACAGCCGACGGCGAGGCATGCGGCGAGTGCGAGAGCTGCAAGGCGTTTGCGGAGGGTCGTTCGTACAACATCTTCGAGCTCGACGCAGCCAGCAACAACTCCGTAGAGCACATCAAGTCGCTCATGGAGCAGACACGCATACCGCCGCAGGTGGGCAAGTACAAGGTGTTCATCATCGACGAGGTGCACATGCTCTCGCAGGCTGCCTTCAACGCCTTTCTGAAGACGCTCGAGGAGCCGCCGGCTCACGTGGTGTTCATACTCGCCACCACCGAGAAGCACAAGATTCTGCCTACCATTCTCTCGCGTTGTCAGATATACGACTTCGAGCGAATGACCGTAGAGAACACCATCAACCACCTGAAGCATGTGGCTGAGAAGGAAGGCATCACGTACGAGGAGGAGGCTCTGGCGCTCATAGCCGAGAAAGCCGACGGCGGAATGCGCGACGCGCTCTCCATCTTCGACCAGACGGCGAGCTTCTGCCAGGGCAACATCACGTACGAAAAGGTGATAGAAGACCTCAACGAGCTGGACGCCGACAACTACTTCAAGTTCGTCGACTACGCGCTGGCGAACAAGGTGAGCGAGTGCATGGTGCTCCTGAACTCGATTATAGAAAAGGGCTTCGACGGCGGCAACCTCATCAACGGACTCGCCTCGCACGTGCGCAACGTGCTCATGGCTAAGGACGAGCAGACGCTGAAGCTGCTCGAGGTGAGCGAGCAGCAGCGCGCCAAGTACAGTGCGCAGGCTAAGGCGTGCCCGACGCAATTCCTCTACAAGGCTCTGAAACTGATGAACCAGTGCGACCTGAGCTACCGACAGAGCAGCAACAAGCGTCTGCTCGTGGAGCTGACGCTCATCCAGGTGGCGCAGATCACGCAGCCGGAGGATGCCGACAGCGCGGGGCGTAGCCCCAAACAGCTGAAAACCCTGTTCAAACTTCTTGATTTCACCCGGACGAAAGCGGCTCAGCAGGTGGCTGCTCCGGGCAATGCGGCATCTGCGGCTTCGGCTCAGTCGGATGTCGCCCAAACCGTTGCTGCCCAGCAGCAGGCTCCGGCAGCATCTGCGGCAGGTGGATCAACCAATGCAGTTGCGCCTTCTGCAGCTTCTTCTGCGGCGTCTACGGCTTCTTCTGCGGCGAAACCCGCAGCTGGCGGTCCGCGCCTTAAGCTGTCGTCGCTCGGCATGACCTTCCAAAGCCTACAGCGCAAGGAGGCTGTGGCTGCGAAGAAGGAGGCTGAGGTGACGAACAAGGACGAGAACGAGCAGTTCACGCAGGAACTCCTCGAGCTGCAATGGCTCTCGATGTGCAACCGCATGCCGCAGAAGATGGTGGGCCTCGCCTCCAGAATGAAGAACATGCAGCCGCGCATAGCCAACTTCCCCGACATCGAAGTACTGGTAGACAACCAGATGCTGCTCGACCAGGTGAACGAGATAAAGGGCCGCATCCGCGTTACGCTCGCCAAGGCTCTGCACAACGGCTGCATCACTCTCTCGCTACGCCTCGCCGAGGCTGAGGAGATAAGTCGCCGAAAGACAAAGAAAGAGGTGTACGACGAACTGATGCAGCAGAAGGAAGTGAAGGCGTTCGTGGAGTCGTTAGGGCTGGAACTTGTTTAAAAGTAAAAAAGTAAAAAGAGCTCTTAGAAGTAAGAAAGATAAAAAGTTAGGGCTGGATTCCAAACAAGGATTCCAGCCCTAACTTCTTTTGGTGCTTAGTATATTGGTTTCACAACTTCAACTCTCATTCCAAGTGCATTGACGATTTGGTAGAATGCGCCAACACTTGGAACGATAATTCCATTTTCTACTTTAGAAATATACGACTTTGTAGAGTTGATACGTTTAGCCAATTCTGTTTGTGTGATTTTGGCCTCTTTGCGCGCATCAAGCAATATCTGACCTGAATAGAAGGAAAGTGCTTCCTCTTCGGCTTTCATACGCTCCGGAGTACCTTCCTTGCCGAACTTCTTGTCAAGAACGAGATCGTAATCAACGATTTGATGATTGTTTGTCTGCATAATATGCCTCCTTTATCTTTAATGCTTTTTCTATTTCTTTTGACGGTGTCTTCTGGCTCTTCTTTTGGAATCCATTGAACAATACAACGATTTTTCCTTCATCAAATATGAAAAATACACGAAAGATGTTTCCTCCATATTCTGTACGCAATTCATACAGACCATCCTTGATAAGTTTTATAAACTTCGTAGGGAGTCTGTCCTGTGTCTTGAGTAGAAGAAGTCCATACTGAATCTTTTCCTGCTCTTTTTCCTTCAAGGTACTCATGAATGCTTCGAAATAACCGCCGTATGTAAATATCCGTCGTTCCATAGTGCAAAGATAATAGAAGTTGTCAAATCTTGCAACTTTTTGCAAGCTTTAATTGAATATTTGTTGTCCGCATCGACCGCCGTCCGCATCGGCACCGAACACTGCAGATTACTTCTCCACAATGCTTTCGATGTACTTGCACACCATGTTGATGCCTTTCAGATTGTCGCCACCCTCGGGTATGATAATATGAGCGAAGCGTTTTGTAGGCTCGATGAACTGCTCGTGCATCGGCTTGAGCACCTTCAGATAGCGGTCGACAACCATGGAGACGGTGCGTCCGCGGTCGATGGTGTCGCGCTGAATGTTGCGTATGAGGCGCTCGTCGGGGTCGCAGTCGACGAAGATGCGCAGGTCCATCATGTCGCGCAGGCGCTTGTTGAGCAGCGTCATGATGCCCTCCACTATTATCACCGGCTTCGGCTCTACGTGTATGGTCTCCTTCTCGCGGTTGCACTTCAGGTACGAGTACGTAGGCTGTTCGATGGCGCGGCCCTCGCGCAGATCGTTAATCTGCTTTATGAGCAGTTTCCAGTCGAAGGCGTCGGGATGGTCGAAGTTGATGGCACGGCGCTCCTCTTCGGTCATGTGCGACGTGTCGTTATAGTACGAGTCGAGCGGCACTACAGCCACGTGGTGCGGCGGCAATGCCTCTACTATCTTTTTCACTACCGTTGTCTTGCCGGAACCAGTGCCGCCGGCAATACCGATTATCGTAATCTTGTCGTTTGTCATAATCTTATGCTTATTGATATATTGCGCTGAACATTCTGCTGTAGAACTCGGCTTTGCGCTCGGGTTTCATGGGGTAGGCGCGCGAGCTGCTGGGCATGCGCCAGAGGCGTAGCGTGCGGTCGGCGAAGGCGAACTGCACGTTCTCGCCCACCTTCGGCTGTGTCTTTATGTCGAAGCAGGAGCAGAGCACGTCGGTGGCTTTCTGCCCCGTGGTGACGATGTCGGTGAGCTCGGGCAGCGAGTCGACCATCGCCTTCAGGTCTGTCGGCTCCACAACCTCCAGGTCTTTGTCAGACGCCGTGTTCTTCAGACGGCGCACCTCCGTCGCCGTGTCGTACATGCCTATGCGGTGCTCGTTGAGGAACGGGACGATGAGGTCGAGTCGGAACGTCTTGTGCTCGGTGTCGACGAAGTGGAGCTTGTCGCTGTAGAAGCACAGTCCGAAGATGCGCCACATGTCGTTGGTGAAGTTGGGGTAGTAGAAGCGCATCGACCAGCGCTGCTCGCCCGGCGGAAAACTGCCCAGCATGAGCAGTCGGCAACCGTCGGGGAGGAATGGGGTGAACGGATGGCGCTCGGTATTCATGAGTTTTGAATTTTGAGTTTTGAGTTTTGAATTGTTGCCAGAGGCAATTTTGAGTTTTGAGTTTTGAG
>ERZ1034723.1245-NODE-1245-length-11437-cov-13.773151_pt1 | contig 11437 bp, 10 predicted proteins | sample MGYA00520637_ERZ1034723 | MGnify/ENA primary metagenome ERZ1034723 (study PRJEB33766, sample SAMN09781719) | gut metagenome | biome: gut microbiome | host: Homo sapiens | place: Madagascar | study: EMG produced TPA metagenomics assembly of the PRJNA485056 data... | reverse complement strand
AAGGGCCCCCCTATTAGCGGGGGCTGTCGCCGCAGGCGACTGGGGGGTTCAGCCGTTCCCCCATTCTTTCCCTTACAATTGCTTATTGCAAACAAAAAAGAAACAGGTGGACATTATTATGAGAGAGATCCAAGTTGCAGAAAACAAGACCCTGAAGCTGACCAACGTTCTGGCACGCAAGATCGATGCCAGCGAGCTGGGCAACCTGGGCGTGATCCTGACCCAGATGCAGAACTTTATCAAGAGCCACAGCGCCATGCCGGTTGGCCCTGTGATCCAGTGCGTCAAGTTTACCTCCGGCCCCAACCCGGAGCCGCAGATCTATTTTATGATGCAGGTCAACCAGCTCATCCCCCGCCTGGAGCCGGGCTACGAGCAGGACGCTGTGCTGCGGGTGAAGGGCTGCCTGTACGCCCACTTCACCGGCCCCATGGACCACAGCAGCCTTGCCAGCCAGAAGCTGAACATCTATGCCTACGAGCACGAGATCGAGCTGACCGGCACCACCTACAGCATCTACGTCAATCAGGACAGCGAAAACGGTGTCATGGACGTTTTTATGGAGACGAAGTAATATGACCACTCGCATTCAGAATCTTTCCGACCTGCAGGACCGCCGCATTATGATGGAGAAGAAGCTGCCGGCCTTTGGCTACGCGCTCATTCTTCTGGTGGCTTTCCTCATGGTGTTTCTGGTGATCTGGAGCACCCAGAACAAGCGCACCTACGTCAGCCAGTCCACTGGCTCAGTGCAGGCGGCCAACAAGACCTATATCATGTCCAGCTACTCCGGCTCCATCACCGAGCTGAACATCTCGGAGGGCAGCTATGTCACCGAGGGCGACCTCATCGCCCACATCAAGAGCACCGATCTGGACATCCAGCAGGACAGCTACCAGAAGCAGCTGGACATCTACAAAAAGCAGAAGAGCCAGTACGAAAAGCTGCTCAAGTCCATTCAGGACGACAAGAACTACTTCAGCGAGACCGACATCGACGACCAGCCCTATTACTACCAGTACGAGAGCTACAAGAGCCAGGTCAGCCAGAAGGCGTTTGACGCTTCGCCCTATCAGGCCGCCGGTTACACCGACGAGCAGATCAAGACCATGATGGAGCAGAACCAGAGCGAGGTGGAGAGCCTGTACTACTCCACCCTGCAGTCCATTTCTGCCAACCTGACCAGCGTGCAGGCCAACATTGACAACATCGAGGCCCAGCTGGATGCCCTGAACACCGGCGCGAACGATTACTACATCTACGCTCCCACCTCCGGTGTCATCCACATGGACACCCCCTACAAGGTGGGCATGGTGCTCAGCGCAGGCTCCGCTCTGGCCACCGTTGCCAGCGAGAACAGTGACCTTGAGATCGTGGCGGCTGTCACCGTCAACGACCGGCCGCTGATCAATGTGGGCGACCCCTGCAAGATCGCAATCACCGGCCTGTCGGAGTATTCCTACGGCACCCTGACCGGCACTGTCACCTCCATCGACAGTGACGTGACCTCCAGCACCAACGGGTCCTACTACAAGATGACCATCAAGCCGGATAACACTTATGTCGTGAGCACCAGCGGCGACAAGGTGGATCTTTCCAACGGCATGAGCGTCACCGCCCGTGTGGAGTACGATGAACTGACTTACTTTGACTATGTGATGGAGGCCCTGGGCGTGCTGTTCCGCTAAGCGCCCGCCGATTCCACGCCCAAGAGGTACGAAAGAATGAAACTGAACCCGAAACAGCTGGCCGCCAGCGCGGCTCTGCTGGGTGTGCTGGCCTGTGCCGCCGCCCTGCCTGCGTCGGCTGCCGGCCCTGTTACCACGCCGCTGGCCCTCACGCTGCCCAAGGTGAGCTTTCCCTGGGATAAAGTTACCGCCGAGAGCATCGAGACCGGCAGCTACGATGCCGCCCCGCTGGCGGGCACGGCCCAGCAGCTCTCCCCGGTGACCACCCCCGCCAATGCCGCCAGCAAGAACGGCGTGACCTATGTCTCTGATAACCCCAATGTTGTCTCGGTGGACAGTGAGGGCGTGGCGCAGGCTGTGGGCCTGGGCACGGCCAACATCACCGCCACCTGCGGCGGGGTGAGCTGCACCTATACCATCACCCCCCAGCCGGATGCCAGCATGATCGCCACCGAAATGGATATCACCCTTGCATCCAGCACCATTGCCGTGGGCGAGACCACCAGCCTTTCGCTGGCGGTGCTGCCCACCTCGGCGGCCAACTATATCAGCGTCAGCCTGAGCTCTTCCAATGAGAAGGTGGCCACCGTCAACAACTTTGGCAAGGTGACCGGCGTTGCCCCCGGCAAGGCCACCATCACCGCCACGGACGGCAACGTGAGCTGCACGGCCACCGTTACGGTGGTTGCGGCCAACACCAGCACCGTCTCCAGCCAGTCCATCTCCCTGAACACCAACTATGTGGTGCTCAAGCCGGGCTCCTCCAAGACCATCACCGGCAAGGTGTCGCCGGCCTCGGCCAGCCAGAGCCTGACCTTCAAGAGTCAGGACAAGAGCATTGCCACCGTCAGCGGTTCCGGTGTCATCACCGGCGTTGCCACGGGTGCCACCTCCGTGGTGGTCTCCAACGGCACCGCCTCCACCTCGGTCACGGTCATCGTCAACCGCACCGCATCCACCTCCGGCAGCAGCAGCGATACCAGCGGTGAGGGCACCGAGGACAACGTCACCACCGATGCCACCGTGGCCGCCATCCAGAACGCCGCAGGGGAGGAAGTGTCCCTCTATCAGAGCGACGTGCCCGCCATTACCGGCGAGATCCTGAGCGCCCTGCGCACCACAGGCCGCAGCCTGATCGTGCTGGGCGAGGATTATACCCTGCGGATCGATGGTGCCAGCATCAAGAGCACCCAGGGCGGGTTCAGCACCGCCCTGACCTTTGCCCCCGATGAAAACGGCCTGAGCTTCCAGCTGGGCGAAAACGGTGCGCTGCCCTGCGTGGTGCAGATCACCCTGACCGGTGAGAACGCCGCTTACAGCCGCCTGTATCTGCACAACACTGCCAGCGAAAAGTGGCAGTTCCTGAACAGCTACAAGGATGGCACCATCACCGCCGATACGGCTGGCAGCTACCTGCTGACCAACCAGAATCTGCGCTTCACCAATATCAACTGGACCTTCTTCATCGCCGCCGGTGCGCTGACCGTGGTCTGCCTGATCGTGTATATCGCCGTCAAGAAACGGTATTGGTTCTGGTAATTATAACTGTGCGTAATAAAACCTCCCGCTCATTCGAGTGGGAGGTTTTGTGTTTATCGGAAGTTCTTGACAATCAAAATACAATGTGATATGATTTTGATATCAGAAAGAAACTTCCGGACCCTGTGAAGGAGGGACATTTTATGGAAGAGAAGATCTTACAGACCAAGAAGAACGGTATGACCATGCTGCTGCTGACCCTGCTGGGCTATGTGATCGCGGTTGCGCTGTTCATTTACGGTGTCACGCTGGCGGAGGCAGATCGGCTGCTCCTGGGCGTTTCGCTGCTGGTCCTGACCACTGCGTATTCTATCGCAGGCATTTTCTTATTCTGTGGCCTCAGGGTGCTCAAACCGCAGGAAGCGCTGGTGCTGACCCTGTTCGGTGATTATATCGGCACTTTGAAAGGCGAGGGTTTTTACTGGGTGAATCCATTCTGCACCGCAGTCAACCCTGCGGCGGGCACGAAGCTGAGCCAGAGCGGCGATGTGAACAGCGGCGAAGCCGGCATGGCGGTGCTGCTCAAGGCAGGGAACAGCAGTGCCCAGACCGCAGAATCGGCCAGCAAGAAGATCTCGCTCAAGATGATGACCTTGAACAACTCCCGCCAGAAGATCAACGATTGCCTGGGCAACCCGGTGGAGATCGGCATTGCGGTCATCTGGCGGGTGACCGACACCGCAAAGGCCGTGTTCAATGTGGATAACTACAAAGAATATCTTTCCTTGCAGTGCGACAGCGCCCTGCGCAACGTGGTGCGGATCTACCCCTACGATGTGGCCCCCAACGTGGACACCACCGGCGACGGTGTGGCCGATGAGGGCAGCCTGCGCGGCTCCTCGGAAGTGGTGGCAAAGCGCATTCAGGACGAGATCCAGAAGAACGTCACCGCCGCCGGGATCGAGATCATCGAAGCCCGTATCACTTATCTGGCCTACGCCCCCGAGATCGCGGCGGTCATGCTGCAGCGTCAGCAGGCAAGCGCCATCATTGATGCCCGTAAGATGATCGTGGACGGTGCCGTGGGTATGGTGGAGATGGCGCTGGATCGCCTGAGTGAGAACAAAGTGGTGGAACTGGACGATGAGCGCAAAGCGGCAATGGTCTCCAACCTGCTGGTGGTGCTCTGCGGCAACCGTGACGCGCAGCCCATTGTGAACAGCGGCAGCCTGTACTGATGGCAGAGCCGAAAAAGCAGATCCCCCTGCGCCTGAATGCGAAGCTCTACGATGCCCTTGCCGCGTGGGCTGAGGATGACTTCCGCTCGGTGAACGGGCAGATCGAGTATTTGCTCACTGAGTGTGTGCGTCAGCGCAAAAAGAACGGCAAGTACGTCTCTGACCAGATCGACGTGCCGCCCGAACTGGATATCAAGTAAAAGAACGACCCTCTCAGTCAAAGCCTGTTGGCTTTGCCAGCTCCCCCGAAGGGGGAGCCTATCGCTGGCCTGGGATAAAGGCAGCATAGCCTCGCCCTTCGGGAGAGGTGGCATTGCGAAGCAATGACGGAGAGGGTCGTTCTTTATTTAATTCGTATGCTCGCTCCACCCGCTGGAGGTGACCACTTCGCCATCGGTGGTGCACCAGAGGGCTTCCACGCCGTCCAGCGATTCCACGAGCTGCTTGCCCTCTTCCAGAGGCAGGCAGAACAGGCCGGTGGTCAGGCAGTCGGCCACACCGGAGTCCGGAGCCAGCACGCTCACGCCGTCAAAGTAGGCGGCGGGCCAGAGGGTGGCCGGGTCGATGAGGTGGTGATAGCGCATACCGTCCACAACGTAGTAGCGCTGGTAGTCGCCGCTGGTCACAAGGGAAAGGTCGCTCATCTTGACGGCGGCTACAGTGGAGCTGCCGTTGGTGTAGACCTCGGAGGAGTTCCACGGGTTTTCCACGCCGCCTACCCACTGGGAGCCGTCCGGCTTGGTGCCGATGGCCCGCAGGTTGCCGCCCACGCTGATGAGGGCACTGGTCAGGCCCCGGGCTTCGGCGGCCTGTGCGGCCTGTTCCACGGCGTAGCCCTTGCCCACGCTGCCCACGTCCAGCGACATGGCCGGGTCGGCCAGATAGACCGTTTTGGCATCTTCATCAATGATGAGGTTGGCAATATCGCAGTGCTGTGCGGCAGCATCCAGCTCATCCTGCGTGGGCAGCTGGTTGTTGCTGTCGTTGTCATCGGCCAGTGCGGCCTCGCGGTAGTTGTGCCAGATGTTCAGCACACTGCCCAGCGCAATGTTCAGCTTGCCGCCGGTGGTGTCGTACATGGTCTGGGCCAGTTCCAGCATCCCGAGGATCTTGTCATCCACCGTCACCGGGGCAATGCCCGCATTGTCGTTGATGGTCTTGATGTTGGTCACGCCATCGTAATCATTATAAATATCATAGAGCTGGTTGTACTCCACAAGGTCGGCGTGGAGTGCGTCCATCTGGGCGGTGAACTCTTCCTCGCTGTCGCAGTAGGCGATGACCTGCGTCACGGTGTCGAACACATCATAGAACACGGTGGAGTAGCGCTGCGGGCCATCGGCGGCGCTGGAGGCGGTGGAGCCGGAGGTGCTGCCGCAGCCCGCCAGCAGGCTCAGGCTGAGCGCAGCCGCCAGCAGGGCGGAAAAAATACGCTTGGTCATCATGCTTTGGCGGTCTCCTTTGCGGCGGTAAAGGCGGTGTGCTCTTCCTGCAGATGTGCCAGCAGGTCACCGAACACCCAGCTCTTGCTGGTGGGGGTCACAACGGCCTTGAGGGGGATGTTCACCTGTGCCTGCTTCATCAGGTCGAGCAGGGTGTCCACATCCTTATCCTTGAAGTTGGCCAGCACCAGCGCCGGGGGATAAGCACCCGGCTCCAGCACCAGGGTGCGGGTGGTCTTGACCTCCACCTCGCCCAGCAGTTGGGCCACGGTCCTGCCTGCATCGGCAGGGGAGACCAGCAGCAGCTTCATCCCGAAAGCGGGGGCCATCCCCTCCAGAATGCCCCGGTCGGCGGCAGAAAGGTTCCAGCCCAGCGCCAGCGGGATGCCGGCATTCTGGTTGCGTGCAATATGAGCTTTCATAGAAATACCTCGTTTCAAGGGTGAATTCAAAATACACCATAGTATACCATATTTGATGACAAAAGAAAACAACCCCCTCAGTCACGCTGCCGCGTGCCGAGAGGGTCGTTCCATTCTCAGTTCATCTTCTTGCCAAAGAACTCCACCTCTTTGCTGATGAAGCCCATCAGTTCATCGAACTGGTCGGGGGTCAGGCTCTGGGCACCATCGCACTTGGCTTTGGCGGGGTTGTTGTGCACCTCGATCATCAGGCCGTCGGCACCGGCGGCCACAGCGGCCTTGGCCAACTGGGGCACCATCCAGGCGTGGCCGCAGGCGTGGCTGGGGTCCACCACCACGGGCAGGTGGGTCATTTTGTGGAGCATGACCACACCGGCCAGGTCCAGGGTGTTGCGCATACTGGTCTCAAAGGTGCGGATGCCGCGCTCGCAGAGGATAACGTTCTCGTTGCCCTCAGCCATGATGTACTCGGCGCTCATCACAAATTCTTCCAGCGTGTTGGCCAGGCCGCGCTTGAGCAGCACGGGCTTTTTCTGGCGGCCCACGGCCTTGAGCAGCTCAAAGTTCTGCATATTGCGGGCACCCACCTGAATGAGGTCTACATTCTCGAACAGGGGCAGGTGCTCGGTGTTCATGATCTCGGTGACGATGGGGGAGCCGGTGGCGCGGCGGGCCAGCTTGAGCAGGTCCAAGCCCTCGCTCCGCATTCCCTGGAAGGAGTAGGGGGAGGTGCGGGGCTTGAACGCGCCGCCGCGCAGCAGAGAAGCGCCTGCATCCTTGACGCGCTGGGCGCAGTAGGTGATCTGCTCCTCGCTCTCGATGCTGCAGGGGCCTGCAATGACGGCGAAGTTGCCGCCGCCGATCTTCACGCCGTTGACATCGATCACGCTGTCGTCGGGGTGGAACTTGCGGTTGGCTTTCTTGTAAGGCTCAGACACGCGGCGGCAGGTCTCGACCACAGGGTTGGCCAGCACCCAGCTCTCGGCAATGGCCTTGGTGTCGCCGATCAGGCCCAGAATGTGGGTGTCGCTGCCCTTGGAGTCGTTGATCTGCAGCCCCATATCCTGCAGCTCGTGGCAGAACTCGCGGACCTGTGCGTCAGGGGCATCCTGTTTCAGTACAATGATCATGGTGGTCGTCTCCTTATCCTTCTCACACAAACGGCACAGGAGACCGGCTCCATTGCCGTGATTTATTTTCGTGAAGTTCAGTTTCCTGAAGCATGGGCCTATGATAACACTTCAGGGAACTGAAGTCAAGAGAAATTTTGAAATTTAGGAAAGAAAGTGGTAGAATAGGGGCAGCCCTCTCAGCTTCACTTCGTTCGGCAGCTCCCTCTGGGAGAGCTGTCACCGCAGGTGACTAAAAGGGCAAGGAGTTTACAAGGAGCGATCATCAATGGGAAAAGAAGCAAAAACGAATGCCATGCGCATCCTGGAACGGGCCAAGGTGCCCTATACAGCCCACGAATATGCCCACGAGGAGGGCGTGGCGGTGGACGGCGTGACCGTGGCCGCCAGCATGGGGGAGGACCCGGCCTGCGTATATAAGACGCTGGTGACCCAGGGCAGCAGCAAAAACTACTTTGTGTTCGTCATTCCGGTGGCGGCAGAGCTTGATCTGAAGGCCGCTGCCCGCAGCGTGGGCGAAAAAAGCGTAGCCATGATCCATGTGGCCGATATCAATAAGGTCACCGGCTATGTGCGGGGCGGCTGCAGCCCGGTGGGTATGAAAAAGCAGTACACCACCGTGTTTGATGAAAGCGTGCTGGCTCAGGAAAAGGTCTATGTCTCCGGCGGCCGCATTGGTACGCAGGTGTGCTGCGCACCCGCCGACCTCATCCGGGCAGCAAGGGCAACAACAGCGAAGATCATCTTCTAAGGTAAAACGCCCTTACTGCCAACGCAATGACGGAGAGACTGTACAGAGCGGGGCCTGTCCCAGTGAGGTAAAACTTACTTTATTATATTTTCTAAAAAAGTCATACTTAAAAAGAAATACGGTGTCGAAACTGCACAAAACTTTTGAAAGTTTTTTGACGCGGGAGAACACAAGGGAGAAATTGCCCCAAGGGCCTTTGCAAAGTGGAATTTTTGCCGTAAACTGTATGTAGTACAGGGACGGTACCCCGGCGGATGCCGGGTGCCGCCTGAAAAAGCGCAGAGCAAAAGGGGAACTTCAAAGATGAAGATGCTGTCGGGCTTCACAGAACAGAACACCATTCGTGCTGTTCAGGGGCATCGTGCAGCTTTGTGCAAAGCGCTGGGAGAGCATACGCAGAAATAAAGGCCGTGGTGCAGGTGTACCACAGCTTTTTTTTGTTTTGCAGACGGAGAAAGAGAGGTTCGGATATGATTCGGAAAGTTGCAGTGATCATGGGCTCGGACAGCGATTGGCCGGTGGTAAAGGGGGCATGTGCCCAGCTGAAGGCGCTGGACATCCCCTTTGAGGCACACATCCTTTCGGCCCACCGCACCCCTGCCGAGGCCGCGGATTTTGCAAAAAATGCCCGGGCCAACGGCTTTGGTGTGATCCTGTGCGCGGCGGGCATGGCGGCCCATCTGGCCGGTGCCTTTGCCGCCAACACCACCCTGCCTGTCATCGGCATCCCGATGAAGGGCGGCGCGATGGACGGTCTGGACGCGCTGCTGGCCACGGTCCAGATGCCCAGCGGCATCCCGGTGGCTACCGTGGCCCTGAACGGGGCCAAGAACGCCGCCTGGCTGGCTGCCGAGATCCTGGCCCTGAGCGATGACACACTGGCCGGGAAGCTGGAGGCCGAGCGGGTGAGCATGGCACAGCAGATCGCAGCCAAGGAAGAAAAGCTGCAGAACGAACTGAAAGAGTTGTAAGGAGAACCAATGTCTGATTTTGCATATCCGCTGCACGAGGAATGCGGCGTTTTTGGCATCTATGACCGGGCGGGCACCGAGGACGTGGCCGCTGCCGCCTATTCTGCCCTGTATGCACTGCAGCACCGCGGGCAGGAGAGCTGCGGCATTGCGGTCAACGATGACGGTGTCATCCAGGGCCACCGCGACCTCGGCCTGGTGAACGAGGTGTTCACCCCTGCCGTGCTGGGCAGTCTTTCCACCCCCACAGCCCACATGGCAACGGGCCATGTCCGCTATGCCACGGCCGGCAGCCGGGTGCGGGCCAACGCCCAGCCCATGATCGTCCGGCATGGCCGGGGCACCATGGCCCTCTGCCACAACGGCAACCTGACCAATGCACTGGAGCTGCGCCGTCAGCTGGAGAACGAGGGTGCCATCTTCCACGGCTCCTCGGATACCGAGGTCATCTGCTACCTCATCACCCGTAACCGCCTGCGGATGGGCAGCATTGAGACTGCCATCAGCAAGACGATGGATGTGCTGGAGGGTGCATACAGTCTGGTGATCATGTCCGCCACCAAGCTCATTGCGGTCCGGGACCCCCGGGGCTACCGCCCCCTGTGCATCGGCACCCTGCCCGGCGGCGGCTACGTCTTTGCCAGCGAGAGCTGCGCACTGGATGCCACCGGTGCCACCCTGCTGCGGGATGTGGAGCCCGGCGAGATCGTAGTGATGGATACCAAGACCGGCGAGCTGCGCAGCATCAAGGATCACTGCGGCCGCCCGGACACCCAGATGTGCGTGTTCGAGTTCATCTATTTCTCCCGCCCGGACAGCATCATCGAGGGCAGCTCGGTGCACGAGGCCCGCAAGCAGGCAGGCCGGTTCCTGGCACAGGAGCACCCTGTGGAGGCCGATGTGGTCATCGGCGTGCCGGATTCCGGTCTGGATGCGGCGCTTGGCTACTCGCAGGAGAGCGGCATCCCCTACGGCATCGGCTTCATCAAAAATAAATACATCGGCCGCACCTTTATCCAGGGCAGCCAGAAGCAGCGCGAAAACAGCGTGCGCATCAAGCTGAACGTGGTGTCCAGCACCGTCAAGGGCAAGCGGGTGGTGCTGGTGGATGACTCCATCGTGCGCGGCACCACCTCCGCCCGCATCATCAAGCTGCTGCGGGATGCCGGTGCAAAGGAAGTCCACTTCCGGGTCTCGGCTCCCCCGTTCAAATACCCCTGCTACTTTGGCACCGATATCCCCGACCAGAAGCTGCTGGTGGCCACGGGCCGCAATGTGGAGCAGATCAATGAGATCATCGGGGCCGATACCCTGGGCTACCTGTCCACCGAGCATGTGGTGCGGCTGGCCAAGAACGCAAAATGCGGTTTCTGCACCGCCTGCTTTACCGGCGAGTATGCCGTGAGGCCGGAAGAGGTGCTTTCCACCGATATCCATGAACGCCACCTGAACGACCGTCCCAAAAACGAGAAGAAGTTAGGAGAGTAAGAAGATGGAAAAGAGCTATTCTGAGAGTTACGCAGCTGCCGGTGTGGATATCACCGCCGGTTACCGCTCCGTTGAACTGATGAAGCAGTATGTTGCCCGCACCATGAACGAGCACTGCATTGGTGGTCTGGGCGGCTTTGGCGGCCTGTTTGAGCTGGACTGCACCGGCTACAAGCACCCTGTTCTGATCTCCGGCACGGACGGCGTGGGCACCAAGCTGAAGATCGCCATGATCATGAACAAGCACGACACCATTGGCATCGACTGCGTTGCCATGTGCGTCAACGATGTGATCTGCGCCGGTGCAAAGCCGCTGGTGTTCCTGGATTACATCGCCTGCGGCCGCAACATCCCTGAGAAGATCGCCGAGATCGTCAAGGGCGTGGCCGAGGGCTGCGTGCAGGCTGATTGCTCTCTGGTGGGCGGTGAGACTGCCGAGCACCCGGGCATGATGCCGGAGGATGAGTACGATCTGGCCGGTTTCACTGTGGGCGTTGTGGACAAGGAAAAGATCCTGAGCAACGAGACCATGCAGGCCGGCGATGTCATCCTCGCTCTGCCCTCCACCGGTGTTCATTCCAACGGTTTCTCGCTGGTGCGCAAGATCTTTGATATTGACAACGATCCCGATGTTCTGCACACCACCCCCGCCGAGCTGGGCGGCAAGACCCTGGGCGATGCCCTGCTGGCTCCCACCAAGATCTACGTCAAGCCGGTGCTGAAGGTGCTGGAAGAGGTGGATGTCAAGGGCATCTCCCACATCACCGGCGGCGGCTTCTATGAGAACATCCCCCGCAGCCTGAAAAAGGGCTGCTGCGCCCGCATCAA
>ERZ1034723.1242-NODE-1242-length-11443-cov-4.318844_pt1 | contig 11443 bp, 9 predicted proteins | sample MGYA00520637_ERZ1034723 | MGnify/ENA primary metagenome ERZ1034723 (study PRJEB33766, sample SAMN09781719) | gut metagenome | biome: gut microbiome | host: Homo sapiens | place: Madagascar | study: EMG produced TPA metagenomics assembly of the PRJNA485056 data... | reverse complement strand
ATCCCAATTTTTTGCCGCCTGCGGGCGGCAAACTCTGCGAGGCTTTTTTGACACGCTGCACCGCCTTTATGTGGGGCTTTTTGCTAGGGCGATTATACACCTGACAGGCGTAAAGTTTTCGCCAAGAAATGAGGCGCTTCCGCTTTTTTTGCGCGGCGTGCGGCGGGAGAGGGGCCGTAGAGGGGGTTTACCCTATTGTGCGTTGCTTTTTGGCGAAAAATATGATATATTCTGCTTAAATAATTGCTTACATGACCAGAGGAGATACCCTTATGAACCGTGCGCTGCACCAGATGAAAAAGGAAGGCATAATGGAGAAATGCTTTGACTGCTACGCGGAGAACGGGCTCACGGGGATCAAGGCTCTGGCGGAGAAGTACAAAAACGATGGGGAGGTGCAGGGCGTTGCCGGGAACAGCCAGCAAGAATAAGGGGCGGCTTTGGATCGCTGTGGGGCTGCTTTTGGCCGCACTGACGGTCCTTCTGCTGCTGTCCGGAGACCGGCAGGACAGCCGGGTGGCTGTGGATGACGGCACCGGGACGATTTGGATCACGCCCATTGCGGATCTTCCGGTGAATTCCTTCGCCCAGAGCGACTTTATACAGGACAACGCCGGAACGGCCTATACCGGCGGGGCCTACACCGCCAGCCAGGGGGTGGATGTGTCCGAGTGGCAGAAGGAAATTCAGTGGCAGGAGGTGGCGGCAGGAGGCATCGATTTCGCCGTGCTGCGCTGCGGTTTTCGCCGTTATGTCAGCGGAAATCTGGAGCAGGACACCCTTTTTGAGGCCAACTATGCCGGGGCAGGCGAGGCGGGGCTGCGCCGAGGGGTGTACTTCTTCTCCCAGGCCGTAACCCCGGAGGAGGCCCGGGCTGAGGCCGCCTATGTGCTGGAAATGCTGAACGGTCGCCCTCTGGAGCTGCCGGTATTTTACGACTGGGAGACCGTCGAGGCCGAGGAGGGCCGGGCCAACGGACTGGACGGGGAGACAGTCACCGCCTGCGCGGCAGCCTTTTGCCGGGCCATACAGGACGGTGGCTACCGGGCCGGGGTCTACTTCAACCTGCAAATGGGCTATCATACCTACGGCCTGGAGCAGGTCCGGGACTGGGTCTGGTGGCTCGGTGAGCCGGGGCAGCACCCCAGCTTTTACTACGAGACGCAGCTGTGGCAGTACGACCACGGGGGCACCGTGCCGGGTATCTCCGGGGTTGTGGACCGGAATTTGCTGTTTGAGGCGGCGGAGGAGGCCGGATGACGGCGGCGCTGCCGGAGCAGGTAAAAAATAGAGACAAAGGCGCAGGACACCCGAGAAGGGGTATCCTGCGTCTTTACTTTTGTATGGGTGTGGGTTATCCTCGGCCTTTAGCGGATGAAATGGGTCCAGGCGTGGGGCTCAGTTTCGGGGAGGCCGTAGCGCTCCTTGCCCAGGGCGATGCTGCGCATAAGGAAGGCCATATTCCGGGCCAGGACACGCATGGTCTGCCTGCCCTCCTCATCCGCCGCCGCTTCGCCGGGGGCACGGCCATGGATGCTGTTCCAATACTGGCTGGAGGCGATGGGCATATTGCTGATGGTGAAATACTTATTCAGCTCGTCAAAGGTGGCCGAGCAGCCACCCCGGCGGGCACAGACCACACTGGCCCCCACCTTCATGGTCTTGTCGAAGGGGGTGCTGTAAAACAGGCGGTCCAAAACGGCAATGAGGGTGGCATTGGCAGAGGCATAGTACACGGGACTGGCCACCACCAGGCCGTCCGCCGCCTCAAATTTGGGGGCCAGGACATTGACGGCGTCATCGAAAACGCAGCGGCCCAGCTCCCCGCAGCGACCACAGGCAATGCAGCCGCGAACGGCCTGCTGACCCACCTGAACGGTTTCGGACTCGATGCCCAGGTCGGCGAAGGTACGCTCCAGCTCCCCAAGGGCCAGGGCGGTGTTGCCCTGGGGCCGGGGGCTGCCGTTGATCATCAAGACTTTCATGGAAATCTCCTTTCGAATCTGTTTCTGTTATTTATCCCCGGCAGGCAGCGATTTGCTGGCGAACACCGGAAATGAGCAGAGTGGCGTCCTGCCCCATGGCCACGGCGTCAAAGCCCTGGGAAAAGCGATGGGCGGCTGCCGTGCCGTCACCGGCGAAGATGAGGCAGGGCTTGCCGGCCCTTCGGCAGGCGGCGAGAATGCGCTCCAGGGCGGCACGGAAGGCGGGATTTTCAAACTCGCCGGGGATGCCCAGGGAGATGGAGAGGTCGAAGGGGCCTATGAAAATGCCGTCCACCCCGGGCAGGGCGGTGATGGCCTCGATTTCAGCCAGGGCCTCCGCCGTTTCGCACTGGAGGATGAGGAGGGTCTGGCTGTTAAAATAGGACATGGCCTGGGGGACGGGCCCCAGGTCGGCGGTGCCCCAGGCGTCCTTGCGGGAGGGACAGAAGCCGCGCTGGCCCAAGGGGGCGTATTTGGCGTAGCGGATGATGCGCCGGGCGTCCTCCACACCACGCACATCGGGGATGATAAGGCCCTGGACGCCCACATCCAGCAGCTTCAAAATAGCCGGGCGACTGATCTCACGAACCCGGGCCAAAGGGGTCAGCCCGCGGCATTCGGCGGCGCGGACCAGGGTGGCGGTGGTCTCCGCCTCAATGGGGCTATGCTCATTGTCCAAAATGACAAAGTCCAGGCCGGTGCAGCCCAGGCACTCCACCACCGCGGCACTGCCGGTGTTCACAAAGGTACCCAGAGGCTTTTCGCCTCGGGCCAGCTTTTCTTTCAGAGTGTTTTTCATAGGAACTCCTTTCGGAAAATGCAGAGTATACGCTTGCGCGCCATTACGACACACAGAATAGTCCTTTTGAGGGCAGAATGCAAGGGAAAGTTTTGAGGGGAGAAGCGGCTTGGCGTGTCAAAAGGGCTTGCAGAATTTTAAGCCGGGCGGTGGGAATGCCACCGCCCGGCTGGGAAATGCTTTTAGCTATGGGAGCTATGGGTTACTTCTGGGACTTTCTGCGGCGCAGAGCCAGGCAGGCACCCAGAGCCAGGAGGGTAACGGTGCTGGTGACGACATAGGAGCCGATAGCGGTTTCGTCGCCGGTCTGGGGGCCGGAATCGGTGCCAGGAGCCTTCTGGAACACGAAGGTGATGCGGCCGTCGCCGCCGTCGATATTCTTATACCCGGTCACATGGCCGTTTTCAAAGCTCTGGACATAGTTGGCCAGGACCATATAATCCTGCATGACATAATCCAGCTCATTAACGGCGCCCTTGAACATTGCGAAGCCGTCGCCCAGGTCACGGAGGGTGTAGTTATACCCGGCCAGCTTATACTCCTTGGTCAGGTCCAGAGCCTCCCAGGTGTTGGTAGCGCGGTTGAAGATCTGGACATTCTTGACCCGGTATTCCCCGGTGGGGCCGCCGGTCCAAACGCCCTTTTCATCCTTCTGGACGGTGGAGGCGATATAGGTGTGGATCTCGTATTTCAGGCCGGAGACCTGGAGGAAGCCGCCGTTTTCCTTTGCGATGTCCGCATCAGCGTTCCGGGCGCCCCACTCCAGGGCATCCAGGAGCATCTGACCGGTGACCCGCTGCAGGCAGGCCACATTGCCGAAGGTGTGGATTTCCTTCATCTTCTTGTAGGTGAGCTCGCCGGTGATCTCATTATTGCGGACGCCGCCGCCGTTCATAATGGCCACATCCACGCCCTGATCCAGGAAGAGGTGATACAGAGCATCGGCGGCGAAGTCGCCGGTATTGGTCTCACGGCTGCGCACCAGGCGCTTGCCATCCTTGTTGTGGTTGCCCAGGACGCTGTCGATGGAGCCGATCTTCTGACCCAGCTCGCCGTCGATCTGCGCGATCCAGGCATCCTCCAACTCCTTGACCTCCCAGTTCTGCACGGTGGAGACAGAGGAGAGGAGCTTGGTGGTGATCTGGCCGTTGGCGGTGATGGTCAGCTGGCCCAGGTTCTTCAGGTAGCTGCCGGTCTGAGACAGGACCACATCGTGGCCCGCCTTATCCTTGACCAGCTCCTGCTCCACTACGGAGTGGGAGTGGCCGTCCAGGAGGGCATCCAGACCGGTGACATGGGCGATGACATCCTTGGAGGTCCAGGGGCGGCTGGACTCGTCTACGCCCAGGTGAGCCAGGCCGATGACATAGTCGGCTCCGGCGGCCTTCACTTTGTCGATGGCGGCCTGAACGGAGTCGTACAGGGCCTGGCCGTCTACGCCGCCGGCGATGCCGTAGATGTAGTTACCGTTGCTATCCTGGAAATACTTGGGGGTGGACTTGGTGAAGGACTCCGGCGTGGTGATACCCACGAAGGCCACCTTCTTGCCGTCCAGGTCAAAAATCTTGTAGGAATCCAGGACATTGGCGCCCTTGACGCCGTCCTTTTCGTGGTAGAAGTTGCAGGAGATGTAGGGGACGATGCCGTTCTTGGCGATAGCCAGGGCCCGCTCCATGCCGTAGTCAAACTCGTGGTTACCCAGAGTGGCCAGGTCATAGCCGGCGGTCTGCATGAGCTTGAGAATGGTTGCGCCGCTGTCCATGCCGCCGTAGGCTGTACCCTGAACATGGTCGCCGGCGTCTACCAGGAGGACATTTTTGTGGGTGTCCAGCAGATCGTCGCGGTAGCCGGCTACATCGGAGTAGCGCAGGCCCTTACCCGTCTTATTGTCGATGTAGGTGTGGACATCGTTGGTGTAGAGAACGACGATGTCATCGGACTTTGCGCTGTTGCTGTTGATGATCTTCCAATTGGAGGTGATGTTGGGGGTAATGCCCTTGCTCTGCCCGGCGGTCTGCTCCTTGATGTAGCTAACCAGGAGACTGCGGGCCTGGCCCTCGTCCTCGCCGTTGATCATGTCAAACTGAGAGGAATAGATGATGCGTTTGGGGTCATTGGCTATGAAGTTGCAGCCGTGGCTGTTGAGGTAATTGACATAGTCGCCGCCGCCGTTAAAGCGGTAGTTATTGAGGACAACGGTGAACTCCTGATCGTCGGTGACGGGCTTAGCGTTGTAGGTCATCCTGACCACCCGGGAGCCGGCAGGCTGGGCGGCGTCGATGGTGTAGGAGAAGCCATCGCCGTAGATGACATCGTAATAGGTCAGGCCGCCCTTAATAGCGAGCTTGCCGTTGTTCTCGTAGAGCTTGCTGGCGGAGTATTCCAGCCAGGTGCGAACCTCCTTGCCGCTCATTCTGATCTGATAGAACCAGTTTTCAAAGCGGTAGAGGCTGAACATATCGCCCAGGCAAATATCCCCCTTGGGGATGAGGTTTTCCTTGCTGCCCGAGGTCAGGGGCGCGGAAATGGAGAGCTGGGCGGGGATGTCGTCGTCGGGGTTATTGGGGGTGTTCTTGCCGGTGCGGTCATAGGCGCCCAGAATCTGCACGCGGTTGACCAGGTCCATAAAGGCGGAGGGAGCGGTGCCCAGCCCGGCGGCGGAATAGTCGCCGTTGGACTGGCCGATGACCTGGAGCATATAGTCCTTCCAGGTGGCTTCCTCATAGGGCTTGAGGATCTGGCCGAGCTCCGGGTCGATGTCGTAGCAGGGCACCGTCTTACCACTGACCTTCTTGGTCATGTCGATATTCTCGGCATTCAAGGTCGCCGTCTTTGTGGCCTTGTCATAGGTCACGATGATCTGGCCGATGGCCTTGGCCTTGGTATTGGGCTGCACGATGGGGATGCTCTTGCCGTCGATATTGGTAGCGCTAAGGACCCTGGTGCCGTGCTCGTGGCCGGAGAACACAAAGTCGATAGAATTGGTATTCTTCACCAGGTAATTCACCGAGTCCATGGCCAGGTCGCCGGCCTCGGAGGTGTAGGCCATGCCGCAGTGGGTCATAACGGCGATCATGTCGGCCTGGGCCTTCATCTCCGGCTCATAGTGCTTATAGGTCTCGTAAATGCCCGCAAAGTGGATGCCCTCCCAGTTGGCAGGGATGTCCCACTTGGGGATGTTGGGGTTGGCCAGGCCGATGATGGCCACCTTCACGCCGTCAAAATCCCGGATCTCATAGGGCTTGTAGTTTTTCCAGGTTTTCCAGCTGTTGGGATCAGCCTTCCGGGCCTGGGCATCCAGATAATTGGCGGCCATAATGGCAGCGGGGGTCTCCTCGCCGCTGGCGGCGGAGGTCAGATAGTCCATCTGGCGGTTGAGAATGTCCAGACCGTAGTTGAACTCATGGTTGCCCGGAACCCAGAGGTCGTAGCCCAGGGTACGGAAGGCCTTCATGGCGGGGTCGTCCGCCTTGGGCTTGTTGAAGGCGTAGTAGTAGGTCAGCGGCGCACCCTGAATGGTGTCGCCAAGGTCCGCGAGATAGAGATTTTCGTCGTATTTCGCGCGCATTTGCTTGATGTAGGTGGCGATGCGGGTCAGGCCGGTGGCGCCTGTCCCGCTGGCTTCATAGCCGGCGGAGTAATCTGTGGAATAGATCTGGCCGTGCAGGTCAGAGGTGACGAGGAAGGCAAACTCCGTGGTCGTCGCTCCCGGGGTGGTGGGTTCTGCACTTGCCGCAGGCACAAAGAGGCCTATAACGATCGCAAGCGTCAGAAACAGGGATAGAATCTTCTTCATGTCCTTTCTCCTTTTTCCTGATATGTGGTCGTCTTCTGCGGGGTCATGCCCTTATTATACAGGAAGGGGGAGAAAATGAAAAGAGGTTCCTATAGGGTATAATTGTCAAAGTTTTGCAATAGATTTTGTGAATGTTGCCATATAATTCGCAAAATTAACGATATTTTTCGTGACATTCTATTGCGTCTTATGGGGGAGACCATAGAAAAGGCAGAGTGATTTTTTGTTGATGTAAAGCCGAAAAAGAGTAAAGTTTTTCCATGAAGTGAGAATAGATTTTCACCGGCTGCGGTAGGGGGCGGCGCGTTTTTTCGGAGCCCGGGGGACACATACGGACAAGGGACGGCGCATAGGGTAGGAGAAGAAAGGTGGGGGTTTTATGGCGAAGAAGACCGTGCGGGTGTTTTTGCTATCCAGGAGGGTGGCACTGGCGGTGGGGGCGGTGCTGGCGGCAGCGGCTATTTTCGGAGCGGTACATATTCCGGCGGCCGTTTCCGCAGCGGGGACAGCCCGGCAGCTGCCGATATACAGCGTGGAAAGGCCGTCGGAGGAGGGGGAGAAATTCTGCGCTATTTCCTTTGACGCCGCCTGGGGAAACGAGGACACCCAGATGCTCCTGGACATTCTGACCAGGTACGATGTGAAGGCCACCTTCTTTTTGGTGGGGGACTGGGTGGATAAATACCCGGAATCCGTGAAGGCCCTGGGGGATGCGGGAATGGAGGTGATGAATCACTCCAATCACCACGACCACTTTAACCGGCTCACCGCTGATGAGATCGTGGCGGATGTGACGGCGTGCAACGACAAGGTGAAGGCCATTACAGGCATCGCCCCCACGCTGATCCGCTGCCCCTACGGGGAGTATGACGACCATGTGATCTCCGCCATCCGGTCTATGGGGATGGAGCCGATTCAGTGGGATGTGGACAGTCTGGACTGGAAGGACTACGACGCCAAGACGATTTTTAAGCGGGTGACGGAGAATTTGCAGCCGGGGAGCATTGTACTGTTTCACAATGCGGCGCTGCACACGCCGGAGGCTTTGCCGTCTATTTTAGAGTTTATGCAGCAAAACGGGTACACGGTGGTGCCTATCGGACAGCTCATTTACACGGAGAACTACACCATTGACCATGCCGGGCGGCAGTGGCCGGCGCAGGAGGAAAAAGCCGCCTCCTGACCGGGATTCAAACAAAAAAAGACGGGCGGAAGTGCATCCGTCCGTCTTAAGGCAACACCGCACAATTAAAGCTGCGGCGCTTTGCGGAAATTTTGCGCCCTGATTTCGTTGCGATTTCTTGCAATACATCAAGTATTGCTTCAAAACCGCGCCTTATCAGGTCGCAAAATTTACTCACAAATCGCTCTTGTCCAATTATGCGGTATTGCCTTAAATTTTTTCGTCTTATTCCCGGTGCAGGCGTGCCTCCTCCTCCCGGAGAAACATGACCAAAAAGCTCACCGTAAGCAGGGCGCTGGAGAGCCAAATGGTTTTTTCACCCCAGCGGAGGGTGGCCACGCTCCCCAGGCCGGCGCCCAGGGCGAACAGCAGCACCACGCCGAAATAGGTCAGGGCGCTGCGAAGAATTTCCTTATCCCGGGTGTGAAAATAGGCGCAGAGGGCCTCGGTTCCGCTGCGCATATTGCCGATGCACATGGTGCTGGCGTAGGCATGGCCCCGGATCTTGCGGAAGGTCTGCACCTGCAGGGCGCAGACAAAGGACACCACCGCATTAGCCGTGGTGTTGAGGCTCTGGGGCAGAAAGCCCACGGCAATGAGCAGAATAATCTCCGCCAGAAGGATCATCTGCCGCCAATGGACCCGCTCCATGTGCTTGAAGCGGCGGTGAACGCACTCGGCAATGAAGATACCCAGCAGGAACGACAGCACAGGCGCCAGATAGTGCAGGGTGTGAGACCAGTCACCCTCAAAAAGCGTGGTGCTCAGAAGAACGATGTTACCCGTTTGGGCGTTGGCAAAGACCTTGCCCCGGCAGACATAGGTATAGGCATCCTGGAGGCCGCCGGAGAGGATGATGAACAGGGCCGTGACCATGGAGTCGGACATCTGGCCCCGGCGCTTGGGAAAAAGGGTCATGGTATCGCTTCCTTTACTTGGCTACGGGTGCATCGGGCCAGTAGATCACATAGCACTCCTGCATTTCACCCATATAGAAGAAGATATTCTCCCCCATCTGGATATGCTGGCCGAAGGTCAGGTCCGGCACGAACAGGCGTCCGCTGGTGCGCTTGGGCCCCTTGATGGTCAGCCCCTCAGGGGTGGGGTGGCGGCGCAGGGCGTTGGCGGCCTCCTCCAGGCCGGGGAAGTGCAGGGTGCGCTCCAGGTCGGCCAGCTGGGTGGCGCCGTTGATGTAGACCAAATGGTCCTCGTTTTGGAACCAATGGATTTGCATGGGGCAGTCCTCCTTATGCTTTTGCAGACAGTATAGCACAGTTTTTGCGCGGTGGGTAGAGGAGTCTTTAGTCCGGCGTGAGATGGGGGCGGATTTTTCTGCGGTACAGGCGCAGCCAGCAGACCGTCAGGGCGATAAGCAGCACCAGCCAGGAGGCGGGGTAGGAGGCATAGACCCAGGTGACGGGCATGGTATCCGTATTTATCGCCGCGATCCAGAGCAGACGGAAGACGCAGGTACACAGCAGATTGATGACCACCGGGCGCACCGGGCTGCCGCAGCCGCGTATGGCGCCGGTGAGCACATCCGCCAGGCCGAAGATTATGTAGGGGGCGACCGCGATATAAAGCCGCACCGTACCGGCGGCCACCACGGCGGGGTCTTGGTTATAAATGCGCAGAAGGGGCTGGCTGAATACGCAGGCGACGGTGCACAGAATCGCCCCCGTGACCACGGTACACAGCAGGCACTTTTTCAGGATGTCCTTCACCCGGTCATATTTTCCGGCGCCGATATTCTGGCTGAGGAAGGTCTGGGCCGTCTGGTGGAAGGTGTTCATGGACACATAAATGAAGCCGTCGATGCTGCCGGCGGCACTGCTGCCGGCCACGACCACGCTGCCATAGGCATTGATGGCACCCTGAATGGCCAGATTAGCGAGGCTGAAGAGGCAGCCCTGGATTCCCGCCGGGATGCCCACCTTGGACATGAGGGACAGGCTGCGGCGGTGTATGCGCAGCTTGCGCCAGGAGAAGGCCAGCTCGTCCTGGGAGCGCATAAGGCTCACCAGCACCAGCACGGCGCTGAGGACCTCACTGATGACGGTGGCCAGGGCCACGCCTGCCACATCCATCTGAAAGGAGATAACAAACAGGAGGTTCAGCGCCACATTCGTCACACCGCTGACGGTGAGAAAGAGCAGCGGGCGCTGGGTGTCGCCCCGGGCCCGGAGGATGGCGGCGCCGTAGTTATAGACTGCAATGGCGGGGGTGCCGAGGAAATAGATGTTGAGATAGATCCGGGCCAGGTCGAAAATGTCCTCCGGCGTGGAGATAAGCTCCAGTATCCAGGAAGCTGTGGCGCAGCCGATGCCGCCCAGGATCACACCGCCGATCAGAGCAACCGCCACCGCTGTGTGAACGGCCTCGGAAAGCTCCTTTTGCTTATCTCCCTCGCCCAGGTAGCGGGCCACCAGCACATTTACGCCAATGGAGATACCGATGAGCAGGTTGATCATCAGGTTCACAATGGCGGTGGTGCTGCCCACGGCGGCCAGGCTTGCGTAGCTGGCATAGCGGCCCAGAACCACCACATCTGCCGCATTGAACAGCAGCTGCAGGATGCTGGAGGCCATCAGCGGCAGGCCGAAAAGCAGGATTTTTTTCAGCAGCGGGCCCGTGAGCATATCTATGGAGCCGCCGAGTCTGAATTTGTGGGCGTGTCTGTGGCTCAGTTGTCCGTTCATGATTATCCTCTCTCCTCTGTCCCGGTGGGGGACAGATCTGTTCTGTGGCAGCAGGATCGGCGCAGATATACTCTGCTCCGCCCTGTACGCTGGCCGTCCTGCTATTATAGCGTTAAGGAGAGGGAAAAGCAAGGGTGGGGACATGGGCGGCGGAAAATTTTTTGCGCAAATGGGGCCGATTCGCGCAAATTTGCAGAGTTTGCGCGTTTCCGCCATGGTATTTTAGGGGAAAAATACTATAGTAAGATTAAATAAGTATATGCAACGGGAAAGGTGATAGAAATGAAAAACGGAAAGTCGTCGATTTCGGCGGAGACAGGCCCCTGGCGGCTGTGGCTGTGGGCCGCGTGCGAGGGGTTCGTGCTGTTCTCTCTGCTGCGGTGTATGCGCCTGGAGTCTGTGGGCGATGCGCTGGTGTGCCTGCTGGTAGGCGCAGGGGCGACTGTGCCCTGGGTGCTGGAGCGGCTGGGCTACCGCATGAGCGGGCCGCTGTTCGTGTTCACCCTGTTTTATCTGCTGGCGTCTATGTCCGGGCGCATTTATAAGCTGTATTACCTGGTGGCCCATTGGGACAAGATGCTGCACCTGTGCGGCGGCGTGGCCTTCGCCTTGGTGGGCTGCTACATCCCGGTGCTGCTGGACAAAAAGTATAAGGATGACCGGACTCTGCGCATCCTCTTTGCCATTTTAGTGTCCATCTCCGTGGCGGCCCTGTGGGAGTTTTACGAGTTTGGCATGGACAGGCTTTTCGGCATGGATATGCAGCGGGACACCATCGTTACATCCCTGCACTCCTATGACCTGGGCGGCGCCGCCGGGGTCATAGGCAGCATTGAAAGCATTAACAGCGTCACCGTAAACGGCCAGGCGCTGGAGGGATACCTGGACATCGGCCTCATTGACACCATGGGCGACATGATGATCGAGACTGTAGGCGCGGTGGCCTACGCCGTGGCCTATGCCCTGGATAAGGGTCGGCAC
>ERZ1034723.1232-NODE-1232-length-11500-cov-10.505111_pt1 | contig 11500 bp, 9 predicted proteins | sample MGYA00520637_ERZ1034723 | MGnify/ENA primary metagenome ERZ1034723 (study PRJEB33766, sample SAMN09781719) | gut metagenome | biome: gut microbiome | host: Homo sapiens | place: Madagascar | study: EMG produced TPA metagenomics assembly of the PRJNA485056 data... | reverse complement strand
GATGGAACAAGAAGAAAGAGAACAAGATTATAAAATCGAGTATGAAAAGAATAAAATAATACAAAAATCCGTTGACAATTTCAAGCCTTGATGAAAGAACAAAATGATGGTAAGCAAATGACAGATGTATGGCGAATGCCTGCAATTGTTCATTGGAAAAAGCTTGTGACAAGCATCCAATACAAAAGTCTTTGCGCCTCCTTGTTCGAATGGTTCATGTATCAACCAAGGTGATTTGATTCTTGACCCAATCTGTGGCAGTTTCACAACAGGCATAACAGCCAATCTTTGTGAGCGTCGATTTGCAGACCTTAACAAGAGGAAGTATTTTGCAAGTTTAGTAAGGCAAGATGTGAAGAATTGGAGAATCTTGAAAGTTATGATAATCTGATAAGTCATATTGGTATTTACATAAGTTTCATGATTTCTCTATGATTAATGAAGATAATAATGGATATACACAATTAACATTCTAATTATTATACATCAAATGATAGCGAGTTGCAACATTTCTGATTTTTCGCAAAGGATTAGTATTGATGAAGTTGAAAACAATCCTTTTTATAATACATTGGTATTTTGTATAGGTGCAATTTACCAAGATATTAGTGACGTTCACAAAGGCGAAGAAGACATATTCAAATATCTCAAACCAAATGAGGCCTATATTAATGACATATTCATGATGTGTCGTTCTATGGAAACATGTCTGGATTCTATCAATTATGCCATTGATTTTATTTCTCATTATGGATCCAAAGATTACTGTAGAAAAGATTTTATCCCTTTTGACAGATTTTGTTTATACCATTATGATATAATTTGCCATAAGGTATCCACACTGAAAGACCTTTATTTTAAGATTATCAATAAGATTTACAGACTAGGCTTAGAAAAGCCTACATGGAACAATATAAAGAAGCAGAAAGACAAGATAAATAATGAACATCTGTTTACTATTTTGGAAGACAATTATAGTCTAATGGAATCCATTGACAACGAAAGAAATATGTCTTCACACGAAGGTAACATTCATTTGTCTCTTCTTAATGATTTAAGCATTTATCTAATGTGTTCCTCATTACAAGGCAAATTACCAACAATGGAATATGATTGGAAATACCAAAAAGGTTCTATTATTTATAAATCCAAAATAAAACAGGCCAAAAAGGAGATGTTAGAGTATCTGAATATTGTTAAATATAATGCATTTTTTGTAACAAAATGTTTTATGTGCTCCCTTTCTCCTCAATTAGAAAGCTTATTGAAAGAGTTTTTTCCAAGCAAGACATTTGAAAATGAAAGAACAACCGCATCTCCCACATTTTGTACAATGGCATGTTATTGCAAGAGATGAGAGTTCTCTAAAATAAATTCATAAAGATCTTGGGAGAGCCCCCATTATATCGACATCAAATTCTATCATCATCTATACAATTAATTTGTATATCGATAGGTTGCTTTAGACACATAGAGTAAGAGAAACTGTAAGAGCTGTGACATGACTCAAATACACAGGCCAGAGACTCGACTTTGGCGAGGTATCTACCGATAGGCAAATGCTTTTGAAAGTAACTCGAAAGGTTTTGGCTTACTCAAAACATACCTTACTGAGTCTTTACGGACACAAAATTTTGGTAAAAATAAAACCAATACCAACAAAAGCACTGCGGTGGTGCCCTATGGCTGGAGACGCAAAGCCTCCAAGGAATGGTTCATTTTCTTAATACTAAAGGATGTTCCGAAGAATGGATACTGTGAATACCATTCTTCGGGGATGAACAAAAATGTATTCCTGCAAGTAATACGATAAATTTGTAAAACCTATGATATCAATGTACATCTGCATACCTGCCTCTTTGCATTGATATTTCTTTATCTTTATCATTTTTTTCAAATCGTAACCGCACTTCCATTCGACAGAAATTAACCGAAGCGTCAAAGATGCGGCCATCTCTGCTAAAGGTACTCGTTTCTCCGTAGAGTTGCAGGATAATAGTTGATTTCTCTTTTGCGCCGTACAATCAGAAGATGGCATAACGAAGTTACTCAGCACCATTAGATTAGGGGTTAGACGGAAGTAAAATACAACAATCATAGGGAGTCCTTACTGCGTTTATCAAATATTCTAAGAGGTTTTGGAGATATTCTATAGATCATAGCTTGGGCTGTCCAGCCAGGGGCCAATACCATCATATAAAAGTAAGACTTTTTTAAAAAAGACAAAGAATTACCCGGTTTTTAACTAAAAATTAGTAACTTTTGCCAATAAATCATTGTGTTTCAAATATTTTTTTGTAATTTTGCAGCTGAATAACAGAAATTGCAATGACGCAAAGAGAAGATAAAGAAAGAAACAAAACTGCCCGAGAATGTCTCGGAAAGTTTTTCTACGACCTTGCCAAAACATGTTTCTTGGTCATGGTTGCAGGTAATGCTGTCACGATATACTCTGATGGCGAATTAAAAATCTTCAATATTACCAGTATAATTATTGGTTTATTCCTTACTTGGCTTTTTGCATATATTGCTAATAAGGTATTAATTAAAAAGTAGAATTATGGGAGAAGGTTTAACAATTATATTTTCCATTATATTGGTACCTGCATTGGGGTTTGCCATTTGGCTTCGTACTCCGCAGGGTGAGCGTTTCTTGAAAAGTCTAGACTAACAACTCGATTCTTTCAAGGCATTAATAGTAGTAAAAAAACAAAAATAAAAGTACAGAATAATAAAGGAATGATTACAGTACAAAATCTTGCAATTCAATTCGGTAAGCGAGTGCTTTACAAAGATGTAAACCTCAAGTTCACACATGGTAATATTTACGGCGTAATCGGTGCTAATGGTGCCGGTAAGTCAACTCTCCTCCGCGCTATCAGCGGCGATCTGGAGCCAAACAAGGGTACAGTGGAGATGGGTCCAGGCGAGCGCCTTTCCGTTTTGGAGCAGGACCACTTCAAGTATGACGAGTTCCGCGTGATGGACACCGTTCTCATGGGTCATCAGCCTTTGTGGGAAAACATGAAGGAGCGCGAGCGCCTCTACTCTAAGCCAGAGATGACTGAAGAGGATGGTAACCTCGCAGCAGAATTGGAGCTTAAATTTGCCGAGATGAACGGTTGGGAGGCTGAGAGCAATGCTGCCCAGTTGCTTCAGAACCTTGGCGTAAAGGAAGATCGCCACGACAAGCTCGTAGGTGAGCTTTCTAACACAGAGAAGGTGCGCGTGATGTTGGCGAAGGCTCTCTTCGGTAACCCAGACAACCTCCTCCTCGATGAGCCTACCAACGACCTCGACCTTGACACAGTAGAGTGGCTGGAGGAATACCTCAGCAATATCGAGCAGACTGTTCTTGTGGTTTCTCACGACCGTCACTTCCTCGATGCTGTCAGCACTCAGACCGTGGATATTGACTTTGGCAAGGTAACTATGTTTGCCGGTAACTACTCTTTCTGGTACGAGAGTTCTCAGTTGGCTCTCCGTCAGGCTCAGAACCAGAAGATGAAGGCCGAGGAGAAGAAGAAGCAGTTGGAGGAGTTCATCCGCCGATTCTCTGCCAATGTGGCTAAGAGTAAGCAGACCACATCACGCAAGAAGATGTTGGAGAAGCTGAATGTTGAGGAAATCCGCCCATCTAGCCGTAAGTACCCAGGCATCATCTTCCAGATGGACCGTGAACCAGGTAATCAGATTCTGGAGGTAGAAGGTCTGAAGGCTTGCGATGAGGACGGAACAGTACTCTTCGACAACGTAAACTTCAATATCGAGAAGGGTGAGAAGGTTGTATTCCTCTCTCACAACCCTAAGGCGATGACTGCCCTCTTCGAGATCATCAACGGCAACCGCAAGGCTGACGCAGGTGAATATAAGTGGGGTATTACCATCACAACAGCCTATCTCCCACTCGACAATACTGAGTTCTTCCAGAGCGACATGAACCTCGTAGATTGGTTGAGCCAGTATGGTCCAGGCAACGAGGTGGCTATGAAGGGTTACTTAGGTAGAATGCTCTTCAGCGGTGAGGAAGTGTTGAAGAAGGTGAACGTGCTCTCAGGAGGTGAGAAGATGAGATGTATGATTGCCCGCATGCAGTTGCAGAACGCCAACTGTCTGATTCTCGATACTCCAACCAACCACTTGGACTTGGAGAGTATCCAGGCATTCAACAACAACCTGGTAGCATTCAAGGGGAATGTACTCTTTGCCAGCCACGACCACGAGTTCATCAACACCGTGGCAAACCGTATCATTGAGCTCACTCCTTCTGGAACCATCGACAAGCTGATGTCTTATGATGAGTACATCTACGATGAGGCTATCAAGGAGCAGAAGGCTAAAATGTACGGAGTACAATAATAATAGAAAAACATATTAATTCATTTAGTTTTATACAAGTGCCAATTCGATGAGAATCGAGTTGGCACACTTTTTGTCAAAACAACCAATAAAAGAATAATCATGTTTAAAAAAATTAAGGCTATGTCAAAAGAAAAGAAAATTAATATAGAGGACGGTAACGCAAAGGAGCAGGTTCTCAATGAGAATGCAGAACAGAACGCTACCCAGAATAACGATAACGTAGAGAATAAGGCTGATGAGCAGAATGCGGAAAAGACTGACACAAAGTCGGCAGATGCTGACAATCAGACAGAGAATACTGACAATGAGGCAGACAAGACAGAAGTTGACCCTCTGAAGAAGGCTCAGCAGGAAATAGAAGAGCTCAAGAAGGCTTTGCTTTACAAGACTGCCGAGTTTGAGAACTACCGCAAGCGCACCATGAAGGAGAAGACAGAACTGATTCTCAATGGTGGCGAGAAGACTATCTCTGCCATCCTTCCTGTCCTCGACGACTTTGAGCGCGCACTCGCCGACAAGAGCGAAGATCCTAAGGCTATCAAGGAAGGTGTACAGATGATTTTCAACAAGTTCATCAAGACACTCGAAGGTCTCGGCGTGAAGAAGATTGAGACTGCAGACAAGGATTTCGATGTAGATTTCCACGAGGCAATCGCTATGGTACCAGGAATGGGCGATGACAAGAAGGGAAAGGTAATCGACTGCGTACAGACTGGTTACACCCTCAACGACAAGGTGATTCGTCACGCTAAAGTAGCAGTAGGTCAATAAAAATATAGAGTAAAATGGCAAAGAGAGACTATTACGAGGTGCTGGGCGTAGATAAGCAGGCATCAGAAGACGAGATTAAGAAGGCTTACCGCAAGATAGCCATCAAATATCATCCAGACCGCAACCCTGGCAACAAGGAGGCAGAGGAAAAATTCAAGGAAGCTGCAGAAGCATACGAGGTTCTTCACGACCCTCAGAAGCGCCAGCAGTATGATCAGTTTGGATTCAACGGTCCTCAGGGAGGATTTGGCGGATTCGGCGGTGGCGCAGGTATGGACATGAACGACATCTTCTCGATGTTTGGCGACATCTTCGGCGGTCACGGTGGATTCGGTGGCGGTTTCGGCGGATTTGGCGGAAGTGCCCAGCCACAGCAGTACCAGGGAAGAGACTTGCGCGTACAGGCTAAGCTTACTTTGGAAGAGGCTTACGCAGGTTGCACCAAGAAGTTCAAGATTCGCAAGGACGTACCATGTTCTTCTTGCCATGGTACAGGATGTGAGAGTGGTTCTCAGCCAGAGACCTGCCCTACTTGTCACGGAACAGGTTACACCGTTCGCACTGTCCGCTCTATGTTCGGTACGATGCAGACCCAGGCTGCCTGCCCTACTTGCGGCGGCGAAGGTCACATTATCAAGAACAAGTGTAAAGCTTGCGGCGGCGACGGAATCGTAACTGGCGAGGAGGTTGTAGAGATCAACATCCCAGCTGGCGTTGATGACGGAATGGTTGTAACAGTTCCAGGAAAGGGAGGCGCCGGCAAGCACAATGGCGTAAACGGCGATCTTCAGGTGATTGTACGTGTAGAAAAGAACGAGAACTTTGAGCGTAAGGACAAGGATCTCTACTACAATCTCGTACTCGACTTCTCTACAGCCGTTCTCGGTGGTGAGGTAGAAATCCCTACATTGGAGGGAAAGACCACCATCAAGATTGAACCGGGCACCCAGCCGGGCAAACAGGTTCGCCTTCGTGGCAAGGGAATGCCAGCCATCCAGGGATACGGTTACGGAAAAGGAGACATCATCGTGAACATCACTGTCTATATTCCTAAGACGCTGAACAAGGAGGAGAAGGAACTGGTGAAGAAGTTCAAGGAGTGCGAGAACTTCCAGGCCGACAAGGCTACCAAGAAGTCTCTCTTCGACAGCATCAAGAATCTCTTCAATAAATAACTTTCTCCCATCATGAGGAGAAAGCGATTTCTAGAGAACAATATCTTTCTAGACAAACAAAAGATTACTGGCAATCTCATCATTGGCTGACGCCGGTGTTGGGATTGCCTCTTTTTTGTTTATACACATTATTATATTATATAGGAAATGAATTATCAAGAAACAATAGAATATCTCTTCAACAGTACTCCTGTCTTTGAGAAAATCGGAGCGAAGGCTTACAAGCCAGGTTTGCAGACCACATTCGCCCTGGATGATCACTTCGGTCATCCTCATCAGAAGTACAAGACCATCCACATTGCCGGAACCAACGGCAAAGGATCCAGCTCCCATACCCTTGCTGCCATTCTCCAGAGCCAGGGTTACAAGGTAGGACTCTACACCTCTCCCCATCTGGTAGATTTCAGAGAACGTATCCGAGTGAACGGAGAATGCGTTCCGGAGCAGTATGTCATTGACTTCGTTGAAGAGAACCGTACCTTCTTCGAACCACTTCATCCATCCTTCTTCGAACTCACCACTGCCATGGCACTGAAATACTTCGCAGAGCAGAAGGTGGATTATGCAGTCATCGAAGTGGGACTGGGCGGAAGACTCGACTGCACCAACATCATCACCCCAATCCTTTCCATTATCACCAACATCAGCTTCGACCACACCCAGTTCCTGGGCAACACCCTTGCCGAGATTGCCGGTGAAAAGGCAGGAATCATCAAGCCTGGCGTTCCGGTAGTCATTGGAGAATACCTCCCGGAGACCCGACCAGTATTCGAGAACAAGGCGAAGGCTGAGAATGCACCGATTCTTTTCGCCCAGGACTTTGACGTAACCCGTCTGGAAAACAGCGAACCTAGCGATGTGGATATGGAACTCAAGGGTTCCTATCAGGAGCGCAACAAGAAGACAATCCTGACTGCACTTCATATACTGCGCCAAAAACTCGCCATCAGTGATGAAGCCATCCGTGAAGGATTCGCCCACGTATGCGAACTGACTGGTCTGCGCGGAAGATGGGAAAAGCTCAATGACGCTCCCCTCACCATCTGCGATACGGGCCATAATCTCGCCGGCTGGAACTACCTTGCACCGCAGATCAACTCCGTAAAAGCCGAGACAAAGCACATCGTTTTCGGCATGGTGGATGACAAGGATGTGGCGCACGTATTACAACTATTGAAGGAAATGCTGGAAAACCGGGTAAAATACTACTGGACGCAGCCTTCTACCAAAAGAGCCATCCCTGTAGAGAAACTGAGCGAACTTGCATTAAAGCTTGGCTTACACGGAAGTCTATATCATTCTGTAAAAGAAGCATATAATGCAGCTCTAGAAAATGCAGAAAAGGGCGATTTTGTCTTCGTTGGCGGTTCAAGTTATGTAGTGGCAGATTTGCTCTCCTGAAAATTTTTAGTTTTTTTAAATCAAATAATTGCTAAATAATTTGTCACATTCATTTTTTTTTAGTTACTTTGCAGTAGATTACTTTAGAACATAAAGTAGAGTAACTAAAAAAATGACATATTATGAATACAGAACCAGTTAACAAGTGTGGTTTGAAAAGAGAAGATTTTCAGACCACAGTACAGGGAAAGAAGACTGATCTCTTCGTGTTGAGAAACAATCAGGGCAACGAGGTTGCTGTGACGAACTACGGTGGTGCTGTTGTAGCTATCATGATGCCAGACAAGGACGGCAACTATGCCAACCTCGTTCAGGGTCACGACAACATCCAGGACGTCATTAACTCACCTGAGCCTTTCTTGAGCACGCTCATCGGTCGATACGGTAATCGTATTAAGGAGGGTAAGTTCACTCTTCATGGCAAGGAGTATCAGTTGGCATGCAACAATGGCAAGAACCACTTGCATGGAGGTCCTACTGGATTCCACGCACATGTTTGGGATGCTACTCGTATGAGCGACAATGCTGTTGTCCTGAAGTACACCAGCCCATACGGCGAGGAAGGTTTCTCAGGTGAATTGACGGTTTGGGTGGCTTATACCTTGACCGACGACAATGAGTTCGTCATCAAGTATCAGGCAACCACCAACAAGATGACCATCTGCAACCTCACTCACCATGCGTTCTTCTCAATCCAGGGTATTGCTAACCCTACCCCAACAGTTGACAACATCATCTGTCAGGTTAACGCAGACTACTATCTCCCTATAGATGAGACATCTATCCCTACAGGTGAGATCTTGAAGGTAGAGGGTACTCCATTCGATTTCCGCACTCCAAAGCCAATCGGACAGGACATCGATGCAGATGATGAGCAGATTAAGAATGGTTCTGGCTACGACCATAACTATGTATTGAACAAGAAGGAAGAGGGCGAGTTGAGCTTTGCTGCTCGCATCAAGGATCCTGTAAGCTGCCGCACTATGGAGGTTTACACCACAGAGCCAGGTATGCAGATGTACACAGGTAACTTCCTGGCAGACTTCAAGGGTCAGCATGGTGCAACCTTCCCACGCCGCAGCGCAGTATGCTTCGAGGCACAGAAGTTCCCAGACACACCTAACCACCCTTACTTCCCAAGCTGCAAATTGTGTCCAGGTGAGACCTACACCCAGAAGACCATCTACAAGTTTGGTGTAGAGAAATAGGATAAATCACTAATAATCAGATAGGAGTTGCTGCCTCTGAAAGAGAACTTCGAGGCAGCCACTCCTTTTTGCGGTAAAATTCTGACTAGAATAAACATTAAATAATAACAATATCAACTATCAAGTTTAAACAATGGAACAAAACAATGGAAACAACAACGGTCGTGTCATTGCAATCATCACGATGTGTTTTATCTTTGCAATGATCTCGTTCGTAACTAACATGGGAGCACCTTTTGGCAACATCTGGGGCTTCAAGTACTCTTGGGCAGCCATGATGGGTAACTTCATGAACTTCGCCGCTTACCTCTTTATGGGTATTCCTGCAGGTAAGATGATCGAAAACAAGGGTTACAAGAAAACAGCTCTCATCGCACTTGCAGTCGGTACAATCGGTTTGATGATCCAGTACTTATCAAGCATCTTCGGTGACGACATCCCAGTATTCACACTCAGCTCTGGCGCAGTTTGCCTCAACCTCATCATTTATCTGTTGGGTGCATTCATCTGCGGTTTCTGCGTATGTATGCTTAACACGGTGGTAAACCCAATGTTGAACTTGCTCGGTGGCGGTGGTAACCGTGGTAACCAGCTCATTCAGATTGGTGGTACATTGAACTCATTGAGTGGTACTCTTACCCCATTGCTGGCAGGTGTGCTCGTAGGTACTGTTACAGCCAACACCAGTATGAGCGACGTTGCTCCTCTCCTCTTCATCGGTATGGCAGTATTCATCGCAGCCTTCTTCATCATCTGGTTCGTAGCTATTCCTGAGCCAAACATCAAGAAGGAAAACGTGCAGTACGACCACAGTCCTTGGTCTTTCCGTCACTGCGTACTCGGTGTCATCGGTATCTTCTTCTATGTAGGTGTTGAGATTGGTATTCCTGCTCAGCTTATCTTCTACATCAGTAGCATGGACTTCACAGGTGCAGCTTCTGTAGGTGGTGCTTTCGCAGCAGTTTACTGGTTACTCATGATGTGCGGCCGATTCCTCAGCTCATTCATCAGCGGTGCCGTTTCTACCAAGACACAGATGACAGTAGTATCAACAGTAGCTATCCTCCTGTTGCTCACAGCCATCTTCTTGCCAGAGGCAAATACATTGAACTTCTCTTTGGCAGGTGATTCAGAGATTGCAAGCCTTCTCAAGCTCGACGACCACGGTACTGGCGTTGTAGCATTTACAATCCCTACCAAGTGTGTGCTCATCGCCATCTGCGGTTTGTGTACTTCTATCATGTGGGGTGGAATCTTCAACCTTGCTGTTGAGGGTCTTGGCAAATACACAGCTCAGGCATCAGGTATCTTCATGATGATGGTAGTTGGTGGTGGTGTAATGCCTCTTATCCAGGATGCAGTTGCTAAGGCTGCTGGCCCTATCGCATCTTACTGGGTTATCATCGCCATGATCGCATACATTCTTTTCTATGCGCTCGCAGGTTGCAAGAATGTCAACAAGGACATCCCTGTAGAGTAAATTCCGGAAAAATCTATTCCCGGGTGAAGCAAAACTTGATTTATCCGGGAATAACTAATTTATAATCAAATCTTTAATAATAACTATTAAACAACAACAATTATGGATATCGAAAAAGTAAGAAGCCGTTTCATCAAGCACTTTGATGGCAAAACAGGTAACATCTATATGTCACCAGGTCGTATTAACCTGATTGGCGAGCACACAGATTATAATGGTGGATTCGTATTCCCAGGTGCTGTAGATAAGGGTATTATGGCTGAGATCCGTCCTAACGGAACAGAGACAGTGATGCTCTACTCTATCGACTTGAAGGACCGTGTAGAGTTCAAGGTAAACGACCCAGAGGGTCCTCGCGCATCTTGGGCACGCTACATCTACGGTATCTGCCAGGAGATGAAGGCGCTGGGTGTTGATGTAAAGGGCTTCAATGCTGCATTCTATGGCGACGTGCCTCTCGGTGCAGGTATGTCTTCTTCTGCTGCTCTTGAGAGCTGCTTCGCTTTCGCTTTGAACGATCTCTTCGGTGACAACAAGGTTTCTAAGTGGGATCTCGTTCTCGCAGGTCAGGCTACTGAGCATAAGTATGTAGGTGTAAACTGCGGTATTATGGACCAGTTTGCTTCAGTATTCGGCAAGGAGGGCAAGTTGATGCGTCTCGACTGCAACAGCCGTGAGTTTGAGTACTTCCCATTCGAGCCTAAGGGTTACAAGCTCTGCCTGGTTAACTCTAAGGTTAAGCACGAGTTGGCTGGTTCTCCATACAACGACCGCCGCAACTCTTGCGAGAACGTGGTTAAGCACATCGCTGCCAAGCACCCAGAGGCTAAGTTCGAGACTCTCCGCGATTGCACATGGGAGCAGTTGGAAGAGGTTCGCGCTGAGGTAGGCGAAGAGGATTACAGCCGCGCTCACTTCGTATTGGGCGAGAAGGACCGCGTATTGGCAGTCTGCGATGCTCTTGAGAAGGGTGACTACGAGACTGTAGGTCAGAAGATGTATGAGACTCACCACGGTTTGAGCAAGGAATACGAGGTAAGCTGCGAGGAGCTCGACTTCTTGAACGAGGTTGCCAAGGAGAATGGTGTTACTGGTAGCCGTAT
>ERZ1034723.1230-NODE-1230-length-11517-cov-4.928808_pt1 | contig 11517 bp, 14 predicted proteins | sample MGYA00520637_ERZ1034723 | MGnify/ENA primary metagenome ERZ1034723 (study PRJEB33766, sample SAMN09781719) | gut metagenome | biome: gut microbiome | host: Homo sapiens | place: Madagascar | study: EMG produced TPA metagenomics assembly of the PRJNA485056 data... | reverse complement strand
ATCATAATCTGTATTTCCGACATTCATTTTATTTATTAAACTCATTTCTAACCTCCTTTAGAAAACTAGTGTTTTATTAACTACAGTAGCTCCACTTTTAACTACCAAAGTTTTGTCTACAACAGACGCATCAATACCTACAATTGTTCCAAGCGACGTCAGTTTAGTATTACTTGTTTTAACAGTATAAACACTACCCTTAACTTGCACAAAAGTAATTCTAAAAATATCGCCGGGTTTAAAATTAAGATACGCATCTGTTAGCATCACATAATCACCAATCTTAACCTGCTCAGTAGGTTTAATACTTCCTGAGTCAAGTTTCCAATTGAGACTACTAACGCCTTGCCCGTTACCTACAATTTTTCCAAGATACTGTGGTATGCCACTTTTCTGGGTAGCACTAATATGACCATTCTCTCCGACTACAAAATCGTCAGGGTTAAATGATGCAATACCAGGGTTTTCAGTATCGGCGTATGGAATTTGAGGGTACTCGTCGTTATCAACGACCTGCGTTTCAATTATATCTTGCTCACTCATTTAATTCACCTCCTTTATATAGTTTTTACTCCATCCGTAATAGTTATGCTAGTCATACTTGCCCAAGTGTAGTTCTGACCTTGTACGTTGAAAGCACTTTCTGTGATGTATTGCACCGGAAGCCTTGTAGATGTATTGCCCGATACTGATTCTATAAATGTATCTCCCATAAGAGTCTTAAGGTCTGTAAGAGAATCAACCTGTAAGTTATTAGAAGAGTAATACGTGAAGTATATCTCAGCACCGAAACCAGATGCGCTTACCGTAATGCGAATGTTGTGTCTGTATAAATCTATATTACCAGTTCCATGAATATCCTGATTGCCGAACAGTGTCTTAAGAGGTATATTTGCAATCGCATCGTCTACATATTCCTTGTTGGCGCAATGTTTGTTAGCAGTAGGCGTATTTGTTCCTAAGTGTCCTTGAGCGTCTGTCAATGCAATTGCAGAATTTGCTACATATTCCCCTACGCAGGTTGGAAACCATTTTTGCTCGTTTGTAGTACCATCGGGACTGTTCATGCCAGGAATTTTAACTTCTCCAGAGCCAATAGCCCCAAGGTCATAAACTTTAAGGAAGTTATCTTCAATGTATTTTATATTTGGTATCTCATTCCAGCCTTTGGTTCCCGTGGCTGAGCTAAAAGATGCAACATACATTTTGTTATTCGTTACATCTTGTGCAATTGCATATCCTTCAGATGCACTGAATTTAAACATTGCAATGGCATAATAGCTTGATGTAAGGTTATTTGTAAACCCAGTAGTAGCTTTTTCTGTTAAAGTATAATAGCCGTTTGAAAGAAGTTCAATTGCATCCGATGAAGGATCAGTAATCTTGGTAGAATCGGATTTCACATAATGCTCATCTGTATATTTCTTGTTTAATACAGTTGTATCTTTCATATTTGCCGCATCAGGTATATTAGTATATATACAACCGTTATTGGCTCTAATAACAACTGCCAGATCGGCTAGTGCTTCCGGTCCTCCCCAAAGCCAGGCATTAGGATCCCCATTTCTTGACGCATATATCTTCCACTGTCCTACTTCTGTTTCTACTACTTGCACGTAATGATCTTCTGCGTATTTCTTATTCACAACAGAGTTGTCTAATGGCGTCGCCGGCATGTTTGCTCTTAAAGTTCCACCTGTTCCATATTGCGGAATCTCTGCTCCAGGTGTTCCATCTGGATCTGTATTAAGAAACATCCAAGAGTCTGTATCTCCGTATTTGGTGACGTATACTTTTATTTCATTTGCAGTTCCTGTTGCCACTTTTCTGAAATTCTCTTCTGCGTATTTCTTATTCACAACCGAATAATCATCATCTGAAGTTGTTTTTGCATAAATAACGCCGTTATTATCGTAGCCAACAATTGCGCCAGCCTCTGCATTGTTTACAAGACTGTGTGTATTTCTTACGAAAGCACTACCCCAATCTGCTGATCCATATAGTTTATAGTTTACAATATTTGCACCTGTGTTGTTTACGCCAGGGTATGGATCTTTAATAAGGTTTTTACCTGATACTTCGATATTCTCAGAATGTGATTCCGTTAGTACCGATTATAGGAAGAGCTAAATCGATTGTCGCGTCGTGAGTTCCATCTACATAAGTAAATCTACCTGTAGAAGTTAATTGTATGCCAGTTGTTGCGTCATACAATACTGTTGTATCAGCAAAGGTAAGATTTACGTCTGTAAGAGAATTGATGCCATCATCGTTCCCACCGTCAATAAATTTTACATTTTTTTGTGAAGAATCTACCTCAGCTTTAACTTTATGCCCGTTTGTGAAATTACTATAAATATCCCTTGTTGCAATCGGTTGTAAGTCACTATTATTTACGTCTACATTTCCCTTGCTATCCAATTTGATATCGCCAACATAAGCAGTTCCAGAATTATCGTAGACAATCCCGCCGTCATTAGTTCCGTCGTATTTAGGCGTTATTAAACCTGCGGGCGAAGTCAATGCAGAGATGTTATCTTTTGCTACGTAAATCAATTTGTCTGCGACTTTTAAAGTCGTTGACTCAATAACAGAAGTTTCTCCGCTTACGCTTAAATTACCTGAAACAATTAAGTTTCCTGTAATTGTTCCACCGGTTCTATCTAATTTCTTTAACAGTTCGGAATCCGTATAATTACGCAAAGCCTTTTGCTGTCCGTAAGAAGCCGCGTCCTCATCAGATACAGCGTCAGCGGTTTTTACTCGCCCTGCGCTATCGCGTTTTACAATACTATTCGGCGTTTTCGTTACTTTCCCGTCGACTTTAACTTCAACTTGCATTTTATTATTGATTTTGTCAATTAAAACGCCGTCGCCTGGAATTACTGGAATATCAAGAGTTGCAGGAATATCGTAAGCTTCACCATCATCTCTAGTAAATCTTACTATTGCAGACAACTGAATACCATCAGTATTATCATACTGAACATCACCAAACTCGCCATACGGATAATCAATATTAGTAATATCTGCAATGCCAGCACCTTCTTTACCCTGCTCTCCTCGGTCACCTTTATCGCCTTTATCACCTTTATCGCCTTTATCACCTTTGTCGCCTTTTTCACCTTTTGGTCCTACTTCACCTTGCAATGAAAATGCGCTTTGATTATCAGTAGTAACCAAAAAGTTTTCATCGGCTGCAATACCCGTAATTACAAAAACTTCGCCTCTAGTAAAACCAAAAGCGTCTTCTCGTAACATAATGTATTCACCAATTTTTACAGGTCTGTTATCTACAAGACTTGCATCGTCTATAGTCCAAGCTAAATCACCCTCTCCTTCTTCCTGTCCTACAATAGTACCTACATATTGTGGAACGCCTCTTTCCCAAATAGCTGAGACTTCACCATTATTAACAGTGAAGTCTTTAGCATTAAAAGAAGCTATACCTTTAGCAGAATTACTTGCAATAGGGATGGCCACAGCACCAGGACTATTGACATTTTCTACTACGTCTTTCTCAGACATAATGTTTGCCTCCTTAAGATTGTTTTATAATAAGTTTTTCTGGTCTCTGCAAAATATCTTCGGTGGTATAATTTGCCAACGGCGCAGACGGTCGTATATTACGCGCCATATCAGGTCTGCATTTCTTAATCTCGTTATACAAGGTCAAGTTATCAGTAGGCTTGAATGGTCTATAAGGATAGATTGAGTCATACATACCTTTTAAAACGTCATTAGTTTTCTGACCACCAATAAGTTTAAAAGTGTATTGATACTGACTTTCAACCCAGTCACGAGTTTGATACTCAAGGAATTGTTTTGTAAATACAAATGAATAAGCGACGTATTTATTATCGCTGCTATACATATAATAATTTCTATCATAAGTATAAATATTACTTGTAGCTGTACAGCCAGCAGGTAATGTATTAGAATTAAACTGCTCTGTAGTTAACAATATTGGTGTAGAACTTTGAAACTTAGGATATTTCTCAAGGTTCAACCAATAATTACATTTGTAACGACCTTCAACATTGTACGCTGTCGAAGTCACTGAGATAACAAGATAAGGATTCTGAATAGAAAGTGGTAAGACGAAGGGAGTTTTCCCATCATCCTTAAACACTTTACGAGATAATACGAATGTCTCACCACGCCGTACAATAATGCTCTTGCCTAATACCTTCATTCGATGCTACCTCCTGTAAGGGTACCACCCACAGCGTCAGTTGCTTCTTGGCTATTAACTGCATTAGTTTCGTTAGTCTTCTCAACCATACCACTATGAGATGCGCCTGTACCTTCCCTACCAGCATTCCGTCGTGCACCGCCACGACCATCGATAGGAGTGGGTAAACCAGCACTCTGTCCAGCAGAATTGCCACCCGCAAGTAGCTTACTGTTCTGGAACTCTTGAATAACGCGTTGCAAAATATCAGGGTTTTGTAACAAAAGTTGCTCAATGTTAGGTGGTAAGTGCTGAGCATTTTCTTTAATACCTGCCAAAATAGTTTTAGCAAGAGGATATTGCTGCTGCTCCATCGCATTCCAAAAAAGGACTCTCGTGTTCGGATCTGTTACGTCACCCATTGTACCTTGCATGTACTGACTCTGCAGTTCCTGCCACATAGCCACACGGTTATTAGCAAGAGATGCTGCGGCGTCGCTTCCAAATTTGAAGTCGTCACGATAATAAATCTGACCGTACTTGTCTTTGGCAAGGAACATATACTTATTCCATTCCTCTTCTTCAACAGTGCCATCAGGTAAGGTTTTGACGAACTTCTGCGATTCATCGCTAAAGGCAAGAAGGTATTTAAGCACCAGCTCGTACACAGCTGAAAATGCTGCAGCCTTAATGACTCGCAATGACTCAATACGACCTGCAGTTTGCATCGCGCTGAATTCTTTCGCTTTACCTGAAGTAGCAGAGGCATCATACTTACCTTGGAATGACTCAGTCACGCCAGATGTAGCTCTTGCAGACTCGTACATCATCTGAGCTGCTGCAATATCCTGGCTTGTGTCTGCTGCAATCTGTTTGTTCTGAACCATCTGCGACTCTTCGTAACTGCGAACATCAATCATCTTAATGCCGTTACCACTGTCGTTTATTTTAAGCCGTGCAGGTTTAGTGACTACTGCACCGCTATCCAACGTTTTATCAACCATCTTAGTATACATTTTATTGCATACGTCTTGCATTTCCAAAACCATCTTAGCTTCAGAAATGCCATACATACTCTCAATAGATGATACTGCAGGTCTCGGAATGAACGGGAGTTGTCTTACGACGTAAAAAGGAATTTCAGTTCCTTTAGTTAAAAACACTCTCGCTTTGTACTGATCTTTGTTCTGCTCATCATCAGACTCACCAGTCTCGTATGGGTTATACACTTCATATAAGTCTTCACCCAATATCTCAGTAGTTGCATTCTCGTACTTGAAATTACGTTTACCGCACACGGGGCACTGTTTAGCCTGTGGTACAATAGTGTGGCACGAGGTGCACTTTCTAAGCTTACGAATTTGCCAATTCTCTTCGTTACAAATAACTTGCCGTGAGTGCTGCGCCCAAGAGAATTTACCAACAATACGATCCTCATTAAGATAATAACAAGTTACCATTGTGATAGTACTTAAGTCGGTCTCTTCATCAGAACTAGCAGGTTGACTCGTGTTACTTGCAACAGGTGTAATGCGCCTATGATATAAGTCCCATATACGCGCAAGAGAAATTTGCTGAAGCTCAAAAATATACTCCAACTGTCTCCAATCAGTAATACCCGGCTGTGGCACAATCTGGTCAGCCAAACACAGGTCGACTTTCACTGTACCAGAGGTGCTATGAGAATTATCCAATGAGTCCCACCATACTTTGTACCAAGAGGTACCATCAACGTATGTGGCTCGCTCATCTCTGTCGTTCAAATATTTACCGAAAATATTGTCAATATTATAGCGCAAAAAATCTTCCGTTGTTTCTATCAGCGGAAGGTCACTCTTATATTTAGGCGTCATCTTCGGTGTAGGTATAGAGTTATCAATTTTACTCTCTACAAATTCGTACACCATCTTGCGGAGCTGACGAGAATCTGTCTCACTATCCTCGGTACCATCTTTCTTAAGCGCTTTAAGCGTACCGTAATACGCTTTACGCCATCTTTGAAGGTTCTTAGTATTAGCGAGCTCATTCTTCTCTTTAGCTGCTTTTGCGATGGAGTACAGTGCACTAAATTTGTTTACAAGGTCCTGCTCTTCATCAGTATTCACGTATGATTCTACGTCCATACCCCATTGCAGATACCAGTCAATTCTACTTATTTTAGCCATTTAATGTACCTCTCAGTTATAATCTATTGAAGAAATTGCAAAAATGTTACACAATTAGGCGAGCGAGGCATGCAAATTATCGGACACGCCATAGTCGGCGTCTTCTTCGTACCACTCTTCTGGATAGCCAAATGCTCTACAATATGCTTCCTTCTGCGTCTCATCTTTAAGCTGGTTATAATCTTCCCACTGGTCAGGTCTCCAATGAACGTATCTAATCGCTGTGCGATGCTTAGAAGGCTTAATCTCTCCGGTAATAATTTTAATGATGCGGCTCGTGCCTTGTGAGTTAGCGTCCACCATATCATCGTGCCTACCGAACGGGAAGGTACTATGCTGCTTAATAAATTTATCACGTGCTGTGAGCCCATCATCTCGCGAGTCCCACTCAACGTCTGCTTGCTCTTGCGCACTGAAGTCTACTGGCACGTGGAATGCGCCTGTACTCACAAAAGGTGATATAGCTTGTGCACGAGCGTACTTGCCGCCTTGAGGGTTAACTGCTACAATGGCAGGCATCGAAGTGTCGTAACGTAGCACGTCAATAATAGCAGAGCCGTTAGCTTTATCTTCTATCACGAGCTCATCAATGTCAGGAAACTCTTTCACAATAGTACGTATCTTTGCAACAGTCTCGGTGAACGTCATACGCTTGTTAATAAGTTTCCACAAATAAATATCTTTGCCCTTGGCACCTAAGAGCTCTATAGCAACATAGTCGCTTGTCTCAGTATTTTTAAACGTAGCATCTATCGACAACTGCAGATAGTCCAGGGAACGTCTCAAGTCATCCGTACGGTAGCAAGGAGTCCACCACGACGCGTTGAACAAGTTGCCGATAGCTGCTGAAGGTCTGCCTTGGTATAGTGCGTTCCACGTACGCGAGCCGTCTGCTGCAATGACGAGTTTCTTCTTAGCAGCGAGCCACACGTTATTATTGAGTATCTTCTGAGGGATAGCACTCTCGTCGTCACCAACTTGTGCACCAACAAGCGCATCTCCAATATGACGACCTAACGGGTCGGGACCTATGCCAGCGGCTTCTTGGTCATACTCAGCAGGTAAGTTAATATACTTCCAAATATACTCAGCCCAGTTAGTTAATATCCAGCCAATAACGTCGTTCTCAACCCAGCGGGTCTGTATGACAATAAGTTTGCCACCGGGGTGAATACGGGACTGAACTGACGGGCCCATTTCGTCGTGTATTTTAGCAATAACTGTCTCACTGTCAGCTTGCTCCTTGTTCTTGATGGGGTCATCAATTATGAACAACTCTGCGCCGTGACCTGTGATGCCAGCTTTGAGACCTGCAGCTCTGCACTTGCCTCCAAGGATTGTCTCCCACTGAGCGACACCTTGCACTGACGGGTTAGGTCTACAGTCGTGTATGTAGCTGCCATCTTTAGCTTGCTGCAAAAACACTTCTTGCGCAATGGTGCTGAACTTGTCTCTATTGCGCCGTGAGAAACTCTCTGCGAAGGAGCTCTCGTAGCCTGCAATTATCACAGCATCTGTAGGGTGTTTAGCAAGGAACCACGACGGCAGTGTCTCTGTCACAGTGTAGCTCTTGCCGTGCTGCGGCGGCACTGACAACAATAATATGTCCATAGCGCCGTTGGTGCAAGGCGCCTCCAAGAAACGCTGTATCTCGTCGCACAAATATCTGTGGAAGTGCGACATATAAAACCCAGGGTTAGCTAAGGCAACGTACGTGCCATAGTCTGACCTGGCCTTGCGGCGAAGTAACTCGCCCTCGAGTGTGTTAGGTATCATGTGAGTCTCCTTTATAGCCACTTAGCGCCATGCTTGCGCTGGTGATGCTTGATGAGTTTGTGAACAGGCTTGCTCAACGCGAATGTGATGCCAAACTGTATAGGCATCGCAGGCGTGAACGGTCCTGCCCAAAATAGCCAATAGGCTGTTGCAATAGCTGCACCTCTGGCTCGGTGAGTAACGAGTGTGTAGGCATAGCCAACGATGCAAGGACTGAAGAACGCAATAAGCACCAACAGATATATGGCAATATTGACTGGGTCCTTAAGCTGTGCTAGCACGTCCTTGACGAATGTGATGAACTTATGTATCATGCGAGTCTCCAATGAGGTATAAATAAGAGCCCACAGCGGAGGGCTATGAGCTCTTAGAAGTTATGGCCCTGGACGGATGGCCCTGTGGGTAATACTAGTCCTCCCAGCACGCGAGACGTTCTGTGAGTATATTATGGTAAGCGACCATGTGCTTGTACTGTTTGCGCAACAACTTACGCGCTCTGCGTGACAATGAAGTGTAGCGTGAGCTGGTGGTTATGAACAAATTAAGCTTGTTAATATTATCACGCAGTGCTAACTGCTCCTCGATCACTCTCTGCTTAGCCGTTGTTATCATGTGTGGTGTCCTCCTCTGCAATGTGATGTTCTGGCGTAGCCGACTGGGCCTCGGACTTAGATGCTCTGAATGCTGCTAATGCCTCAAGCTCCTCATCACTAAGCTCCTCGTAAGGGTTGACGTTAGTGACTTCTTGCTTGCTCTCATCCACAGGCTTAGCTCCGACAGTGTCACGGATGAATGTAGCTGACGCAGGGTTATGTCTTGCATGAATAGCTTGGCATCGCAATATCATTTCCAGCTCGGTAGGCTCACGATCTTCTTTCTGCAATGTGGCAATATCTCTTGACAAAGACGCATAGCCGTATGACTCAATCTGGGTGTCTACACTCGGACAACCATCCTTGTCCAGCGACTCGGTCTTAGAAGATGCTGGTGACTGCAAAATAGCCATACCGACAGAGCGCCACGCATCTCTTGCAAATTTAGGGTCACCGAACAAGTTTTTACCCTCTTTATACTCTCTTTCTTGTTTGTTACTCATATAACCTCCTTAGTCCTCGAACTTGTGATGATAAATACTATCGTGGGTGGGTACTTCGTGGTTCGGAGAAACCAAGCTATAGAACAAGGTAGCGGGGAACATAATAATTTTCTGGATAATTACAAAAATTTTCATACTAACCTCCGAGGAATTATTCCTATATTATAGTATATACAATATTTTTCAAAAAATTTTACAAAATTTTATTTATTACAAGGAGGTGATATAGTGCGGAGCGCTGGAAAGTTAATATATTTCAAAAGGAATGGGAGTGCGAGATTTGCGTTTTAATGTGTAATTGATTTAGTCTTGAGAAATATAAAGGAGAAGGTATCGCGCATGCGCATTATATATTAGAATATGCGTACGATAATTTTGAGTGGAGATGGGAGAATGAGATGGAAAGGGGAATGGGAGGAGCGGAAAAGTATAAATTATTTACTATACCGCTTCTCCGGGGACCGCGCCAATTCTTTATTTTAATATATTTCAAAACCAATTTAATATGAACAATCAAAACAAACAAAATCAAAAACCAAAGATTGTTCAAAAGGTAGGTATATTATGAAAGTTATTGTTAAAAAGTCAAATGATTTTAAGTCCGGCTATGCTATGTCCATTGTAGATGATACCGGCAAAGCAAGCACCTGTGAACTGCATTTTTGGTCTGCCGGAAAAACGAACCCGCGATATAAAGATACACTGCTATTGCCGAAGAATCCAGCAAACCGAACATACTTTGATGTCAAGCAATTTGCACGGAAAGGTGTCGACGAAATCGAACTTGAATACCGTGAAACCCGCATTCTTGGGCCATATAATGTTGGTGTGCCAAAGAAGGATTGGACAGAATACATGACGGAAGAAGAAAAGGCTCAATATGATACTATCCGGCATGCTTGCTTTGAAAGAAAGAAGGTTGCAGAAGCACCGAAGCCGCTTACGGAAGCAGAAAAATTGCAACTTGAAATCGAAAAACTCACAAAGAAACTTGAAAGTTTGCAAAGCAAGTAAGCAAACAAGCAGATGGCTGGGCGATTATAAACTCAGCCATCAAAGGAAGGATATAAAAATGAAAGAACATTCTAAAACCGAGCATCGTATCGAGTTACCGATTGCTTATGTCAACTTAATCAGTGCAGCATTAGACTATGCAAAAGAACAAGGTTTGTATGCAGATACACCGGATGCTGAGTTTGTACAAGGTTGTATCGAGGACATCAATGAGTCGCTCATTAAACCATTACAAGAACTTGATAGGGACGGTATCATCATAATCGAAGAATAAGGAAATAGCATATGTACGCAATAATTGTTATAAGCAAAGACCATCTCGTACTCAATGAAGAACTTAAACCAGCAAAAACGTGGCTTGGGCGGCTGAAGCAAAGATGCTTTTTGTCAAAGGTTATGAAATGTGATCACGGCTTAAGACGTTGTGACTTCGAGTTTCACAATTGCAAAGACGAAACCCAATTCAATATTTGGCTTACGCTTCTCAAACTAGCCAATCTTAAGTGGCTTGCATCAATCGAGGTGCCGACAAAATGAATCTACTGAAAAGTCGTATCAACATAATGACTTTGGACCAAGTTGAAATTTGGTTTAAAGTGCATTTGATGCTTGAGGATGCAGATTTGGCAATTAAAGCACACAGTTTTTGGAAAACTTATCATTTGAGGTAAAATAAATATGAAAATTGAAGGTTATACAGTACAATTTAATACGTCAGCAACAAAGTATAGCGGGCGCATCATTGATGTTGTACCTTACTGGAGGCTTTATAGGGTTGATCGCTCAGACAGAAATCATCCAGTACGCACAGCAATCGGTGTCTACTCATTGCATGAACTCCGGCTTTACTTCCGCAATATGTATGACAATGGTGAAGTACTCCCGCCTAAGCATATGTTTGAAGCATATGCTCGAGTATCGGGGCGTGTAAATCGCAAGCCTAATAGCATGCCGCCCGAAGAGTTCAAGGAAAAGATAAGACAACTTAAAAAAGCACTTGCCAAACTTGACAAATAAGCCGGCGTTTTGCAAAGGTGTAGTGCGGCCGAAGGCTTCTTGATTATAATTTTTGGAAGTCTTTTCAGGCATTGCATAAAATTCAAAATTATTCTACTTTTTCGAAATTTTAATGACGAAAATTTTGTGAAAAGGGTTTTGAATTTGGGTTAAGGTTCGGGGGTTTGGTTTTGCACCTGCAAATTTGAGAAAATTTTTCCGAAAAAATATAAGGGGGGGGGCCATTTTCCACATATTAAATAAAAATTATTATTCAGCCACTAACCCGGTAAAAA
>ERZ1034723.1219-NODE-1219-length-11589-cov-4.418849_pt1 | contig 11589 bp, 8 predicted proteins | sample MGYA00520637_ERZ1034723 | MGnify/ENA primary metagenome ERZ1034723 (study PRJEB33766, sample SAMN09781719) | gut metagenome | biome: gut microbiome | host: Homo sapiens | place: Madagascar | study: EMG produced TPA metagenomics assembly of the PRJNA485056 data... | reverse complement strand
CATCAAAACGTGCGCTACGAACCCTCTAAAAAGGCTCAGAAACAGATGTTTTGACCCTTGCGAAAAGTGTGAAATATATGTCAGAAGAATTAATCGAACAGCAAGAAGAACAGTATTCAGCGTCTAACATTCAAGTGCTCGAGGGCCTTGAAGCTGTGCGCAAGCGTCCGTCAATGTATATTGGCGACACACACGTGAAAGGACTCCACCATCTGGTATCAGAAGTTGTAGATAACTCTATCGACGAAGCCCTTGCAGGTTTCTGCGACAAGGTCACTGTGACCATTGGCGAAGACAATTCCATCACCGTGAGCGATAACGGCCGTGGTATTCCTGTGGACGAGCATGAAAAACTCCACAAGTCGGCACTTGAGGTGGTGATGACTGTGCTGCACGCCGGCGGTAAGTTCGACAAAGGCTCCTATAAAGTGTCGGGCGGTCTGCACGGTGTGGGCGTAAGTTGTGTGAACGCACTTAGCGACTACCTTCGCGCCGAAGTGCGCCGTGAAGGCAAAGTATATATGCAAGAATACGCTTTTGGCAAGCCCACAAGCGAAGTGAAAATAATTGGAGAATGTGCGGAAGAAGACCACGGCACCACCGTTATCTTCCACCCCGATGCCACCATTTTCCAAACCACAGTATATCAGTTCAGCATTTTGAGCAACCGCCTCCGCGACCTTGCTTACCTTAACGCCGGCGTGACCCTCTCGCTCACCGACCTGCGCGACAAGGACGAGCACGGTGTGCCTCGCACCGAGGTTTACCACTCCGAAACCGGTTTGGACGACTTCGTGCGCTACCTCGACGAAGGCAAGGAACCGCTCATCAGCGATGTGATTCATATCACCAACAACGAAGGCGAAATTCCTGTGGAAGTGGCTATGACCTACAACAAGACTTTCAAGGAAAACATCTATTCGTTTGTCAACAATATCAACACCATTGAGGGTGGTACTCACCTCCAGGGCTTCCGCATGGGCTTGGGCACTTCGCTCAAGAAATATGCCGAAAAGTCGAAAGCGCTTGAAAAGGCTAAGGTGGAACTCTCGAAGGAAGACTTCCTGCAAGGCTTGACTGCTGTGGTGTCGGTGAAGGTGCTCGAACCTCAGTTCGAGGGTCAGACCAAGACCAAGCTCGGCAACACCGAGGCTATCACCGCAGTAAACTCCGCCGTGAAGGCTGCGCTCGAAAGTTATTTGGAAGAGCACCCCGAACCTGCCAAAGCCATCATCGAAAAGGTGATTTTGGCTGCACAGGCACGTCATGCGGCACAAAACGCTCGCGCGAAAATCATTCGCAAGTCGCCATTGGCTGGCTCTGGTCTGCCAGGCAAGCTTGCCGACTGCTCAAGCAAGGACCCAGCCAAGTCGGAGTTGTTCCTCGTCGAGGGTGACTCTGCAGGTGGTTCGGCAAAGCAAGGCCGCGACCGTCAGTTCCAAGCCATTCTTCCACTGCGTGGTAAGATTTTGAACGTGGAAAAGGTGCTTGAGCACAAAATCTACGAAAGCGAATCGGTAGTCACCATTTTCCGTGCGCTCGGTATCACCGACCCACGCAACTACGACCCCGAAAAGCTCCGCTACCACCGTGTGATTATCATGACCGATGCCGATGTTGACGGTGCCCACATCGCCACGCTGCTGATGACCTTCTTCTTCCGTTGCATTCGTCCAATCGTAGAGAACGGTCACCTCTATATCGCCACCCCACCACTCTACCGTGCTATCAAGGGCAATAACTCTGAATATTGCTGGACCGATATGCAGGTGCGTCAGTTTATCGACAAGTATGGCGCTGGCGAAGAAAAGAATGTGCGTGTTCAGCGATTCAAAGGTCTTGGTGAAATGAACCCAGAGCAACTTTGGGACACCACCATGAATCCAGAGAACCGTATGCTGAAGCGTGTCACCATCAGCGATGCGGCAGAAGCCGACCGCGTGTTCACCATGCTCATGGGCGAAGAGGTGCCACCACGCCGCCAGTTTATCGAGGACAACGCCACTTACGCTACCCTCGACACATAATCCCCCCCGACATAGACAGCAGTGCCGAAGCACAAAACCGAACCTCGGCACTCTACACACTATATAATATATATGCAGCGACCTGATCACCATACCAAGTCGCTGCATATTTGCAAAAAAATACGAATGTTGAAAAAGGGAGGAAATCAAGCGCCGCCCATCGCAAACGCCTGTTAACAAGCGCATAGTTATTAACAAAAGTGGCGAGTTATCAACATTTATTTCAATTTAACGCATTTTTTAACTTGTAATTGAACAAAAAGTAATTCCTTTGCAGAGTAAATAAAAACACCCGCAAGATTATGGGAAAAATCATAGCAATAGCCAATCAAAAGGGCGGTGTGGGTAAAACCACCACTGCCATCAACTTATCAGCTTCATTGGCTGTGAACAAGAAGAAAGTGCTCCTTATCGACGCCGACCCACAGGCAAACGCCACATCGGGCCTCGGCGTTGACCCAAAACAAATGTCGTCATCGATTTACGAATGTCTGGTCGACGATTATCCAATTCTCGGCACACAGGTGAAAACCTGCGTGGAGGGGCTCGACTTGGTGGGTAGCCGCATCGACCTGGTGGGTGCGGAACTCGAACTTATCAACAAGCCCCACCGCGAGCGCGTGCTCGAAAAGGCTTTGGCAAGCGCAAAGGAAGAATACGACTTCATTCTCATCGACTGTAGCCCATCGCTCGGATTGATTACCGTGAACGCTCTCACAGCTGCCGATTCGGTGATTATCCCTGTGCAAGCCGAGTATTTCGCACTTGAAGGCATCAGCAAGTTGCTCAACACCGTGCGCATCATCAAGTCGAAACTCAACCCATCGCTCCAAATCGAGGGTTTCCTGCTCACCATGTACGACGCACGCCTCCGCCTTGCCAACCAAATCTACGAAGAGCTGAAAAGTCACTTCGGCGACATGGTGTTCAGCACCGTGATTCCACGCAACATTCGTTTGAGCGAGGCTCCAAGCCACGGTTTGCCAGCCATTCTCTACGACCCCACCAGCCGTGGTGCCACCAGCCACACCCAGTTGGCGAAAGAGTTGATCAGTAAAAACCGTAAGAAAAAGTAACCACATTAAATCAAAGTTTCCACTATGGCAATCAAGAGAAATGCACTCGGACGCGGACTCGACTCACTCATCTCAATGGACGATGTGCAGCCGAGCGGCAGTTCGGCTATCAATGAAATAGCAATCGACCTCATCAAGCCAAACCCCGACCAGCCTCGTATCAACTTCGACGAGGAGGCACTTGAGGAATTGGCTACCTCTATACGCGAGTTGGGCATTATCCAGCCCCTCACTCTGCGCAGCGCAGAAGCCGGCACCTATATGATTATTTCGGGTGAGCGACGCTACCGTGCTGCCAAACTCGCCGGTCTTGACACAGTGCCAGCATACGTGCGCACCGCCAACGACAGCGAACTCACCGAGATGGCGCTGATTGAGAACATTCAGCGCGAAGACCTCAACGCCATCGAAATTGCGCTCACCTTCCGCAAACTCATCGACCAATACAACCTCACCCAAGAGCGATTGAGCGAGCGCATAGGTAAGAAGCGCGCCACCATCGCCAACTTCCTCCGCCTGCTGAAGTTGCCTGCTGAAGTGCAGCTCGGCTTGCGCGACAAGGCTGTGGACATGGGACACGCAAGAGCATTGCTCTCGGTGGAGAAGCCCACCATGCAACTCAAACTCTACAACGAGATTCTGAAAAAAGGACTCTCGGTGCGTCAGGTGGAGCAAAGGGCAAAGGAAATGAACGAAGAAGGCAGCACCGAGCCAAAAGCACCTGCAAAAAAGGTGAACAATGCCGACTACGATGTGCTGAAACAGCACCTGAGCAAGTCGTTTGGCGTGGCTGTTTCGTTTGCCTGCAATAAGGACGGTAAAGGAAAAATCTCATTTCCTTTCAAAAACGAAGAGGAATTAGAGAGAATTATTCGTATCTTTGACACATTAAAACATTAATTATAGCTTCCCCACCTGCTCAATAGTGGGCGGAGAGGCAAGCAACTCCTTGTGAGAAAGGTATTTACCCCACATATTCGCACATTTGTAGGCACAGTGATTGCACTATGCCTGCTTGTGCTTTGCCCTATGGGCAGCATGGCGCAGACCACTGGCGGCATCGAAAAGCCCACACGCACTCGCACCGGAGGGCATAAGGCTGTGGCAAGCACTCCCCCCGATTCGGCAGCCGTCACCGTAAAACCCAGCACCTACGAGCGCACCCCTGTGCTCGACGAGGCTGGCGACACCGTGAAATTCGAGCCCAACGATTCGCTGATTCTGGCGCAAGCCACCTTCGTACCCGACACGGCAGCCGCCACCAACCTGGGCAAACTCCGTGTGTTCAACCCCGACCCTAAGCGCGCCATGTGGCTCTCGGCACTCTGCCCCGGCTTGGGACAAATCTACAACCGCCGCTATTGGAAAATCCCGATTGTGGTGGGTGCTTTCGTGGGACTCGGCTACGGCACGGCGTGGAACAACCGTATGCTCGGCGACTACACCAAAGCCTACCGCGACATCACCGACAACGACCCCAACACGCGCAGCTACATGAACTTCTTCCCGAAAACCGTGAAGGAGAGCGACCTCGACAAGGAATGGCTCACGCGCGCTCTGAAAAACAAGCGAACATACTACCGCCGCTATCGCGACATTTGCATCATCAGCATGGTGGCTGTGTATTTCATCAATATCGTCGACGCTTACGTCGACGCCTCACTCGCACACTTCGACATTTCCTCCGACCTTACGATGGACGTGGCCCCTGCCGCTATCGACACGAAGCAGTCCCGAATACCGTCGCTCGGACTTCAGTGTGCCTTTACTTTTTGAATTAAAAACAAACGACGATAAAGTATGAAGAATTTCAGATTTAACGCATTAATCGTGTTGGCGATTGCGGCATTGACCATGTCGGCTGCGCCAAAGAAGAAATCGATTTTATCGCTGAAGGAATCGATCACCGACGAGGCCATCGTGTATCCTTACAGCTTTGAAATCAACACTCAGGAAATGCAGAAAAACTGGTATTTGCAAAACTATGCGGTGGTCGATGCCAGCGTGGAGAGCAAATCGCCAAACGAAGTGAGCGACGCTGAATACATTCAGCGCCTCAGAGCCATTCCTTCGGGAATTGAACTCCCCTACAATCAGGTGGTGAAATCCTACATCACCCGCTACATCACCAGAGAGCGCACCATGGTGTCGCAAATCTTGGGTATGTCGCCCTACTACATGCCTATTTTCGAACGCGCTCTGGAAAAAGAGGGACTTCCACACGAGCTCAAGTTTATTCCTATCATCGAGTCGGCTCTCGACCCTAACGTGGTGTCGAGCGCAGGAGCCGCCGGTCTGTGGCAATTCATGGTCGACACCGGCAAGGGTCTCGGACTGGAAGTGAACTCGCTGGTCGACGAGCGTCGCGACCCATACCGCTCAAGTAATGCGGCAGCAAGCTATTTCAAGCAACTCTACGGCATCTACAACGACTGGTCGCTGGCCATCGCCGCCTACAACTGTGGTCCTGCCAATGTGAACAAGGCGCTCCGCCGTGCCAAGAGCAGAGATAACGAAAACCCCGACTTCTGGTCAATTTACGAATATCTGCCTCGCGAAACCCGTGGTTATGTGCCTGCATTCATCGCTGCCACCTATGTGATGAACAACTATCAGAAGCACAACATCAATCCTGCTCTGTCGAAAAAGCCGCTGATTATCGACACAGTGATGGTGCACCACCGCGTGAACTTCAACCAGATTTCCAGCGTGCTCAACATTCCTATCGAGGAAATCCGCATTCTCAACCCTCAATATCGCCACGACATCATTCCTGGCGACACTCACCCCTACTCGCTCGCGTTGCCATCACAGCAAATCTACAGCTATATTATGGTGGAAGACAGCATCATGAGTTATCGCAAGGACCTCTACGCCACTCGCGATGTGGTGGAACCAGGCAACCACGCATCTTCTGTGACACAGCAGATGGTCGACCCTCAAGAGGCCGCCAAGAGCGTGGTTAAGACCAAACAGGAACAGCGCCAAGTGGCACAGGCTAAGCCTACGGTAAGCGCCACCCCTGTGAGCAACAATGAGAGTGTGGAGGCTAAATACCACAAGGTGAAACGCGGCGAGACCATCGAGAGCATCGCCGACGAGTATAATATGAGTGTGGCAGAACTGATGGCACTCAACAATCTCAACCGCAAGCACGTGAGCCGTGGTCAGGTGCTGAAAATCACTGGCGAGCGAAAGCAACAAGCCGAGCAGCCAAAAACCTCCACTTCTTACGCTGTGGCACAAGCGAAGCAAAGCACTGCCGCCAAGCAAGCCGCACCTAAGAAGGAAGCGCAAAAGACCACTGCGAGCACTTCTACCACCACATCGCAACGCTCTAAATCTTACAGCGTGAACGATGAAATCGACGGTCGCGCAACAGGTTCAAAGAAGCAAAAGACCGAAACCCCTGCTCCTGCTCCAGCCACAGCCAAGAAGCAAAAGGCTGAAACAGTTCCTACCACTGCAAGCAACAGCAAGAAGCAAAAAGAAGCCATCGAGAAGGAAAAGGCTACAGCAAACAAGCGTGCCACTCGCCATGTGGCAGAAGAAGAGTCGGCAAGAAGCAAGGCTAAGGCAAAAACAAACAAGCGCAGCAAGAGAGACGACAGCGACGAGGTGAAATCGTCAAAGCGCAGAAAGGCTGACCGCGATAACGACCGCAGAAGCAAGAGAAAAGCGAAGAAGGAGGAAGAAGCCCGCCCAACAAGCCACAGCGTGCGTGAAGGCGAATCGCTCGAACGCATCGCCCACCGCTACGGTTTGGGCACCGACCAGCTCCGCAAGGCTAATCCACAGTTGAAGGATGCCGACATGCTCCACCCTGGCGACAAGCTCAAAGTGCCAAAAGCCAACAAAAAGAAAAAATCCGCTAAAAAAGAGGAAACCACTTCAAAGAAAAAAAGAAGAAGATAACCTCAAATAAATGAAACCACCAAAGTGGCGCTGCAGTATTCCCACCGCGGCGCCACTTTTTTCTCCCAGCCTCTCAAATCGAGCACTCAGAGAACTCGGAGCACACCGATTCTCTAACTTCTAACATCAAATTTCTAACTTCTAATTTGCGCACCTTATTCATTTAGGTGGCGAATTAGCACGGCGCATTGAGATATTTTTCGTAACTTTGTAAGAGGAATATACTAACTAATTAAAAAAACAATCTTTCGATTATGAGACTTATCATCGAACCTGATTACGACAAAGTATCAGAATGGGCAGCGTGCTACGTTGCTTCACGCATTAACGCTGCAAACCCAACTCCAGAAAAGCCTTTCGTGCTTGGTTGCCCTACTGGTAGCTCACCACTTGGCATGTACAAGAAACTCATCGAGCTCAACAAGGCTGGCAAGGTTTCGTTCCAGAATGTTGTGACTTTCAACATGGACGAATATGTAGGACTTCCTGAAGATCACCCTGAAAGCTATCACTCTTTCATGTGGAACAACTTCTTCAACCACATCGACATCAAGAAGGAAAACGTGAACATCCTCAACGGCAACGCAGCCGACCTCGATAAGGAATGTGAAGAATATGAGGCACGCATCGCCGCTGCTGGTGGCATCGACCTCTTCATGGGTGGCGTAGGTCCTGACGGACACATCGCTTTCAACGAGCCAGGTAGTTCTCTCGTTTCACTCACTCGTCAGAAAACTCTTACTCAAGACACTATCATCGCCAACAGCCGCTTCTTCGACAACGACGTGAACAAAGTGCCTAAAACCGCTCTCACCGTAGGCGTTGGCACCGTGATGGCCGCTAAGAGCGTGATGATTATCGCAAACGGCTACAAGAAGGCTCCTGCATTGCGCAACGCTGTGGAAGGCGCTGTTTCACAAATGTGCACTCTCAGCGTGCTCCAAATGCACCGCAAGGCTATCATCATTTGCGACGAAGACGCAACGATGGAATTGAAGGTGGGCACTTACCGCTACTTCAAGGATATCGAAGGCAAGAACCTCGACCCTGCCACTCTTCTCTAATCGATTAGCATACGCACGGAGCCGGCTTTGACCAGGCTCTCGATAGCAAAATATCGGAGGCTGTGCCGCACACATACATCGCGGCACAGCCTTTTTAAATGACGGACGATATGATAAAACTTTCCGACGATTTTATATCGCAGATGCGCCACATTCTCCCCGACGAGTGCGATGCTCTGCTGGAGGCAATCACCACCACCGAGCCTTCAGTGGCGATTCGTGTGAACGATGGGCGTGGCATCAGTTTGAGCGATGATGCCGTAGGTCGTGTGCCATGGTGCACCACGGGCCGATACTTGAAGGAGCGTATGCCGTTCACCTTCGATATCGATTTCCAGACGGGCCGATATTATGTGCAAGACGCTTCGTCGATGTTTATCCACCATGTGATTAAGCATGTGGTGAAGGAGCCTGTGCGCTACCTCGACCTCTGCGCCGCACCGGGCGGAAAAACCACCACAGCCATCTCGGCACTGCCTGCCGATTCGAAGGTGGTGGCGAACGAGATTATGCCGGCGCGTGCGCGTGTGCTGCATGAGAACATCGTGAAATGGGGAAGTCCGCGCTGCATCGTCACCAACAACGCTCCACACGACTTGGGCAAACTCCACCACTTTTTCGATGTGGTGGCTACCGATGTGCCGTGCAGTGGCGAGGGCATGATGCGCAAAGACGAGGAAGCACGCAACCAGTGGACTCCTGCCTTGGTGAAGCAGTGCGCCACATTGCAGAAAAGCATCATTGCCGACATTTGGCAGGCGCTCCGCCCCGGAGGCGTGCTCATCTACAGCACCTGCACCTACAATCGTGAGGAAAACGAACAAATGGTGGCGCACATCGTGGAGCAGTACGGTGCCGAATCGGTGGAGATTCCGGTGGAGGCTGATTGGCACATTCACCCAGCCATCGACAGCCCACACCATTGCTACCGCTTCATGCCTCACCGCACCAATGGCGAGGGACTGTTTATGGCGGTGCTGCGTAAACCCGACGACGAACGCCGTGCCGAGTTGCGCGCCAAAAAGAGCAAGGGCGCAAAAGCGAATACCATTCCTGTGCCACGAGGCGTGGATGCTTGGCTTGAAAATTCGAAGCAGTACGCCATGAGCGTGGCGAATGATGAGGTAATTGCCATTCCTGCCGACATCGCTCCGCTGATGCCGCTGTTTGCCGACTTGCGTGTGCTTCAGGCTGGCGTGACCATTGGCACCGTGAAGGGGAAAAACTGCGTGCCCAGCCATGCTTTGGCACTCTCCACCGCCCTTTCCAGCGAGGCATTTGCCCAAAGCGAGGTGGATTATGCCACCGCCATGGCGTATATGCGTGGCGAGGCGATAGTGCTGACCGACGCACCACGAGGCTATGTGCTGCTCACCTACCGAGGCAAGCCCATCGGCTTCGCCAACAACCTCGGCAACCGCGCCAACAACCTCTACCCCAAGCCATGGCGAGTGCTCAGCACCCACATACCCACTACCCCACCGGAAATCCTATAAAGTCAACGAGTCTACAGGTCAACAGGTCTACGAGTTTTCTGTCAGACGAGTCAGACAAGTCAGACCGGTCCGACAAGTCCGACGGGACAGATAGGGGCACCATCGTTTCAAGAGCCGATGGTGCCGTCTTAACTTCTTTAACTTCTTAACTCCTTAACTTCATAAATATATATTGCCCTGCCCTTTTTGCACAAATTGGGGATGTTTTGTGCAAAAAATTAAAATATAATGAGTAACTTTGCAGTCGCAATTACATTTAAATTATTGACTATTATGATGAAAGAAAATACTGTCAAGATTTTTGAGCAGAGTTTCAAAGACAACTGGGACCGCCCATGCTTGACTGATTACAACACAAAAGAGACCATCACTTACGCTGATTTCGCACGCGACATTGCAAAAATTCATCTTTTCTACAAGGAAATCGGCATTCAAGAAGGCGACCACGTTGCCATTATCGGCAAGAACAACCCCACTTGGGTGACTCTCTTTTTGGCAACCATCACCTATGGTGCTGTAATTGTTCCTATTCTTCAAGACTTCAACCCTAACGATGCGCAACACATCGTTAATCATAGCGAGGCAAAACTGCTCTTCGCCAGCAAAAGCAACTGGGAAAGCCTCGACTTCGAGAATATGCGAATGGTGCGCGCCGCTCTCTCGCTCGACGACCGCACGCTCTACGAGCAAAAGGAAGAGGAGGTGGTGGCTGATGTGCTGGCTTCGCTCGAAGAGAAGTTCGCTGCCGCTTATCCCAACGGTTTCACCGTAGATGACATAAAGTACCCCGAAGTGCCTGGCGACCGTCTGATGGACATCAACTACACCTCTGGCACCACCGGCTTCAGCAAGGGTGTGATGATTACCGGCAACAACCTTTGCGGTAATATCGTGTATGGCATCAACTCCGGATTGTGCTACAACGGTTCACGTCACCTCTCGTTCCTGCCTCTCGCCCACGCCTACGGCTGCGCGTTCGACATGCTTGCGCCATTGGCTATCGGTGGTCACATCACATTGCTCGGCCGCATCCCTTCGCCAAAGGTGATTGTGAAGGCTATGGGCGAAGTGAAGCCAAACCTCGTGATTCTGGTGCCTCTCGTGCTTGAGAAGATTTATTCTAAGATGATTGTGCCAATGATCAGCAAGGGTATGCTCCGCTGGGCTTTGGCTGTGCCATACCTCAACGAAAAGATTTACGACCAGATTCGCAAGAAACTGATTGATGCGTTTGGTGGCTGCTTCGAGGAAATCATCGTGGGCGGTGCGCCATTCAACGCCGAAGTGGAAGAATTCCTCTATAAAATCCGTTTCCCATTCACCGTGGGCTACGGCATGACCGAGTGCGCTCCACTGGTGAGCCACACTCCATGGCGTGAATTTGTGCCTCACAGCGCAGGCCGCGTTCTTCCTGGTATCATGGAGTGCCGCATCGACAGCGAAGACCCAGAAAACATTCCTGGCGAAATCTGCGTGCGTGGCGAAAACGTGATGAAGGGCTACTACCACAACTATGAAGCCACCGACAAGGTGCTTCACGACGATGGCTGGTTGCACACTGGCGATATGGGCACACTCAGCGCCGACGGCACCGTGTTTATCCGTGGCCGCTTGAAGACAATGTTGCTTGGCGCAAACGGACAGAACATCTATCCTGAAGAAATCGAGGCTAAACTCAACAATATGATTTTCGTAAACGAAAGTCTGGTGGTGGACCGTGGCGGAAAACTCGTGGGCCTCGTTTACCCCGACTACGACACAATGGACGCTATGGGCGTGACGCGCGACCAGCTTCCAGAGAAGATGGAAGAGATTCGCACCGAGCTTAACAAGCTCGTAGCCCCTTACGAACGCATCACAAGAATTGAACTTATCGCAAACGAGTTTGAAAAAACTCCAAAACGTAGCATCAAACGCTTCTTGTATAGTCATTAATAGGTAAAACTCGCATTTTTCCTTATAAATTATAAGAAAACTACCCACTTTTTTGTGTTTAACAAGGTTTAACATC
>ERZ1034723.1197-NODE-1197-length-11692-cov-6.051216_pt1 | contig 11692 bp, 9 predicted proteins | sample MGYA00520637_ERZ1034723 | MGnify/ENA primary metagenome ERZ1034723 (study PRJEB33766, sample SAMN09781719) | gut metagenome | biome: gut microbiome | host: Homo sapiens | place: Madagascar | study: EMG produced TPA metagenomics assembly of the PRJNA485056 data... | reverse complement strand
TCCGTCTCGTGGTCGAGAAGAAGTACGTTCCTTCGGACGTTATGAATATGCTCAATCAGAAGCCGACACTCCTCCCGGCTTGGGACCCGATGTTCCTTCCGGAGGAATAAGCATTACGGTCGCTGAACTTGTGGTTCGACAGGCTCACCAACCATCGAAGCGACCATTCTGATAAACGAAAGATCCCCGTGCACTGAGGTTGTTCGGCAAGCTCGCCAACCGCTGAGTGCACGGGGATTTCCTATCCGTTTTTCAATAGTTTACATACGTGTCCAAGTGACCGTCTCCGAGAATCCCATCTTGGAACCTTTCAAAGCCAGTGTCTTGGAATCCTTGAACCAGGCCTTCAGGCTGGCGTTGATTCCGCGCACTGGATCATAGATGTTGGCCCCGCTCCAGACCTTGGCCGTGGAATCGTACTTCAACCCCTTGAAGATCACGATCTTGTCGCAGTCCACATTCCTGAGTGACTTGTTGGGATTCTTGCTGTCCTTGCGGACCGTCCCGTCTTTCTCAAGACGGTTCTCCACCCAGTAGATCTGAGCCGTGTAAGTGCCGTCGGCCCCTTTTGAGATCTTGACCTTGCTCTTCTCCCCTTTGAACTCGACGAGATAGTTCCCGACGATGCTGTCCGAGGAAGAGTTCGGATCGTCTGCGGCCTGCAAGGCAGTCATAATACAGTTCGCTGTTGATGAGGCGTTTGACTCCAAAGATTCCATTGACCTCATTGACTCCATTGGCGCAAGAATTTCAGACTCCGTTAGCGCAGGGTCTTCTGTTTGGGTAGGATCGAACAGCTCCTCCATTAATGACGTTTCCGCCGCCGTAGTGAGCACCGGAAAGAAAGCCATCGAAGCGATGACGCAAAGTGCGCGTGTGAGTTTTCCTTTAATATTCATAACTTCTAATTTATTGTTAATTAAATAGTAACGTTGCGGGGAGAGTGAATCGGCATATTCATTGCACGTCACCCTTCGTCCGCGGTAGGGGAGTGAAGCCATTTTTGTGCCGCGGCCTTGAATATTCGACAATTTGAGTTAATTTTGTCCTTATATGAACACAGGACTTGTAATATTCGATTTTGACGGCACGCTTTGCGACACGCGGAAAACCATTGTCAGGACGCTCCGTATGACGATGGAGAAGCTGTGCCTGCCGGTGGCTGAGGAGGATGTCTGCGCCGCGACGATCGGCCTGCCGCTCAGCGAGAGCTTCAGGACCATATTCCCGTCATTGACCGTGGAGCAGGCGAATGAATGCGCCGAAGCCTATAGGGACATATTCGAGGAAAACAAAAAGCTGTTGGTGCCGACGGTCTTTCCGCACGTGACGCAGACGCTTCGGGAGTTGAGGCGGCGAGGGTTCACGCTGTCGATCGCTTCGTCCCGCTCCAACCGTTCGCTGATGGATTTTGTCAGGACTTTCGGTTTTGATAAGGAAATTTCGCTCGTGCTCGGCGCCGACAATGTGAAGAAGGCGAAGCCTGATCCGGAACCGGTGCTTTTGACTCTGAAGGAGTTAGGGTTCGGGGCGGGGGAGACCCTCGTTGTCGGGGATATGCCGTATGACATTCTGATGGGCAAGCGTGCGGGAGCCAAGACCTGCGGAGTGACTTACGGCAACGCTTCCCGTGAGGAACTCGCCGACTCCGGGGCGGACTATCTCATTGACGACTTCGCTGAGCTTCTGGGGCTGGACTGGTTTTGATTACTTGGGAGTTTGGCTTCGGTCGCTGAGCCTGCTGAAGCGTCACTTCCCGTTAGGAATCACAATCTGGTAGGTCCTCCCGTTCTTGTTAAGCAGCTTGTCGTCCCGCAGCCAAAGATTCGCCTCCTTGAGCTGGAAATACGTTACCCCGTGCTCCTCTGCGAAATCCACCAGACTCGCGATGCTCCCGCTGACCGTAACCACCTCTTTTGGAGAGTAGTACGGGTACTTCTCGAACGACTCCACCTTGAACCCGAACGCCGCCGGATTCTCAAAGAACATCTTCGCCGACAGCACCCTGAACATATATCTCGAAGTCTCCTCGACCATCCACAGATCCAGCGCCGACTTCTGCCTTTGGCTCTCAAGCCGTCGGGATATTCCCCCTTGCCCCGCATTGTAGCTCGCCGCCACCGTCATCCAGTCCCCATATTTCTCATACGCCCGCTTAAGGTACTTGCACGCTGCCTCAGTCTCCTTCTCGATGTTGTACCGCTCGTCCACCTCGCCATCGATGACCAGCCCATATTCCTTTCCCGTAGTCTTCGTGAACTGCCAAAGTCCGGCAGCTCCCGCCGATGAATATGCCTTCGGGTTGAGGTTGCTTTCGATCGCCATAAGGTACTTCAGGTCATCTGGAATGCCATATTTCTTGAGAATCGGCTCGACCTGCCTGAAGTAGCGGTCCGACTTCTTGAGCATCAGGATCGAGTTCGAGTGCATATACGTGAATGAGATCAGCTCCCGGTCCATCCTCTCGTAAAGGTCGCTTCTGCTGAACCGCACCGTGTCCCCGGCGAACACCACCTGCCTCGGCACCCCCGGCGCCTTGAAATGAATGTCCTGTTGTGAATATGCCTGAGCGGCCGCCGTCCCTGAAGCCGCCGCCCCTCCAATCAGGGTCAGCAAAGCCGCCGCCCCACTTATGAATATCCTGCTGTGTCTTAATGCCATAGTGTGTTGTTTATTGTTATGTTTGTTTTACGACTGTCGCCCGGAAGTCACTTAGTCATCCTTGCCGCCCGCCGCCTTGTTATCATTGTCGCAAGGGCCCGCCATTGCCGTCATTGTAGTCGTCATTGTAGTCGTCATTGTAGTCGTCGCTGCCGCCGTCGTTGTCGCTGTCCTTGCCGTTGCCATTGTCGTTGCCGCAAGCCCTGTGGCATCCTTGCCGGAAGCCTTGCCGCTATTATTGCCAGCGACTTCGCTACTGTCCCCGGCCGGAGTCCCGTTGCAGTCCTTGCCGGAATCTGGCTGCTGCCTTTACAGTAAGTTTCATTGCTGCCATAGCTGGAAACCCCGTCGCTATCCTTGCCGGAATTCCAACTGTTATCTTAACCGCAAGACAAATTTAGTGAAATGAATCCGTTTCCCGAAAGAGATTCCTCCAATTCCCCAATGAAATCTCCGAGTGTCCCCCTTATAAACCCTTCCAGGTGCGAAAAATCGTCCGCACCTAAAACTTCATTCCACTGATAGTGATTGTGTTAGTGTTCCAAGTGCGAACATATTCACACACCTGAGAGTCGGTGGCCTCGTTACAAAGCGTTCTATTGGCTCCCCAGACCCCCAGGTGTGAAAAACCAAACGCACCTGGAACCGCATCCGCTTGATATCTAGTGTGTTGGTGTTCCGGGTGCGAACATATTCACACACCTGAGAGTTGGCAACATCGTTACAGAGTGTTCTATTTGCTCCCCGGACTTCCAGGTGTGAAAAACCAAACGCACCTGGAACTACATCCGCTTGATATCTAGTGTGTTGGCGTTCCAGGTGCGAACATATTCACACACCTGAGAGTTGGCAACATCGTTACAGAGTGTTCTATTTGCTCCCCGGACTTCCAGGTGTGAAAAACCAAACGCACCTGGAACTACATCCGCTTGATATCTAGTGTGTTGGCGTTCCAGGTGCGAACATATTCACACACCTGAGAGTTGGCGGCCTTGTCACAGAGCGTTCTGTAGGCACCTCGGACTTCCAGGTGTGAAAAACCAAACGCACCTGGAACTACATCCGCTTGATATATAGCGCGTTAGTATTCCAGGTGCGAGGGTGGGGACCTACCCCGGGACGTTAGAGTGTCGCGGTGGAAGTTGGTCAATAGGGATACGACTCCGGGAACTAAAATGTTTAGTTCTTTCCTTCGGAATTTCCGGGCACGTATCTTTAAGGCGAACGTTAATTTCCGGGCGTTTATAATGTAAGTTCTTGATTATCATTGATGTATGTATGACTTTGTTTGTGACGTTGTATCTAAATGCAATTGATTAATAGTCAGTTGGTTAACTATGGAATTTTGTTAAAGGAGTACTTTTGTAAAAATGTTCTCCAGGGATGGAGGGGACATATTGTGTAAGGTTTAATAATGAGTTTGAATTTAGAAACAATTACAAACAATATGAAAAAACATCTAACTGTAATGGCTATGGCGGCGCTGGCGGCAATTCCGGCGCTGGCGCAGCAGCCGTCTGTAAAGACCGACACTACGGTCACGGTGGAGTACCACACCGGGAAGAACAGAGTGGAGACGGCGGGATTCAAATCTAATTGGTTTATCGGAGTGGACGGCGGTATTCAAGTCTATGGTGGAGAACACGATAGGCAGTGCAAAAAGAAAGATCTGATCGCTCCGTCTATTAATGTTTATGTCGGCAAGTGGTTCACTCCTGTTGTCGGAGCAAGGCTGGGTTACAGCGGTTTCCGTCAAAATGGAGCCACCCAAAAATTCAACCCAACGCATTCTACAGGTGTTGATGTGCCAGGTAAAGGAGGTTGGGGCTATTGGCTGGAGAAACAGAGTTTTGATTTCTTCAATATCCACGGAGATGTGATGTTTAATCTCGCAAATGCATTCTGTGGTTATAAGGAGGGTGGCCATTTTTGGAATCCAACTCCGTTCATTGGTCTTGGTTGGGCTCACGTTTATTCAGAAACGCCAAAGACCAATGAGATTTCAGCAAACTTGGGTCTCATCAATGCATTCAGACTTTGCGACGCTATTGATCTGACCGCTAGTTGTCACTATATGCGTGTGAATGAAAATTTTGATGGAGAGTCAGGTGGGAGGCCACACGAGTTCAATATCTCCGCCACCATCGGCCTAACCTACAAGTTCAAACCGCGCGGATGGGAAAGAGGCAAGACGGTGAAGGTCGTTGAGACTACTGACATCACCCAGTACCAGATCGCCCTCGCCGAACTGAAGGCAGAGCGCGAGCGTCTTGAGAAGGAACTCTCCGAACTCAAGTCCAAGCCGGAGATCGTCGAGACCACAAATACCATCGCCTCACCTTACTACGTGAGGTTCGAACTCGGCAAGAGCGAGCTCAGCAAGGAGGCACGCGTGAACCTCGGACTCCTCGCCGAGATCCTGAAGACCACCGGAGCGAAGTTTACTGTCAGCGGCTACGCTGATGCAGCGACAGGCAACAAGAAGATCAACGAAAAGCTCAGCCAGGAGCGTGCTCAGGCCGTCTATGACTGCCTCACCAAGGAGTTCGGAGTCCCAGCATCGCAGCTTGACCTCGACAGCAAGGGAGGAGTTGACAATATGTTCTACGATGACCCGGCTCTCAGCCGCGCCGTCATCACAAGAGCGAAATAACAATAGAATGAAAAGCTATTTGAATATGAACAAGAAAGCAATTTACACATCCCCACTGACCACCCTCACGGTCGTGGAGATGGAGGGACAGATCTGCGGAGCGTCTGCGGATATAAAAAACCTAGAAGATAAAACAATCGGGCAGATCAACGAACAAGGCGTTGACTCTGGTTTTATGACCGGAGGAAGTTTTGAGAATGATTGGAATCAGTCATCTAATTAAGATTAAATCCTATGAATATGAAAAAATACTATATGATTGCTGTCGCAGTTTTGTGCCTGGCAAGTTGTGCGGATAACAAAGAAAACATTCCGGCTGCTGTAAAATCTGGTGATGAGGTGGCATTCTCGGTTTCTATGCCAGCTAAAACAAGAACAGCCTATGGTGACCTTGGAACCACAAGTCGTCCGGTGTATTGGAAAGACGGTGATTTGATCGAGGTCGCCAGCCCGCAATGTATGGATGGACGTAATGTAGCCCAATATAAAGTAAATACTGAAGGCTCAGAAAACTTGAACTACGCCAAGTCCCTTGATAGGACTGGAGCGTATGGTGTTCAGTGGGGAGAAACCGCTGCGACAGACTGTAAGTTCTATGCGGTATATCCATCCTCTGAAATGACTATCAATGGATCTTCCGTTGTCGCTAATCTTTCAATAGCGTCCACACAGACTGTGACGCTGAAAAAGAACGCTGACGGCAATGCTTATGAGCCTGACACCGAAGATATGGTGAATAACATTATGTATGCGCAGCCATTGGAAGGCCAAACACAGGTTATTGTCGATGAGGCTACAGGAAATACAACAGCTAATTTGCAGTTTAAGCCATATTCTACAGTACTTCATTTTAATATGGCAGGCTGGAATTTGACAAGTACAGTTGGACAGAGGAATATGGTTATCTACTCTGTAACAGTCACAGCCAATAACGCTATTGCAGGTAATTTTGATTTGACATTGAAAGATGATGCCTCTGAGCCAACTGTTGGGACAGCGACAAACACATCTAACGCAATAACTGTAGAATTTAAGAGCGGAGAATTAAGAGGAGTGGAGATTGATCCGAACGTGCCATTCAGTTTTGATATGTTCCTGCTTCCAAATGCAGGTATGTCAGTTGATGAAAATTGGACTATAACAGTGAACACATCTGCTGGCAAATGGACAAAGAACCTGAAGAATGGCTCAACCGCAAATAAACTTACTCCTGGTAGCATTCACGTTCTTCCAGAGTTGCCAGCCTTTAGTGTTGACAATAGTTGGAATTACAATCCGTCAGCGTGGATTGCAGACCTTGATGATAAGATTTATTTCACGGAAATTTCGTTGCCAGGAGCGTGGTATTGTTATTCCAATAAAACAGATAATAGTACGGCTGAAGATATATACCAAAACACAGGGATTGAGAATCAATTTGATGCTGGTGTAAGGGCTTTTTATATAGAAACCAAAGTAGGAAAAATTACAGACGGTCGTCCTACAACAACTAATGCAACTGTAGTTGTATCTGGAACTGGAATAGCATATCTTAATGGGGATGGCCTTACATCACCAACATTTCGATCCAATATTGCTAGGTCAATAAATAATGCAATTATAAAAATAGCAAATAAAGTAAAGGGGACACAAGAATTCGCTGTTTTGACTTTGGCTTTTGCAGATGGTGGTACATTCGGAGTAAATGAAACGTGGAGAGGAATATGGATAAGTAAGATTAAAGATGTCTTGGCTGAAACAGACGTTGCGAATGCACTAAATAATGTGTTGTATACTGATGAAATAACCCCAGAAACTACTGTGGAGCAGCTAAGAGGAAAGTTGATATTAAAGATTAACATTGATGATATGTATAAAAGTGCAGAAATCGCTAATGTTGATGAAAGCGAATTTGCAGCCATACCTGCACTATTTTCCTACACAACATATAATTGGTCGAATAGTTCTTTCGTTTCCACTTTGAAGTGGAAAGGTAAACCATCAATGGCAAACACTGACATAAATCCATCTTCTAACGAATTTTATTGGAACTATACAGTTGCTAATAGAACGTCATCAAGTACAGATGAACACCCTGTACTTGATGATAGAAAAGAGGCGATCTCACAAATCATCTTAAATTCATATAAGGCTCATCAAGCAGGAAAGAACAACCTTTGGGGTATGGTAGGAGCAGGAGGATCATTGTTTAGTACGCTTTCATCTAAAGATGGAAATCCTACCAGTGTATCGGATGTACTGAATGGGCATCTTGCTGATGTCATCAATCAAAAAGTAGATGCAGGTGAAGCGTCTCCTATGGGTATGGTGTTCGTAAACTTTGTGACGGATACGGAAGGCCAAAAGCTTATTGAGGCGATCATTCGAATGAACAGCCGATTTGAACTTGGCAGGAAAACGGACAATAACGACACCCCGACCCCAGTTCAGTCGGCCAAGGAGGGGTACAGTTCCGGGTTCAATGTTGACACGGAGAACTGGAACGCTTTCTAAGGACACAGAACACCTTAAATTGGATTTAAATAGCCTATGATTAAACGGAAAACGTCTTTCCCCGAGACGTTTTCCGTTGATCATTAAGAAGCGAGGCTAAGGAATAACGAAAGTTAAAATATTCAGATAACATTATGAAGAAGAACCACTTCGCGTCAGCCGCCGCCATTTGTGCCGGGCTGATATTCAGTGCCTGCGAAAGCAACCTGAATGAATGTAAGACGAACAACAATGACATCATTGCCGGAGTTGAGGAGGCTGCGGCCACTCGAACCTGCATTGATGGAGATCCGGCAAACGCTGGCGGGTCTGTGGGTCTGCTGTGGACATCCGGCGATGAGCTTGGAGTGTTCGCCTCGAAGGATGGCAATCAGGTAAGGTACACGAAGAAGAGCGAGGCCAATGAGGCTGAGGCAGTCTTCACGACGACGGCCACCGACTTCACGCCGCTGTACGCCTATTACCCATACAATTCGGCGAACGAAGGCCGTCCGGTCACCTCTCTCTACGGCACATTGCCTCCGACTCAAGAGATGACGAGCGGGAATATTTCCGGAGACTACAAATATGGCCGTGTGCAGGAAGGTTCCGCGGAGTCTGGGTACAAGTTTGTCTTCCAGCACTTCTTCTCTATTGTGAATGTCTCTATTGACGCTACGGGCACAGTACTGGCGGACGATGTGCTTAAGACTGTAACACTCAGCGTGAAGCGTGGAGAGTCCAATGTGCCGATCTGCGGTGAGTTCACATTCAATGTTCTGACCGGTAAGTGGCAACTGAGGGGCACCGGTTCCTCGACCTTGACTATGGATTGGGGCGAAGGCGCTTCGCTCGCTTCGAAGATCGAACGCTACATCAGCGTCTTCCCGGAAATCAAGAAGGGTGACATACTCAACTTCACGTTCACTACGGATAAGCACACCGCCACGCTCAGCGTAGATTGCATCAGGGACCTCAAGAAAGAGCAGATGTACTCCTTCCCGCTTACGCTCAGCAATTTCAAGGACAAGATTGTCATCGATGGGGGCAAGACGGATCCTGAGCCAGAGGTCACTACGGGGACGTTTACTTGCGCATCTTACAATGTGGATGGGCTTCCAAAGAAGATTGGCATCTTCTCCATTAACTCGGAAGGCCCTGGAGAAGACGGCACCACTAAAATTGGAACTCTGATTAATCAGTCATCTCTGTGGGATTTCTTCGGCGTTTCGGAGGATTTCACCAACCACTCCACTTTGGTGAGCGGGCTGCCTGAGTTCACATTCGGCACCTACGGGGGTAATTACACCACGCGAAGCACCGACGGCATCAACCTCGCCTGGCGCAGCGGAGATAAGGTGAAGGCCACGAACGAGACCCGCATCAAGTTCAGCAGCTCCTACGGTGGACTGACGGCAGGTGCCAACACCAGCATCACCAAGGGCTTCCGCTATTACCTCGTGACCCTTGAGGACGGCACCCAAATCGATGTTTACATCACCCATATGAACACCTACAGCTCATCCGGCACCGGCCATATCAACGCCCAGCACGCCCAGCTGTCGCAGATCGCCAACTACATCATCGCCCACCGCAACGGCCGCCCGGCGATCCTGATGGGCGACACCAACCTCCGCTACACCCGCCACAAGATCAAGGAACTTTTCATCGACGCGATCAACGCCGTTGAGGGCCTGACTGTGGCTGATCCGTGGATTGAATATCCAAGGGACGGTGAATATCCTGAATATCCAAGCAAGTCGATTATGGCCTATCCGACCACAGATCCGGACGATGACTGCGGTGCGGACGGCAACGGCTATGGCTACTATTACGGCGAGGTGGTTGACAAGGTCTTCTATATCAACGACTCCGCCGCTCCGACCCAGATCGAGGCGAACGGCTACCTCTGCGACAAAAAGGGCTATGACGGCCTCGCCGACCACTACCCGGTGGTGATTGAGTTCAGCTACACCACCAAGAAGTAGGAATATTCCCGTAAGATTGTTTGCCGCTCCGTACCGTTGTCTGTACGGAGCGGTTTTCTGTCAGGAGGAGCCACTTAGAGGCTGCTGGTACTCTTCGGCTGCTTACTTTATATTCATTGCTTTACACCTTGCTTGACCCAGATGAGCCGTGAGGTGTCGTAGCCGCGTCGGCTGGCTTCCTCAATGATTTTGTCGAGCTTGGACTGTGGCAGCGATGGGGTGCGTGAGAGAACCCAGAGATATTTGTCTGATGAACTGCCGACCAAGGCTGCGCTATAGTCTTCGTCGAGCATCAGGATTCGGTAATCTGAATAGAAAAACATAAAGAAAGAGACCTTCAGCAGGGCAGGATGCGACTTCGGCTCCGGTTGTTTTGCTTTCCCTCTGACGGTTTTGGACTTGTCATCTTTCCAACCGGAGTTCAGCACTTCGATTTTTCCATCTTTTTTAAGAATATATTCGGCTGTCACATAGTTCATTCCTCTTTCAAATGAATGGTCAAATCTTGCGATTTCGTACCAGGTACCGAGATAGCGTGAAAGATCGAGAGAAGCAACGGGAGTGTTGTCAACATCGCCTGCGTGCAGATGCGATGGCAGCAGTGTCATCATCGACACTATCGCCAAGAGTTTAAGAGTGCGTACCATAATACAAGTGCTTTTATGTGGTTAAAATTGTCAAACTCATTCTCACGTGCAAATATGGTGCCTTGGAGAACGTTAGCTCTTTCTGGATCAGAAGGTTATTGCTGCGAAGATCCACCGAAGGATTTATGTTGCGTTCTTAGGGAATGCTTTTCGTGCAAAGCGTCGTCCGCGGGTATGGTGGGAACTCTTGAGGAACGTTTTCCGCACAAAACGTCACCCGAAGGTGTCGCCCAGCACTCTTCGGGAACGTTTTCCGCACAAAGTGTCGCCCGAGAGTGTTGTATGACCCCCTTCGGCAGCATTATTCGCACTAAATGCTACCGAACAGATCCGAAAAAACAACGCAGACCCAATGGCCTGCGTTGCTTAAGCATCACAGCTCTATGACTCGTACTCTTTTATTTCCTGAAGTTGTTGTCGATGATGGCCTGAGGCAGGAGGTCGCCATAGACCTCGTAGCGGCCAGACTTGAAGTTGCCGACCCAGTCCATCATAATCATGCCCGTGGAGGCGCACTCCCCGTTGATCAAACGACGGTAAACGGTCGGATTGTTGTTCGCCGCGTTCTCACGGTAGGTGTTGTCCGTCGAGAGGATGCCGGTGTAGCCGGACGTGTGGTTGATGGTCCAGGCGTTCTTGGAAGCATTGCCCGCCGCCCAGTCCATAAAGTCGCTCACCGCCTTGACCTTTACCTCCGGCTTCTCGACGTGGTAGTAGTCCTGCACTCCAAGCGTGCCCTGCGCCACACGGCTTGCGATTCTGGCGTTAGTCGTGCCTTCCTCAGCGAAACTCCATCCTGAGATGTAGCCGCCGGTTATCGGCTGGTCTGCGTAGGCGTCACGGGACAGGATCAGAATCTTGCCGCGAAGGTCGCCCACGGTAAGATCAGGACGATAGTCGATACGGAACCTTGACGGGAATGTCTCCTCGCTGCCAAGGAATTCCGTCATCAAAGAGTTCCACACCGAGCGGTCATTGTAGGCCGGGCTGCCGTTCTCGAACTGCATGATGACCACCGCGAACTCGGACGGGTTGGCGTCAATCTTGTTCATCAGCGTCTAACCTTCCACCCCACTTTGTGTGGAATTTTCCCCGTTTCACACACGAACCAATCTGATATTACCATTTATTGAGATTGGTGATGGTTCTGTTGAGGTTCTCAAGACGCTTGTTGTAGCAGTACTTGAGGTTGTCCATCACGGCGTCGAACTCCATATTCTCGTCACCGCACAGCCAATGCTCATCCAGATAATTACCGACCTTCCAAATCT
>ERZ1034723.1195-NODE-1195-length-11703-cov-4.058293_pt1 | contig 11703 bp, 9 predicted proteins | sample MGYA00520637_ERZ1034723 | MGnify/ENA primary metagenome ERZ1034723 (study PRJEB33766, sample SAMN09781719) | gut metagenome | biome: gut microbiome | host: Homo sapiens | place: Madagascar | study: EMG produced TPA metagenomics assembly of the PRJNA485056 data... | reverse complement strand
GTGCAGGACACGCTCTCGCTCAAATCGGAACATAGCGGTACATAAGATGCCATAAAACGTCCCCGCTCTGCTAACAGCTTTCAGAGCGAATGATGATTCTGCGAAGGGACGTTTGCACCCGCCGGTACTTAATGAGTGCGTAGCACGAATTTAGTATCCGCTGCGTGGGGCAAATTAGTGGGAACGGTCCCGGAGTAGAACCATCGTAGCGGAGAAAGCGTTGGTGACATGCACGGATTTTTGTTGGTGATATGCACGGATTTTCAGATTGCCATTTTTGAAAGAATATGATAGTGTTTTTATAATGAGGTTTTACTGGAAGGGAGTTACCATTGAATACAGATTCTTATATTTTATTTATTAATTACCTATATAATATCAACAACATTCCGATCTGCTTGATTGAGGATCAGACACCGATTCTGCAGATCCCGTCTGCAGACTGGTTCTATCCGGCAATTCAGCCTTATGTAAAAAGTATGCTTGGGCGCGAGAAGGATGTTACGTATATGTCCACTTCATATGAGGCTCTTTATGGCCTGATCCATATTCGTGAGAACGATGAGCTGATTTTCGTAGGGCCTTATTTTACCACTCCGGTCACACAGGATTATCTGTCGCTGCTCATGACCCAGTTAAAGGTCAACGATGCAGATTATGACCATTGCAAGATTTTTCTGACCGGCATTCCAAGCGGACCTTTGCACCGTTTTCTCTCTTATTTGTCATGCTTAAACTTCTGTTTCAATCATGACATTCTTCCGATTGAAGATATGGACTATAATCCAAATATCCACAATCATGAGGCATTGATCCAGAAAACTTACACAACTGCTACATATGAGTCCAGAGAAAATGATATGCCGCACAATACCTACCTGCATGAGATGCACCGCCTGGAACTGATCGCAAATGGTGATACCGAGGGGATGCGGAAGCTGATCGCAACACCGGTTCCGGGAAATCAGGGGCACATCGGGAACGATTCCCTGCGGCAGGCCAAGAATATATTTATTGCAGCCTGCACTCTTTATACCAGAGCTGCGATTTCAGGAGGTCTGGACGTGGAAGAGGCCTACAATCTAAGCGATGTCTATATTCAGACCAGCGAGAATTATAAGAGTGTATCCGATGTGGAACGCCTAATGCGCCAGATGCCAATGGATTTTACAGAACGTGTAGAACGAGAGGTTAAATTCAAAAATGTCTCTCCTTCTATCGTTTCCGCAATTCATTATATTAAGGAACATGTTAACCAGCCTCTTCAGGCACAGGACATTGCCTGGCATGTAAACTTAAGCACTTCTTATTTTCTGAAACGTTTTAAAGCCGAGACCGGTGTTGGCATTTCTGAATTTATTAATCAGGTAAAGGTCGAGGAAGCCTGTGTTCTGCTGACCTATACGGAGAAGTCTCTGACAGAAATCAGCAATTACCTGTATTTCTCCAGCCAGAGCTACTTCCAGAATGTATTTAAAAAGATCATGGGTGTCACTCCGGGTGTTTACCGTAATGCCAAAAAGGTTCCTCCGTTTATGCAGAAAGATCACTGATAAAGAGGAAAGGATAAACGGGCAAAGATAAACGGAATCACGAATAAAAAGAATCACAGATGCTTCCTTCTGCGCATATCGCTCAGCGACAGACTGAATTCTTCCATCATCTGCTTTCCTGCCTGACGGAGCATCTGTCGATAATCCGGATTTATCTGAAGCTGCTTTCGAAGCAGCTTTCTTTTTTTCTTTCCTTCTCTGCCACCCAGATCATTTAATGTCCGTATCTCCGCCTGCGCGATCCATTCAAACAGCAGATTAACAATCTGTCTGCGTTCCTCCGGCGAGAGGGAATAAATCCAGTTATGCATTGTCCGGTCAAATAACTGACTATCCCTATCTCTTTGCGGAATCGTCACAAAGCAGGTACCGAATACCCGCCAGGAACCCGGATCATGCTGCCGGAAGCCGCTCTCTCTGCTGCTGACCACCTGATAGTTCCGATCCTGCTCCAACAGCATTCCTATAAAAGAAGATTCCGGAACATATTTCCGGATCTTATCCCGGATTCTTTCATATCCCACACTTCTTAATATACTTTTTGCAAAGCCCGGTCCATCATTATTATAAATCTGGCGGATCTGCTCCTGAACGGATGGCTTCGCTTTTGCCGCTGCATATACTGCCAGATTTCCTCCCTTTGAATGTCCGCCCAGAATCAGATGAGTGTCTCCCCTCTGCCTAAGCTTCCCGGCCACCAGATTCAGATACATAACTGCCCGCCTCTGCGCCGGAACCACCTCAAAACACATATGAAAATTCTCCTTCCATCCGATCATCGTATTGTCCGTACCTCGGAATGCAACAAAATATAACTCTGGACTCACCTCCATACACAGTGCTGCAAACTGGCTCTGTTGCTCTTCATCTAACAGATTCTGGTAATACATCAGTTTCAGTTCTGCAAAGCGTTTGGTCTCCGCCATCCGTCTCATATAGAATGGCGCCATTTTAATCAGGGAAAATTCATGCAATATCTTCCGTTCACTCTCCGTCTCCCAGAATCGTTCCGATGCTTCCCTTAGGGTTATCGTGCACTCCTCCCATGGCGATGCCACAATAGACTGAAATTCCACGTAAGCCAGATTGGATAACAATAATCCGTCCACCTCATTAAACGGGCTTTCCTCAAAGCTTAAATCTCCTCTCCAATTCAGATAATCAATCATTGTTCCCATCTGCTCACCTCACATTTCTATAGTATTTAGTATTCGCAGATGGTCATGGAAATTATGCCGATACTTTTTATTTTCTTACGATTCTTCATATCCTCCTAAGGAAATGTTTATATTTTCATCATTTTTTAAACACACATTAAACACACATTTCCCGTATATTAAAACTTGTAAGAGCTTTTCATATATTTGAATCCTCTCTCCCCTCATTTAAGAAATGACCGGAGCTTCGAAAGAAGCCCCGGTCATTTTTATGCTTTATTCTGTTCTGCTACCAGATGCTCTGCTCCGTAAATCTTACGCAGCTTCGGTTTCTCAATCTTTCCGGTAGGATTTCGCGGTATATCCGCAAAGATGATCTTCTTTGGCCGCTTATAACGCGGAAGTGCCAGACAGAACTGGTTCATTTCCTCTGCTGTACAGCTGAAACCATCCTTAACCTCAATAATCGCCGCTGTAATCTCACCTAACCGCTTATCCGGCAGGCCGATGACTGCCACATCCTTGACTGCGGAATGACTTCTGATGAAATCTTCAATCTGTACCGGATAAATATTCTCACCACCACTGATGATGACATCCTTTTTCCGGTCTACCAGGAAGATAAACCCATCCTCATCCTGCATTGCCATATCTCCGGTGTAGAGCCAGTCACCCTTTAGAATCTCGGCAGTTGCTTCCGGATTCTTATAGTAACAGGTCATGACACCGGGACCTTTGACACAAAGCTCTCCGACTTCTCCCTGCTTTACCTCATTGCCGGACTCATCGACAATCTTAACCTCCCAGCCATAGCCAGGTACACCAATAGCACCTACCTTATGAATATTCTCAACACCAAGATGCACGCAACCAGGTCCGATAGATTCAGACAATCCATAGTTTGTATCATACTGATGCTTCGGGAAATAAGCCTTCCAGCGCTTGATCAGACTCGGCGGTACCGGCTGTGCTCCAATATGCATCAGTCTTAGCTGATCCAGCTGATAATCTTCCAATTTAATATCTCCTCGATCCAGAGCATCCAGAATATCCTGTGCCCATGGAACCAGAAGCCACACGATCGTACAATGTTCCTTTGAAATCGCATCCATGATAAACTCCGGCTTGGTCCCCTTTAACAGGACTGCCTTGCCACCGGAAATCAGACTTCCGAACCAATGCATCTTTGCTCCGGTATGATAAAGCGGCGGAATACAGAGGAATACATCCTCCTTCGTCTGTCCATGATGGTTCTGTTCAACCTTAGCCGCATGCATCAGACTGGTGTGATTATGTAAAATTGCTTTTGGAAAACCGGTTGTTCCTGATGAGAAATAAATGGCTGCATTATCATCATCCCGAATCTCAATCTCCGGTTTCCGGCTGGAGCAGTTCGCTACCATGCTGTTATAATCCTCAGCGAAGCTCGGACAGTTGTCGCCCACATAAAACAGCAGACGATTAGTACTGATTTCTTCTGCAATCTCCTCTACCCGTCCGATAAACTCCGGTCCGAATACCAGAATATCTACATCGGCCAAATCCAGACAATACTGAATTTCATCCGATGCATATCGGAAGTTCAACGGCACAGCCAATGCTCCGGTCTTTAAAATACCGAAATAAATCGGCAGCCATTCCAGACAATTCATTAGCAGGATTCCGACCTTATCATCCTTTTTGATTCCACGGCTTAATAAAAGATTGGCAAACCGGTTTGCCTTCTCGTCAAATACACTCCATGTAATCTCACGCCGGTAATGAACCAGCGGATTCGGCTCCATTAATTCATACTCTTTCCATGTAACCCGGCGGCGTTCCTTAATCTCCGGGTTAATCTCAACCAATGCCACATCATTGGCATACTCCCTGGCATTCCGTTCCAGTAAATCTGTAATCGGCATTTTATGTTCCTCCTAACCAAAACTACTGACATTTTAGCACGTCACAGTAAAAAAGTAAAGAAAAGGGCAAATTTCGCATAAAAATAGCTGTTTTTTCAAAAATATCATGAAAAAATGAGATAAGCTGACATCTAAATCTTGTTTTTTTTGAGAAAATGCACTAGAGTATTAAGGAAGATTTTTTTTAAGATAAAATAATTGTAACCCGAATCGAAAAAATGAAAGGTACAGGTATTTGGAATGAAAAAATACAAGGAAATGAGTAAAGACGAATTATTGACATTGAAGGCAGCTCTTCAGGAGAAATATGAAGAAGAGCAGTCTAAGGGGTTAAGCCTGAATATGGCAAGAGGTAAGCCCGGCTTCTCCCAGCTCGCTCTGTCAATGAAAATGCTGGACGAGATCAACAGTTCTTCCGATATGAGAACTCTGCTTGGTAATGATACCCGGAACTACGGAGATCTGGATGGTATCGGTGAATGCCGTCAGCTTATGGCAGATATGATGGAAACGAAGAAAGAGAACATTGTTGTTTACGGTAACTCCAGCCTAAATATTATGTACGATACCGTTTCCCGTTCCATGACACATGGTGTTAATGGTTCTACCCCTTGGTGCAAGCTTGATAAGGTGAAATTTCTTTGCCCTGTACCGGGATATGACAGACATTTTAAGATTACAGAATTTTTCGGTATTGAAATGATCAATATTCCGTTGCTGGATGACGGACCGGATATGGATCTGGTTGAGCAGTATGTTAATACCGATCCGGCAGTCAAAGGTATCTGGTGTGTACCAAAATATGCGAACCCAACCGGTATCTCTTATTCGGATAATGTTATCAAACGTTTTGCCGCATTAAAGCCTGCCGCTGAGGACTTCCGTATCTTCTGGGATAATGCTTATTGCATCCATCATTTATATATGGATAAGAAGGTTCACATTCTGAACATTATTGATGAGTGCGAGAAGGCCGGAAATCCGGATATGGTTTATATGTTTGGTTCTACTTCCAAGATCACGTTCCCTGGTTCCGGTGTTTCTGCAATCGCAACCTCACCTAAAAATGTGGAGTTTATTAAGAAACAGCTGACTGTACAGACCATTGGTCATGATAAGATCAATCAGCTGCGTCATACCCGTTTCTTTAAGAATATTGACGGTATGAAGGCTCATATGGATAAGCATGCCGAGATCCTGCGTCCGAAGTTCGAAGCAGTCATCAATGAATTCGACCGCGAACTGTCCGGACTGGAAATCGGTACCTGGACCAGACCTGTCGGCGGATACTTTATCTCTTTCGATGCTTTAGACGGCTGTGCTAAGGCTATCGTTGCTAAATGTAAGGAAGCAGGCGTTGTACTGACCGGTGCCGGTGCTACCTTCCCGTACGGCAAGGATCCGAAAGACAGCAATATCCGTATTGCTCCATCTTTCCCTGAACCGGAGGAACTAGAAGCTGCAGCCAGAATCTTTGTTCTCTGCGTAAAGCTTGTAAGTATTGATAAGTATCTTTCAGAAATGAATTAAACTAATTATCAGGAGAATACCATGATTTATACCGTTACTCTGAATCCGGCCCTGGACTACATTATGCATGTGGAGCATTTTGAGAAAAACAGGATCAACAAGACCTCTTCCGAACTGCTTTTACCGGGCGGAAAAGGCATCAATGTCTCTATTGTACTTCATAATCTGGGGATGAGCAGTACTGCTCTCGGATTCATTGCCGGCTTTACCGGACAGGAGATTCGCAGAAAGCTTCAGGGGCTGGGCATTACGGATGATTTTATTGAGCTTCCGGACGGGCACTCCAGAATCAATATGAAGATCTGCAGTCATGAAGAAACCGAATTAAACGGCATGGGACCTATCATTGATGAGGCCTCTTTGCTAACGCTATATACGCAACTGGATCGGCTGGTGACCGGAGATGTTCTGGTTCTGGCCGGCAGTATCCCTGCTTCGCTTCCGGACAACATTTATCAGGATATTATGAAGCGGGTCGAAGCAAAGGGTGTCATGACAATCGTAGATGCCAGAAAAGATCTGCTGGAGAATGTTTTGGAGCTTCGACCGTTTTTGATCAAGCCAAATAACTTTGAACTGGCAGAATTGTTTGGTCTGGAAGAACTCTGGGACAAGCAGGAGGTCCTGCGTTATGCAAAGGAATTACAAGAACGTGGCGCTCGAAACGTCCTGGTCTCTATGGCAGGTGTCGGTGCTGTTCTCGCTGCTGAGGATGGCAGCACCTATGAGAGTCCAGCTCCGGACGGAACTGTGATCAATTCCGTAGGTGCCGGAGATTCCATGGTTGCCGGCTTCTTATATGGACTGCTAACCACGGAATCCTTTGAACAGGCTTTCTATACCGGCCTCGCCTGTGGCAGTGCCAGTGCTTTTTCTGAGCAGTTGGCGACAAAAGATGCCGTCGATGCGATTTTGAAACATCTGATTTAGAAAATCCAGATCATCAATATAAAATAAAAGTCAAAATATCAAATACTTTGATAAAAGCTCTGATATTCTGACTTTTATTTTTTACGTGCTGTCGCTGATTCTATTTAATTGTCGGACTCGTTTTACAGATTATAACCAACCTCAAAGGCCTTCTTATTAATCTCAATCGTCTTCGGAGGCACTGTCTTCTCGATAACTTCCAGCCAGTCTTCCTTTGTATAATTCATATGCTGTGCAGCAACACCCAATACGATAATATTGAATACCTTCGCATTGCCAAGCTTTTTAGCTTCTGCCATCGCATCTACAGAGTATACCTTATACTTCTCTGATAACTCCTCAATAATTCCTTCCGGATATTCTGCTGCTCCGGTTACAACTGTGATCGGATCCATACGCTGATCATTTACAACGATTACGCCATCCTTCTTTAAGAAATGGGCATAACGCTTAGCCTCCAGACGTTCAAATGCAATCAGCACATCTGCCTGTCCTTTTTCTACAATCGGTTCTGCTACCTTATCACCATACCGTACATAAGTTACAACACTTCCACCTCGCTGTGCCATACCATGTACCTCGGACAACTTCACATCATATTTGGCATGTAATGCAATACCGCCAAGAATCCGGCTGGTAAGCAGAGTACCCTGTCCACCAACGCCAACAATCATAATATTCTTTGTTTCCATGTTCTTCTGCCTCCCTACTTCTTCTCTGTCTGAATTGCATCAAACTTACACAACTGCTTACATAAGCCACAGCCATTACACATGGTCTCATCAATTGCAATCGTACCATCCTCATTCTTTGTTAATGCAGGGCAGCCCGGACGCAGACACATTCCACACTTCTTACACTTCTCCGGAATCGGAACACACTTATTCGGGAATACATTTCCCTTTAAGAGTACACACGGCGACTTCGTAATAATTACGGATACACCATCCCGTGCGGTTTCTTCTTTCACAATCCGCTCCAGCTCTACTGTATCAAACGCATTCACCTCTACTACATTGGCAACACCGATTGCCTTACAGAGATTATATATATTGATTGCATAAGTAGGTTCACCATTCAGCATCTTACCGGTTGCTGCATGATCCTGATGTCCGGTCATTCCTGTTGTTGAATTATCCAGAATCATAACCGTACCGGTTGCCTGATTATATACCATGTTCATTAAGGAATTGACACCTGTATGCATGAACGTGCTATCACCGATAACAGCAACCCATTTTTTCACATAATCTTTGCCCTTTGCCTTCTCCATACCATGAAGAGATGAGATTGATGCGCCCATACAAATGGTCGTATCTACAACATTCAACGGTGCAACTGCACCCAGGGTATAACATCCGATATCTCCGGCAGCATGAATACCAAGCTTCTTCAATACGGTATATACACTTCTGTGTGGACAACCCGGACAAAGGATCGGCGGACGTGCCGGCACCTGCGCAGGTGTCTTTAAATCAAGCTCTTCATGCAGAATCGCCTTTCTCAGCATATTTGCACTATATTCGCCCTGGACTGTAAAGATCTCCTTACCATGGCAGATAATTCCCCAGGAGCGAACCTGTTCCTCAATGATCGGATCCAGTTCTTCTACAATATATAATTCATCTACCTTTGCAGCAAAATCCAGAATCATCTGCTTTGGAAGCGGATTTACCAGACCAAGCTTCAACACGCTGGCATTCGGAAGAACTTCCTTCACATACTGGTATTCAATACCACAGGTGATTACACCAATCTTGGTATCGCCCATTTCTACACGATTGATTGGCATATCCGCACCATCTGCAGCCATCGCCAGCTCCCGCTTCTCTACATATATATGACGACCTTTCGCGTTACCCGGCATCATAACGAACTTCGCAGGATTCCGCTCATATGGCTTATCCTCCGGAACAACCCGATCTTCTAATGTAACCAGTCCCTGTGAATGAGACAGACGGGTAGTCGTTCTTAAAATTACCGGTGTATCGTATTTCTCGCTTAATTCAAATGCATATTTCATGAAGTCTTTGGCTTCCTGACTATCAGACGGTTCTACAACCGGCACATGAGCAGCTCTGGCAACCGCACGGGTATCCTGCTCGTTCTGCGAGCTGTAAAGTCCCGGATCATCCGCTGCAACCAGTACCATACCACCGTTCACACCACCATACGACATGGTATATAACGGGTCAGATGCTACATTCACACCAACATGCTTCATACAGCACATAGAACGTACACCACTGATACATGCACCAATTGCAACCTCAGTTGCAACCTTCTCATTCGGTGCCCATTCTGCGTATACGCCGTCATACTTTACAAGGCTCTCACTGATCTCCGTGCTCGGTGTTCCCGGATATGCGGAAGACACCTTGACGCCCGCCTCCCAGGCACCTCTGGCGATAGCCTCATTTCCCAACATAATCTTTTTTTCCATCGTTTGTTCCCTTCCTCTTGCTTCATCATCTATCTATGCAAAATTCACATAACATCTTACTCTGCCAGTCCAAATCAACAGTTCAGAATAGCAGCGCCCAGTTGAAATAATAGTACGGCATCCGGATGGAAATGTCAAGATTTCTGTCTCCCGGACAACCTGTATCTTTGTAGCCTTGCAGGTCTATGCAGCATCGGTAACAATGATGGTATCAAGCCATATTTAAATAGTCTGTTATGCTTCCGACTATAGAGAAATAGATAATGTATACTTGCTTGATATTTAATATATTATCTATGTCTATTTGTCAGTATTTTATTTATATTCTCTATGATTTATTCTTTTAAATAATCCACCTTTTCCACTCTTCCACCAGTGTTTCTAACCGATATCCGGCATTGGCCGGACTGCTGGACGGTAAGCGACAGATTTCCGGCAACTGTTTACCACGGTTGTATTTCTGAAACATCCGATATGCGGTTCCGCCATTCAAACATATTCTCTGAATTGATGCTTGCTGTAAGATCCATTCAATATCATTCGGCACCACATTTCGTATGGAACTATCGGAGGAGCCCTCAATTTCACAGGACGCAATCACATCCCATACTGCAATCTGGTGCTTTAGCAAAAGAGCCTTCTTCTGGTCAATCGTCACCGGAAGCTCTTCCTCAAATATTGCAGCCAGAATCCTCCAGAAACGATTCTGCGGATGTCCATAGAAAAATGCACTCTCTCTGGACTTTACGGATGGGAATGAACCCAGAATCAAAATCCGGTAATGTGCATCAAAGACCGGTGCAATATTATGTTGCTGTAATGTCAATGCCATAAAACACTATCTCCTTCCATCACGGTCCGCTAATAGCATTTATCAACTACCCATCAAATAAAATTCACGCCATCTATACCTGTTATTTGTCATTTGCCTATCAAACCGTACTCTTCAAGCAGTGCTCTCTGATAGGCTTCATCCTTTGCTGCCTTTACAATGTCATCTGTCCGTCCATCCTCTGTCAATCGAATAATCAGGGTGTTAAGTCTCTGCATTCCCTCTTCTCTGCCTTCTGCTCTACCTTCTTCTCTGCCTTCTGCTCTACCTTCTTCTCTGCCTTCTGCTCTACCCTCTTCTCTGCCTTCTGCTCGTATCAGCATCTCACGTTCCCAACTCTTCATATACTGAACACCTACTTCCCTATCCTGCTTCACTGCGTCTACCTGCTCATGGATCGCCTGAATGTCTGCGTTCGTCACATTCTCGGCAATGCTATTTTCCATATATTTTAGCATATCACGCAGTGCCTGACTAGGGTTTCCTTCGGTTCCTTTGGTATATAAATAAATTCTCCGAATACCATCCTCATACTCCAACTCTGGTTCTTCCATGCACTGATTCTTTATCGTATAAACCATCCGATTTTCATTAAACGGATCATAGGGCAGGATCATGATGATGTACACATTCTTTAGCATGCCGCAATCCCAGCCTGCCTCTAACTGTTTCGCGTCTATGAGTGCCTGATACAGTCTTGTCCGCCATGGAAGGATCGATTTCTCATATGTCGTATCCGGTTCTATATCATACAATTCCGATGTCACATTCATAGCATCTTCTGTCTCTGACTCCGCATAGGCATCCATGCGGATACCTCTCTGGGTTGTATCAAATCCAGCTATTACTTTCTGAGTCGTGACATGCACGCGTCCAATCGGTCGTCCAAGAATCGTACTTAACAAAATCCTGCAGATTTCTTCCCCCGCCTCGCCTCTTGATATAATCTCCTGAAACAGAAAATCATCAATCAGGTTAAGCTCCTCCAGACTCCTCCTGCGTGGCTTCTCCTTAAAAACTCCTATATTCTTTTTATTTTTCTCCATTCAGTATCCTCCTACCTTCTATTTCTTGTGTTTTTCCCACTTCAGCATGTTCCTGTCTTCTGCTTCTTATTTTTCCAAATTCAGCACTCTCCTGCCTTCCACCTCTTTTCCAGACAATACTTTCACTATTTTTCGTTACATTCCGTTTTTGATTCAAGCTTATTTCACTATCCTATGGATTTCTTGGCTGACTCGCCAGATTCATACAAATGACTGCAATAGAAAACTTGCACTTTATATGATGAATAATCTACAATTGCTTAACTCCTATTGTAACGTTTTCTCATATAAAATGCAAGTATATTTGT
>ERZ1034723.1192-NODE-1192-length-11706-cov-4.254828_pt1 | contig 11706 bp, 9 predicted proteins | sample MGYA00520637_ERZ1034723 | MGnify/ENA primary metagenome ERZ1034723 (study PRJEB33766, sample SAMN09781719) | gut metagenome | biome: gut microbiome | host: Homo sapiens | place: Madagascar | study: EMG produced TPA metagenomics assembly of the PRJNA485056 data... | reverse complement strand
TTTTATTTAATTAATAATGTCTATTTAATAATCACCTTGTCGGCACGCAGTTTATTCACCACGGCGTTCAAAATACCATTCACAAACTGGCCGCTTCGTGGAGTGCTGTAGTCCTTGGCAAGTTCGATGTATTCGTTGAGCGACACGTTCACAGGAATGCTTGGATAGTTGCGGATTTCGGTCAGCGCAGTGCACATCACCACACGGTCCATCAGTGCAATTCGTTCCACATCCCACTTTTCTGTTTTCACAAACTGGTCGATGTACGAATTGTTTTCCTCCATTTCAGCCACAGCCTTTGAGAACAGCTGTTCGCCAAATTTGCTGTCATCATCGTTCTTGTATTGAGGAAGGATTGGCTGTGCCTCTTCGTCTTCGAAGCGGCGAATGGTCTTCATCACAAACTGACCCATGATTTGCAAGTCATCATCAGTGTAATAAACGCTCATTGACTGAAGATGCTCAAGCAAATTCTCGTCGGGGAGCACCACTTTTTTCATTAATTGGTACCACACCTCGCCGTCACGCACGAGAGAGGTCTTAGGCATTTCCATATATTCCTGATATTCTTCCGAACGGAGAATCTTATCAAGAAGCAAGCGAACAAAGAGTTCGTCGTCGCGCCAGTTGATTTTCTTGTCGTCCACAAAGTCGGCAAGTGTTTGGTCGGCACGAAGTCTTTTCACGAACTCGTTTTCCACAAAACGCATATTTGGGTTCAAGTCTTCCTCGGTTGGGAGGAACTTGTGCTTGGCTTCGTCAAGACGCAAATCTTGAACATCGGTGAGTTCAATCATCAACTTCAACAACGCATTGTAGAGTTCATACGACTTGTCGAGACTCTTTGTCAATTCTTTCTTAGCCGTTGTTAAAGTCATGGAGTCTTTTGAAACCATGTAGGCGTACAGCATTTGTACGACTTTTGCTCTTATAAGGACACGATTTATCATCTAAATATAATTTTTTTGCAAAGTTACCCTAAAATCGGTTTTCAGTCAAATAAAACTTTATGAATTTACGTTTTGACCGTCGTTAAGTCGCTGACGAACCACCTCATAAATCATAATACCACCGGCAACCGACACGTTGAGCGAATTGATTTGCCCAAATTCGGGAATAGCCACGAGTGTGTCGCAAAGTTTCAGCACATCGGTGGAAATGCCGGTATCTTCGGCACCAAGCACAATAGCTACAGGTCCGGTGAAGTCGGCTTTTGTATAGTTCAAGTCGGTTTTCTCAGATGCGCCCATCACTTTGAAACCGCTGTCGCGCAGATATTGCACAGCTTTCACCAAGTTGCGCTCACGGCACACTGGCAAATAATTCAGTGCACCAGCCGATGTCTTTACGGCATCAGCATTCACACTCACGCTGTTGCGCTCTGGAATCACGATGCAGTTCACGCCAGCACACTCGCATGTGCGGGCTATCGCGCCGAAATTGCGCACATCGGTCACACCGTCGAGCACCACCACAAGCGGATTAATGCCTTCGTCGTACAACGCTGGCACTATATCATCTACATGGTAATAATCCACGGCAGCCATAAACGCTATTACGCCTTGGTGATTTTTGCGAGTCACCTTATTTATGCGTTCTACCGGCACACGCTGAACCGGCACATTGTATTCACGAGTCACACTCAGCAACTCGCGAGCAAGTTCTCCTCCAAGGTCCTTTTTCATCAACACCTTGTCGACCTGCTTTCCCGATTCAATCGCTTCTATTACAGCACGAATGCCGAATACAACTTGGGATTTGTCTATCATTTATTTATTCCAATTAAAGATTTTGCATTTTCGATTGCTGCCTGGTTCACATCTTTACCACTCAACATTCTTGCGATTTCAAGCACATGTTCTTCCTCGTTCAGTGCCTTCACATGAGTGAGTGTAGAGTTTTCATCATCAGCCTTATACACCATCAGGTGATGGTGGGCATGGGCAGCCACTTGTGGAAGATGGGTAATGGCAAGCACCTGAATGCGCTTGCATATTTCTCCCATCATCTCCCCTATTTTGTTAGCCACATCACCCGACACGCCAGTGTCCACTTCATCAAAGATGATGGTGGGCAAACTCATTGAGCGGGCAATAATCGACTTGATGCACAGCATCAGTCGTGAAATTTCGCCACCCGATGCCGTGTCTTTGACAGGGAGCAGCGTTTGATTTTTATTGAAGGCGAACAGAAATTCCACCGCATCAGCTCCGTTTGCTGTATAGTCGGTGGCAGTGAACTTGATGTCGAAAGCCAAGTTGCGCATACCCAAGGTCTGAGCCAAGGGTTGCAAATCTGCCACAAAAAGCTGTGCCGTTTTTTTTCTGGTTTCCGACAGTACCAAAGCCTGTTCTTTCACCTTCGCTTTTTGAGTCTTCAATTTCGCCTCAATTTCCGCAATCTGGTTTTCGCTATTGTCAATCAGCGATAGTTGATTTTCAAACTTGTGCTGAATAGCCAACAGTTCATTTACCGATGCGGCATTGTGCTTTCTCTCCAACTCATAAATAGAGTTCAGGCGCATTTCCACCTCTTCGAGTTGGCGTGGGTCGTCAACCAGTTGGTCATCGACATACGACACCGACTGGGCGATGTCTTTCAACTCCACTAATGCCGACTGCACACGCTCGCCCATTCCCTCAATTTCTGAAAGGTTGCGCTCCGTGCTTTGAATGCGCTGCGCCACCACTTTCAGTTGCTCAAGAATTGAATTCTCCTCACCATTCAAAGTTGAACTAATCTGCCACAAATTTTGCTTGATTTCCGACACATTGCTCAACTTTTTCTGAAGATTCTCAAGTTCAATATCTTCGTTCTCTGTGAGTTTCAAATCAGCGAACTGGTTGAGTTGAAAGCGGATATAATCTTCCTCTGCCCTGCTTTTGTCGTATTCGTTTTGCTTTTCAAGAAGTTGCTCCTGTAGTTTTTTATAGCATACATATTCAACATTATATTTTGAAACCACTTCTTTATTATCAGCAATACTATCTAAAACCGACAGTTGAAACGCAGGTTTTGAAAGAAGCATATTGCTATGCTGCGAATGAATATCCACCAAGCGCGACGTGAGGTCTTTCAGCACCGAAATAGTCACAGGCGTGTCGTTGACAAAGGCACGCGAACGTCCTGTTGCGCTAATTTCACGACGCACGATGCACTCTTCTTCCCAAAAGTCAATTTCATTCTCTGCGAAAAAGCCTTCCAGCGCATAGGCAGAGATGTCGAATGATGCCTCTACCACCACTTTCTTCTCTGGGTTTCGCACCGAACGCGCTTCGGCACGCTCGCCCAAAATCAGGGATAAGGCACCCAAGATAATCGACTTACCGGCACCAGTTTCACCAGTGATAATGGTAAGCCCGTTATCAAACTTGATTTCAAGGTCATCGATCAGTGCGTAGTTAGATATATGCAGTCGAGTAAGCATTATGCGCTATTAGTCGTTTTGTTGTTCTTTCTTGATTTTGTCCAGTCGAGCTTGCTCTGTTGGCCACAATGGATAGAGCGTTTCATACACCGAAGCCTTCTCCGTAAGGTTGGCTTTGGAATACACATTCACCAGTTCATCGAGTTTTGCGTCTTTGAACATCGACAAGCACACCGACATGGGTGCCACATCGTAGATTTTCTTCAAAATCTCCAACGATTGCGTAATCACTTGCCTACCTTTGTCGGCACTCACCACCATCTGGTCGAGCCCAAGCCGGTGGTAATTGTAGAGCACTTCACGAATGCCCGAAGTGGCCTTGTCGGTGTAGGCACTAAGCACAGCACTTCTGTTTTTAGTGTCCTCAAACGCTTTCCAGCCACTTTCGCCGCTACTTTGAGCCATTCTCACCACATTTGCCGCTTTCTCGTAATATGGGTCGCCACCTCTCATCGAGAAAGTGTCAAAATCCATACCGATAATCATAAATGCGTAAAAATTGAGAATCGCGGTCAGGTTGCTTTGCATATCCTGCTCGGAATACACCAAAGGCTCATTTTGCTCGTAAGTGAACTCCACTTTCGTGTCTTTGAAATTGATAATTGTGGTGGTGTAAGAGCTGTTATACACCGGGCGTTGCGACTGGATTTGCAAGTCGCCTGTCATCTTTCCACTGCCATCGTCGTAGGTGTTCACCGTCAAAAACAATTTGCACTGAATTTTTTCATTATTGCCAAACTGAGCATCAGTCCACTTGGTGGTGTTCATATACTCGGAAATGGCCTGCTGGAGTGTGGTGAACACTTCTTTATTTGCGTTCTGAATCTTACTGCTGTTGATTTCAACCTCGCAATTCAACTCCTGTGCGAAAGCGCAAGCTCCCACACACACCACGGCTACCAACAATGAAAAAATACGACGAATGTTCATAAGTGGAATTTCAATTTTCAAAGTTATTTGCTTGAATGAACTTTAAAGTAAATTTTGGTCAACACATTCTTTGTGTCTTGTGGGAAGTCGCCTTTCATCATCCAACCATAGTAGCCGGTGTCTTTAGCCAACACTTCCGCAACCGACATTCCTTTGTATTTGCCAAAGTTGAACACTTCCACGCCCTTGTCATCAAACACGAATCGGCCTGCAAGGTCCACATTCTTGTTTTGGGTAGAAAAGGCAGAAAGATACTCAACCTCGTTTTGCAGCGATGGATACTTGTCTAATTGCGCTTTTAGCACCTCGTAGGTGGCTCTTGTGTCGGCATCGGCAGAATGTGCACCTTCCAAATCTTTTCCGCAATAAAACTTGTAGGCTGCCACAAGATTGCGTTGCTCCATTTTGTGGAAAATGGTCTGAACATCAACAAACTTGCGCTTCGAAAAATCGAAATCCACGCCAGCGTTCAGAAATTCCTCCTGAAGCATGGGAATGTCGAAGCGGTTGCTGTTGAAGCCTGCCACATCGCTACCCTCAAACACCGATGCCAGTGAGCGTGCCACCTGCTTGAATGTGGGGCAATCCTTCACATCGTCGTCGGTGATGTGGTGAACGGCTGTAGCCTGTTCAGGGATGTGCATTCCCGGATTCACACGAAGGGTCTTTGATTCTTCAGTGCCGTTGGGAAACACTTTGATATACGAAATTTCCACTATTTTGTCGGAAGTGATATTCAACCCTGTGGTTTCAAGGTCGAAAAACACTAACGGCTTTTTCAAATTTAATTCCATTTGATATTTCTATATTTTTTTTGGAGTGAAGTCTGTGCTATTAAAGCATCATTGGCATAAGAAGAACAAGCAGTTCCTCATTTTCTTTCTGCTCAACAGGCAAGAACAAGCCTGCTCTTGTTGGGTCGATGAGCTGAACTGAGATATTTTCAGCGTCGATGTTGTTGAGCACGTCGATGATATTCTCATCGTTGAAGCCGATTGCCATTTCCACACCGTTGTAGTCGCAAACGATGCGTTCTTCCGCAGAAGTTGAGTAATCAATATCTTGGGTTGACATCAGCACTTCATCAGGGCGCATCTCCAACTTCACAAGACCACTTGAACTGGTGAACACCGACACACGGCGGAGCGCGTTGAGCAATTGCACACGGTCAATCGACACGTTGTATTGGTTTGTGGTTGGAATCACAGAGTTGTAGTTAGGATAACGGCCATTCACGAAACGGCAAGTGAGTGTATAGTCTGCTGTCTCGAAAGTGGCGCTCTTGCTATCTACAGTAATATTCACATCACCATCTTTCTTTTCAAGAATACTGCTCAAAATTGCAGCAGGCTTGGTTGGGAGAATGAACGAGAGTTCGTGACCTGTTTGGATATTGAGTTTGCGATAGCGCACCAACTTGTGGGTGTCAGATGCCACAAACACGATTTCATCGGGCTTGATGTCCCAGAAAATACCCATCATCACCGGACGCATTTCCTCAACGCCTACAGCGAAGATTGTTTGTTGAATACCCTCAACCACAGTTTTGCAAGGCAGAGTCAAGTGCTTTGGTTCTTCTTCGCTCGCAGCCTTCACAGGGAATTCATTGCCGTTCACGCCAATGAAGTTGAATTTACCGTGAAGATAAGTGATGTTGATTTCAAGATTCTCGTCGTTCACATCAAATGTGAGTGCCAAGTCGGGAAGTTGCTTGAGAAGGTCGAGAAGTTTCTTCACATTTGCAGCAAACTTTCCTGAGCCTTCAGGGTTTTGCACCTGCACATTGGTGGTAAGCGTAGTTTCCTGATCGCTACCAGTAATCACCAATTTGTCGCCTTCAAGGTTGAACAAAAAATTGTCGAGAATCGACAGCTTGTTTTTGGAATTCACTACCTTACTCACTGCTGAAAGGTGAGAAAGTAAAAGCTTACTTTGAATGTTGAATCTCATATATGCTATAATTTGAATTTATTAATATTCGCTTGTTGTAAAACCTGTATATTTTTAACTTACAAATATACAAATTATTGCCGACAATTCAACAAAAAACGTCGTCCAAACTCACTTGGACGACGCTATTTTAAGTATTATTTTGCAATTTCTTACATCACGCCACGCTCTCTGAGCTTCTTTTGCCAATTCCAGGCGCTGAGCATGGTGTCTTCAATCGACTCTTGAGCCTTCCAGCCGAGCACTTCGTTAGCCTTCTTTGGGTCGGCCCAAATCTTCACGATATCGCCTTCGCGACGGCCCACAATCTTGTGTGGGACCTTAACGCCAGTAGCCTTTTCAAATGCATGGAGAAGTTGGAGCACCGACAGGCCCTCGCCTGTTCCGATATTGAACACTTCGAGTTTTTCGTCGCTCTTGTCCTCAAGCATTCTCGCAAGTGCCACAACGTGAGCTTTCGCAAGGTCAACCACGTTGATAAAGTCGCGAATGCAAGAGCCGTCGGGGGTGTCGTAATCGTCGCCGAAGATGCTCAATTCCTTACGCACGCCAATAGCAGTCTGGGTGAGATAAGGAACAAGGTTTTGTGGAACACCGTTTGGCAATTCGCCAATTTCTGCCGATGGATGCGCACCGATTGGGTTGAAGTAGCGCAGCAAAATAGCCTTGATTGGAGCACCGCTCTTCACCACGTCGGTGATGATGTCTTCACTCATCTGCTTGGTTGCGCCGTAAGGTGAAGTTGCCTTCTTGGTTGGAGCGTCTTCTGTGATAGGATTCTTATCTGGTTCGCCATACACGGTGCAAGAAGAAGAGAACACAAAGCCTTTCACACCGTAAACAGGCATCAAATCGAGCAAGTTGATGAGAATGTTGAGGTTGTTACGGTAATAGAGAATAGGTTTGTGAATCGACTCACCCACTGCCTTACTTGCGGCAAAATTGATAATGCCGTTGATGCCAGGGTTTGCCTTGAACAATTCGTGCAGAGTATCGATATTTGTGCAGTCACCCTCCACAAACACTGGGCGAATGCCTGTGATTTTCTCAATACCGTCAAGCACTTCGATGTTGCTGTTCGACAAGTTGTCGATAATCACAACTTCGTAACCTGCTTGTTGCAACTCCACGGTGGTGTGGGAACCGATAAATCCCAAGCCGCCAGTAACAAGAATTTTTCCTTTCATTTTGATTACTTTTTGATTGATTTTATAATATGTTCCACGATTCTGCCACAAGCCAATCCATCGCCGTAAGGATTTATTGCCTTGCTCATCTTTTCATACTGTTCTTTCGAATCCAGCAGCAGCTGCATGTTTGACACGATTTTCACATAGTCGGTGCCGACCAGCTTCACCGTGCCTGCATCAAGAGCCTCTGGACGCTCAGTGGTGTCGCGCATCACGAGCACCGGTTTTCCAAGCCCAGGAGCTTCCTCCTGAATGCCGCCGCTGTCGGTAAGCACAATGCTTGATTTCTCCATCAGATACACGAAGTTGAGATATTCAAGCGGCTCGATGAAGAATAAGTTGCTGGAAGCGTCGATGCTGCCGCCAAACACTTCTTTGATGGGTCGGCGCACATTGGGATTGAGGTGCATCGGGTACACAAAATCCACATTCGGATAACTTTCGCTCAAGGTCTTAATTGCATTGCAGATGTTCTTGAAGCCTTCTCCGAAGTTTTCTCTACGGTGACCGGTAATCAGCACAAGGCGGCGTGTGCCGTCGTCGAGACGGCCCACATCGTAGCCCTGCTCTTTCAGGCGAGCCGACAATGAGGCAGAGAGTGTGGTGTCGTTTTTAATTCTGTCCACCACCATGTGAAGCGCGTCAATCACTGTGTTGCCTGTCACGATAATCTTTTCTTCCCCCACTCCCTCGTCAAGCAAATTCTGACGGCTGAGCGGTGTGGGCGAAAGGTTGAATGTGGCAATGCGACCCGTAATCTGACGGTTCATTTCCTCTGGCCAAGGGCTGTAGATGTTGTGCGTGCGCAAGCCTGCTTCCACATGTCCTACGGGAATCTGCTGGTAAAATGCTGCCAAAGCGGCTGCCATGCTGGTGGTGGTGTCGCCATGCACAAGCACCACATCGGGCTGCGCCTCTTTGAGCACATCACGCATTCCCAAAAGCACACGAGAGGTAATATCATATAAATCTTGACCCGACTTCATGATATTCAAGTCGTAGTCGGGGGTAATATCAAATATCTCCAGCACCTGGTCAAGCATCTCACGGTGCTGACCAGTAACACACACTATGGTATCGACTTCTTCGTGACGCTTCTGAAACTCCTTCACGAGTGGAGCCATTTTGATGGCTTCGGGACGAGTTCCAAAAACGAGCATTACTTTCTTCTTCATAATTCAGTATAATTGGAGTATTTGCCACGTGGAAGCCACAATGGCAAATACTTACACTTTGCAAAAATAATGATTTTTTACAACATTCGCAAACGCCCTATTTCCTTGTGATTTTGAAAATAGTGCCTTCAATCAGCGAGCAATACACATCGCCATTGGCATCTATCTCAAAACCATTCACTTCGCTTGTGCCCATTGGGTAAGAAACCACAAGCTGATGGGTGGCGGCATCCACTATTGAGAGCTGGCCGTGGCGGCTACCGGCATACACGAAGCCATCGTGCTCAATCACGATACATGGAGCATGCTCATAGCCCAAACCAAGGTCGGTTTTCCAAAGGAGCTTGTAACTGTTGCCTTCGGTGCTCATAGCCACCAATTCACCGTCCATAGTCTTGGCATAAGCCACTTTTCCGTCTTCGCTGCGGCCTAAACTTTCACGAACTTTATTCTCATTCTTTTCGCGCCAAATCTGCTTGCCGCTTTTTCTGTCAACGGCTGTTGCCACACGGTCGGGAGCCACAACCACCACCTTGTCGGCAGTAACCACTGGCACCACGTTGCCTGGGCTGAAGAGGTTCACAGTCTTGCCATTGTTCCACTTCCATTGGAGCTTGCCGCTTTTTTTGTTGATCGAACGCAAATAGGTGTCCCATGCGCCAAAAATCACATCGCCGCCATCAATCACAGGGGCTGCTTGGCAATAGTTGTCGATGTCGTCGAAGCGCCACACTAATTTGTGCTTGGCGATGTCCCAAGCTTGGAATGTCTTGTAACCACCTTGGTAAAGGATGCCTTTTTCTATCACACCATCAGCCACATAGGGGCCGTCAGCATTGAAAGCGTATGTTTCTTTGCCCGATTTCTTGTCGAGCCATACCAAGCGGCGGTCGGCAGTTGGCAACACCACATATTTGCGGTCAACTGCAGGGCGTGCGTAAAGCATGGCAGCGGTTTTATATTCCCATTTCACTTTGTGTGTCTGCTTGTCAAGAGCCTTGCAGAAGCCCAAAGAATTGCCGAAATAAATGTTTTTCTCGTCCAATCCCAAGCGGGTGAAGATAGTGGCATTGTCGGCAAACACCTTTTCTACAGCAAAGCGTGCATCTTCTTTAGTTGGTAAAGAAGCAGGTGCTGGGCTGTCGTAGTATTCGGTGTTCATCTTGTATGCATACATTGGAACAGGTGCCTGATCCAAAATCTTGTTGTAAACGTGAATCCAGTTTGATTTCAAATCCACGTTAAGGAGGGTGTAGCCATAATCACCATTACCCATATCGAGGGCACGAACAATCAGTCCGTTGATGCCGTCGGTCTCATACAGGCGCCATCTGTGATAGTGGCCGCACTGGTGAGTAATCACTGGATATTTCTTCAGAATAGCCACATAGTCGCGATAGTTGTCTAAGTCGTCGAGAATTGGATAGTGGTTCACGCTCAGCACCTTCATGCCAGGCTTCACCTTCTCTGAGAGTGTCTTGTCGAGCCAAATCAAGTCCTCTTGCTTGATATGACCGTCGCCCATCTTCATGAATGGACCACAGTTCATGCCCACTACCACCAAGTCGCCAACGGTGAACACAAAGCGGTCGGCGCCCCAAAGGTCGTTGAAAGTCTTGCATGCGCTTTGGCTCCAGTTGTTTTCGTGGTTGCCAGGGATGATGTAGTATGGTTTGGTGAAAGCGTCGAAAATCGACTTCACATTACGGAGTTGTTCGTCGCTACCCTCGTTGGTCAAGTCGCCAGAAACGATCACATAGTCCACATCGCTTTTGTTGACTTCCGCTACTGCGGCTTTCAGTTTTGCCTCATTAGCATTGCCTGGAGTGACATGGACGTCGCTAAAGATAGCGAATTTTTGAGCGGAAAGAGTGACACAGCACACAAACAGTGCCAAAACCAGTGTCACCACTCTTAATTGATTAGTTTTCATTTGATTGTAAATATGTGTTTAAATAACAGCAGTGCTCCTGAGAGCACTGCCTTAATTATGAAGTTTGTATTAATCCAGTTTGTGAATAATTAAGCCTGAGCGCAACTTTGGTTCAAACCAAGTGGCCTTTGGAGGCATAATGTTGCCAGAGTCGGCGATGTCGATAATCTGACGCATGGTCACAGGATAAAGTGCCAAAGCCATCTTCATTTCACCAGAGTCAACTCTGTCTTTCAACTCACCTAAGCCACGGATACCGCCCACAAAGTCGATACGCTTGTCGGTACGCAAGTCCACGATGTTGAGAATGTCGCGCAAGATGTAGTCGGAAGAAATCTTCACGTCGAGCACACCGATTGGGTCGTTATCATCGTAAGTGCCTTCTTTCGCTGTGAGTGAATACCACTTGCCGCCCAAGTAAAGTGAGAAATTGTGGAGAGCTGCTGGACGATAGATTTCTGTGCCCTTGTCTTCTACAACAAACTTCTCTCCCACTTTTTGCAGGAATTCTTCGTCGGTAAGCCCATTGAGGTCTTTCACCACGCGGTTGTAGTCCATCACCTTCAAGTGTGATTCTGGAAAGCATACAGCCAGCAAGTAGTTGTATTCCTCTTTGCCTGTGTGGTTAGGGTCGGCCTTTGCCTTTTCCTCTCCCACATGCGCAGCAGCAGCTGTACGGTGGTGACCATCTGCGATATACAGATATGGAATCTTCGCAAAAGCTTCGGTGATTTCGTTGATTACCGCATCATCAGAAATGCACCACAAAGTGTGACCGATACCGTCTTCCGACACGAAGTCGTATTCTGGCTGAGTTTTTGCTGTTTGAGCAATCACTCTTTCAAGCACCTCGTTTGTAGGGAATGACAAGAACACAGGTTCAATGTTTGCATTATTGATTTCAATATGATGCATACGGTCCACTTCCTTTTCCTTACGGGTCAACTCGTGCTTTTTGATTTTGCCTGTGAGATAGTCGTCAACACTTGCTCCTACCACCAAACCATATTGGGTGCGACCATCCATGGTTTGAGCGTAAAGATAGTATTGCTCCTTCTCATCCTGCACAAGCCAGCCTTCGCGTTGGAACTTCTGGAAATT
>ERZ1034723.1191-NODE-1191-length-11711-cov-3.799760_pt1 | contig 11711 bp, 11 predicted proteins | sample MGYA00520637_ERZ1034723 | MGnify/ENA primary metagenome ERZ1034723 (study PRJEB33766, sample SAMN09781719) | gut metagenome | biome: gut microbiome | host: Homo sapiens | place: Madagascar | study: EMG produced TPA metagenomics assembly of the PRJNA485056 data... | reverse complement strand
CCGCCAGCCAGGGCGTAGTGGTCCTGGCCGCCACCAACCGGGTGGATATTCTGGACCCGGCGCTGCTGCGCCCGGGCCGGTTTGACCGCCAGGTCTATGTGGGCCTGCCGGACATCAAGGGCCGGGAGGAAATTCTGAAAATTCATGCCCGGAATAAGCCCCTGGCAGAGGATGTGAACCTGGGAGAGATCGCCCGGGGCACCGCGGGCTTCACCGGGGCGGACCTGGAGAACCTGCTCAATGAGGCGGCGCTGCTCTCGGGCCGCCGGGGCGAGCCGGTGATCCGGCAAAAGACCATTCAGGAGTCCATTATTAAGGTTATCGCCGGGCCGGAGAAGCACAGCCGCGTTATTCCCCAGGCCGAGCGCAGACTCACCGCCTTTCATGAGGCGGGCCACGCCATTGCAGCCCATGAACTGCCGGGTCAGGATCCGGTGCATCAGATCACCATTGTGCCCCGGGGCCAGGCGGGGGGCATGACCATCAGCCTGCCGGAGGAGGACCGCTCCTATCTCTCCAAGCGCTACATGGAGGACGAGATCGTGGTGCTGCTGGGCGGCCGGGCGGCCGAGGAGCTGATGCTGGGAGATATTTCCACCGGCGCGTCCAACGATCTGCAGCGGGCTACCACCATCGCCCGCAAAATGGTGGGCACCTACGGTATGTCCGGCCGCCTGGGCCATGTGGCCTTTGACGCAGGCAGCGACGAGGTGTTCATAGGCAAGAGCATGGGCCACACCCGCCCCTATTCGGAGAAAATCGCCGCTGAGATGGACGATGAGATCCAGCAGATCCTCTCGGACGCTTACGACCGCTGCACGGAGATCCTGAAGCGCCAGCGGACGGAGCTGCAGGCGGTGGCGGACTTCCTGCTGGAGCATGAGACCATGACGGCAGAGGAATTTGCATCTGTTTTTAAGACGGAAAACCCGTAAAAAAATGCCTGTTCCGCTGCCCGGAGAAGAAGAACTCCGCGAAAGACTCCTCGCTACCTAAAATCAGGAAACCGCATGGCGGAGAGCTTTTTTTCGACACGCTGTTTGTAAATCGTTCCCTTTGCACAGCAGAGGGGACGATTTATTTTTCTGCGCAGCAAAGGCCACTTGTGCAAAATCACGAAAAACAATGTCTCTCAATGGGAGACAGGAAAAGGAAAAAAACGGAAAATAAAAGGCCTATAAAAGAAACTGTCCGCCGCTGGCGGACAAATGTCAAAATAAAACGCGAAAAATTCTTTCAAAAAAAGACTGCGGCGGCGGAAATTTAATGCAACATTTTCTCTTGCAATCGGGACAGGTTTCTAATAAAATGTAGAAATAGTCATAGGTGATTTTTGGATAGCTTGTGACTGAAACAAATTAGGAGGAAGAAAAGATGAAAAAAATCATTGCATTGCTGCTGGCCCTGGTCATGGCCATGGCGCTGGTTGCCTGCGGCAGCTCGGACAGCGGCGACACCGTGAAGATCGGTATTTTTGAGCCCACCTCCGGCCAGAACGGCGCCGGCGGCAAGAAGGAGATCCTGGGCATCGAGTATGCCAACTCCATCAAGCCCACCGTCACCATTAACGGCAAGGAGTACAAGGTTCAGCTCATCACCGCCGACAACGCTTCCGAGCAGTCCAAGGCTCCCGCCGCGGCTCAGACCCTGATCTCCAAGGGCGTGTCCGTGGTCATCGGCACCTACGGCTCCAGCTGCGCCATTGCCGCCGGCCCCCTGTTCCGGGATGCTAAGATCCCCGCCATTGGCACTTCGTGCACCAATCCGCAGGTGACCGAGGGTAACGACTACTATTTCCGCGTTTCCTACATTGATCCCTTCCAGGGCGCCGTGATGGCCAACTTCGCCAACAAGGAAAAGGGCAGCGTCAACTGCGCTCTGATCATTGAGTCCGGCGACGACTACTCCGCCGGCTTCGGTAACTATTTCCAGAAGGAAATGGATCGCCTGGGCGGTAAGGCCACCGTTCTGGAGTTCCAGAAGGCCGAGACCGACTTCTCCACCATCATGGCTACCATCAAGTCCGCCGGGTATGACGGCATCTTCGCCCCCGTGTCCATCGAGACCGCTGCCATGATCATCAGCCAGGCCCGGGACAGCGGCGTTACCTGCCCCATTATGGCCGGCGACACCTGGGATGATATCTCCATCGCTCAGCGTACCGGCGACAAGGCCACCGACATTTATTTCTCCGCCTTCTTCGATGCAGCCGACGAGTCCAACACCGAAGGTAAGGCCTTCGTGGAAGGCTTCAAGAAGTGGGTTGCCGAGGACAAGACCCGTATCGAGAACAACGGCGGCACCGCTGACGCTATCTCCAGCGTGACCCCCTGCGGCTACGACGCTTACATGGCCGCTGTCAACGCCATTGAGAAGGCCGGCTCCACGGAGGGCGCTGCCATCCGCGACGCGCTGGCTGCCCTGGAGGTTAAGGGCCTGGTTACCGGCGACCTGAAGTTCGATGAAAACGGCGACGCCATCAAGACCTATGCTGTTATCAAGACCATCAAGGATGGCGACATCGTGTACTACAGCACCTACAACGGCTGATAAGTACCCGGCGTTTCTATAAACGACATAGAGCTTCATCGTGAGGGGAGCGCCGCTCCCCTCACGATTCCGAGGTTTTTGCACTTTGATGACTCTTGCGTTTTCGGCAGACGAGGGACATCCACTCCCCGAATGCTGAAAGCGCAAGATTCATATAGAAGGAGGTTTCCGTACTTATGCATGACGCAGCTTACTATATCCAGCTTCTGCTCTCCGGCGTCACGGTGGGCAGTCTGTACGCCCTCATTGCCATTGGCTACACCATGGTCTACGGCATCCTGCGCCTTATCAACTTTGCCCACGGCGACATCTTTATGATGGCGGGCTTTTTCATGGTGTATATCTCCGCCTCCTGCTCCCTGGCGGTGTCTATCCCCCTGGTGCTGCTGCTGACGGTGGTTTTGGGTGTGGCCATTGAGCGGGCGGCCTACAAGCCCCTGCGCACGGCGCCCCGTATGTCCGTGATGATCTCGGCCATCGGTGTCAGCTACCTGCTGCAAAACCTGGCCAACTACATCACCGGCGGCATTGCCCGGGCCTACCCCGACATTCCTTTCCTGACGCAGGTGATGAATGTGGGCGGCCTGAACATCAAGCGCATCACCATCGTTACCCCCCTGCTGACCATCGCCCTGGTGGTGGTGCTGGTGATCCTCATTCAAAAGACGAAGGTGGGCATGGCTATGCGTGCTGTGTCCCGGGACTTCGAGACCTCCCAGCTCATGGGCATTAAGATCAACAGCGTCATTTCCATGACCTTTGTCATCGGCTCGTTTCTGGCGGGCGTGGCCTCCATTTTGTACTTTGCCAACTACGGCCAGGTGAGCCCCATGATCGGCGCTATGCCCGGCCTGAAAGCGTTCGTGGCCGCTGTGTTCGGCGGCATTGGCTCCATCCCCGGCGCCGTGATCGGTGCGTTCATCATTGGTATCTGCGAGTCCTTCATCAAGGCCAATGAGACCATCGCCGTATTCAGCAACGCTTTCACCTTTGCCCTGCTGATCGTGATCTTGCTGTGCAAGCCCAACGGTCTGTTCGGTGAGAAACTGACGGAGAAGGTGTAAGCTATGAAGAATAACAAGAAAAGAAATCTGCTGCTGTCACTGATTTTGGCAGCTGTCTGCATTGCGTTTTTGCTGTATGTGGACAAGTTCCAGCACTATTCCATGCTGGCCACGGTGCTGAAAAAGGGCGCCATCTATTCCCTGGTGGCCGTGTCCCTGAACCTGCTCAACGGCTTTACGGGCCTGTTTTCCCTGGGCCAGGCGGGCTTCATGATGATCGGTGCCTACACCTACGGCATCCTCACCATTCCTGTGACGGACCGGCTGGGCGTGTACCAATATTTTGATGGCGGTATCGTGCAGTTCTGCCTGCCCATGCTGGTGAGCCTGATCTTGGCGGGTATCGTACCGGCCATCTTCGCCTGGCTCATCGGCCTGCCCGTGCTGAAGCTGAAGAGCGACTATCTGGCCATTGCCACTCTGGGCTTTGCCGAGATCATGCGCGCCATCATCCAGTGGAAACAGCTTGGGCCCCTGACCAATGCCTCCAACCTGCTGCGCGGCTTTGCCGGTTTTGACTCTATCCTGTTCCCGTTCGTCGTGTCGGCTATCTGTATCGGCTGCATTGTGCTGCTCATCAACTCCACCTATGGCCGGGCCTTCAAGGCCATCCGCGACGACGAGATCGCTGCCGAGGCCATGGGCATCAACCTGGCCAAGCACAAGATGCAGGCCTTCCTCATCAGCTCCTTCTTCGCCGGTGTCGGCGGCGCGCTGCTGGCTATGTTCCAGTCCAGCGTCCAGGCCAACACCTTTACCTCTACCATGACCTATGAGATCTTGCTGATTGTGGTCATCGGCGGTATCGGCTCCATCACCGGCTCCATTTTGGGCTCGTTCCTCTACATCGCCTCCTCCGAGTGGTGGCTGCGCTTCCTGGACGACCCTGTGCCCTACCTGGGCGTGAACATCCCCTTCATGCGGGGCGGCTTCCGTATGCTGGTGTTCTCGGTGGTCATTATGATCGTGGTGCTGTTCTTCCGCAAGGGCATCATGGGCGACCGGGAGTTCTCCTGGGACGCCATCATCGGCTTCTTCCAAAAGCTCTTTAAGAAGAAGGAAAAGAAGGAGGTGGCCTCCAAATGAAAAATGTGCTGAAAGTGGAAAATGTCACCATGCAGTTCGGCGGCGTGGTGGCCGTGGATAACCTGACCATGGAGGTAAACGAGGGCGAGATCGTGGCCCTTATCGGCCCCAACGGCGCGGGAAAGACCACGGCGTTCAATGTCATCACCGGTGTGTACGCCCCCACCAACGGCCGGGTATGCTTCAACGAGAAGTGCATCGTGCGCAATCACCCCACCGGCAAGATGAAAAAGACCTATAAGGGCGAAGAGCCCACCATGTATACCGCCCAGTTTGGGCCTCAGGAGGCCTTGGAGGACGAGGCGCTGAAGGCATGAAAGCTTGCACAGAAGGAGCGGGACGAATACGCCTTTAGCGACCATATCCTGGCCCCTACGCCGGATAAGATCACCGTCCAGGGCATGGCCCGTACTTTCCAGAACATCCGCCTGTGGAAGACCCAGACGGTGTTTGACAATGTGCTCATCGCCAAGCATCTGCGCCGCACCAGCAACCTGTTCACCGCGGCCCTCCATCTCAACGGCAAGGAGGAGGCCCGACAGCGCGCGGAGGTGCTGGAGCTTTTGAAGCTGGTGGGTCTGGAGGATGTGAAGGACGAGTTGGCCACCTCCCTGCCCTACGGCAAGCAGCGCCGCCTGGAGATTGCCCGGGCTTTGGCTACGAATCCCACGCTGCTGCTGCTGGACGAGCCTGCCGCCGGTATGAACCCCCAGGAGACCCTGGAGCTGACGGAGTTCATCGGCGAGATCCGCAAGAATTTCCACATGACCATTCTGCTCATTGAGCACCACATGGACCTGGTCATGGACATTGCCGACCGCATTTATGTGCTGGACTTCGGCAAGCTGATCGCCCAGGGTACGCCTGAGGAGATCCAGAGCAACGAGCGCGTTATCGACGCTTATTTGGGGGTGGTTGAAGATGCTGAAGATTGAGAATTTACATGTGTCCTACGGCGGCATCAAGGCCCTGCGCGGCATTAGCCTGGAGGTGCCCGACGGAAAGATCGTTACCCTCATCGGCGCTAACGGTGCGGGCAAATCCACCACTCTGCGCACCATCTCCGGCTTGGTAAAGGCCGACAGCGGCTCCATCACCTATGACGGCCAGGAGCTGCTGGGTAAGCCCATCAACAAAATTCTGGAGGCGGGCATCGCCCAGTCTCCGGAGGGCCGGCGGGTCTTTGCCAACCTGACGGTGCTGGAAAACCTGAAGATCGGCGCATACCTGCGCAAGGATAAGGACGGCATCGAGAAGGACCTCAAGTGGGTCTACGAGCTGTTTCCCCGGCTGGAGGAGCGGAGCTGGCAGCTGGCGGGTACCCTCTCCGGCGGTGAGCAGCAGATGCTGGCCGTGGGCCGGGCGCTTATGAGCCGCCCTAAGGTCCTGATGATGGATGAGCCGTCCCTGGGTCTGGCCCCCCTGGTGGTGCAGGGTATTTTCGACATCATCCGCACCATCAACAAGGAGGGCGTGACGGTGCTGCTCATCGAGCAGAACGCCAACATGGCCCTGAAGGTGGCAGACCTTGCCTATGTGCTGGAGACTGGCACTATCACCAAGTTCGGCACCGGCGCGGAGCTCCTGGCAGACGAGTCTATCAAAGAGGCTTATTTGGGCAAGAGCAAAAAGTAACAAAAAAGCGGAGGCTCCCATCCGGGAACCTCCGCTTTTTCATATTACGGCTACAGCGTTTACACCGCTGCACCCTCGGACTGCTCCTTGACAGGGGCGGCCTCCTTCTCGATGGTGACCTTGCCGTCACGCAGGCAGATGCGGGCTGTATCGCCGCTTTGCAGCGTGCCCTCCAGCATCAGCTCGGCCACAGCATCCTCCACCTCGTTCTGGATGGCCCGGCGCAGAGGACGGGCACCGTACTGGGGGTCAAAGCCGTCCTTGGCCAGGGCGGTGACGGCGTCATCGTCAGCCAGGAGGGTGATGCCCTGCTGGGCCATGCGCCCGCCGGTGATCTCCAGCATACGCTGGGCGATGTGGCGGATGTCCTCCTCCGTAAGCTGGCGGAACACGATGGTCTCGTCGATACGGTTCAGGAACTCGGGCTTGAAGGTCCGACGCAGCTCCTCCATCACCGCCTGCTTGATGCGGGCGAAGCGGGCCTTTTCGTCGGCGTCGGATTCCCGGCCATCAAAGCCCAAGGGCTTGTCGGCGGAGGTAATGTTCCGGGCGCCCACATTGCTGGTCATGACAATGATGGTGTTCTTGAAGTCCACCCGGCGGCCCTGAGAGTCGGTGACGATGCCGTCCTCCAGGATCTGCAGCAGGATGTTCCACACATCCTCGTGGGCCTTTTCGATCTCATCGAAAAGCACCACGGAATAGGGCTTACGGCGCACCTTTTCGGTGAGCTGGCCGCCCTCCTCGTGACCCACATAGCCGGGAGGCGAGCCAACCAGCCGGGACACGGTGTGCTTTTCCATATACTCGGACATATCGATACGGATCATGTCGTTTTCGCTGCCGAACATTACCTGAGCCAGAGCCTTGCACAGCTCCGTCTTGCCTACGCCGGTGGGGCCCAGGAACAGGAAGGAGCCAATGGGACGCTTGGGGTCCTTCAGGCCCACACGGCCCCGGCGGATGGCCTTGGCCACAGCGGTGACGGCCTCATCCTGGCCCACCACACGCTGATGCAGAGTCTCCTCCAGCTTCAGCATACGCTGGCTCTCGTCCTCGGTGAGACGGGTGACGGGAATGCCGGTCCACCCGGCCACCACCTTAGCGATGTCCTCTTCCCCCACGGTGCCGCGATTCACGGCCAGATTCTTGCGCCAGTTGTCCCGCTCGATTTCCACCTGCTGGACATAGTTCTGCTCGATGTCCCGAAGCTGGGCGGCCTTTTCGTAGTCCTGGGCGGCGATGACATCGGCCTTCTCCTTGCGCAGGGCAGCCAGCTTCTCCTCCAGGCTCTTCAGCTCCGGAGAGGCGGCCTCGGCGTCCATACGCACCCGGCTGGCGGCCTCGTCCATCAGGTCGATGGCCTTATCGGGCAGGAAACGGTCGTTGATGTACCGCACGGACAGGCGCACGGCGGCCTCAATGGCCTCGTCGGTGATGGTCAACTTGTGGTGGGACTCGTACTTGTCCCGCAGACCCTTCAGGATCTCAATGGCCGTCTCGGGGGTGGGCTCGCCCACGGTCACCGGCTGGAACCGGCGCTCCAGGGCGGCGTCCTTCTCAATGTACTTGCGGTACTCGTTGAGAGTGGTGGCGCCTACCACGCGAATTTCGCCCCGGGACAGGGCGGGCTTGAGGATATTGGCGGCATCCACGGCACCCTCGGCAGAGCCTGCGCCCACGATGGTGTGCAGCTCATCAATGAAGAGAATGACATTGCCGTCCTTCTTCACCTCGTCGATGGTCTTTTTAATGCGCTCCTCGAATTCGCCCCGGTACTTAGTCCCGGCGACCATACCGGACAGGTCCAAAGACAGGACCTTCTTGTCCAGCAGCTCCTCCGGCACATCCGCCGCAGCGATGCGCTGGGCCAGACCCTCGGCAATGGCCGTCTTGCCCACGCCAGGCTCGCCGATCAAAACGGGGTTATTCTTGGTGCGGCGGGACAGAATTTGGATGACCCGCTGAATTTCCTTTTCCCGTCCGATGACCGGGTCCAGCTTACCCTGACGGGCCGCCTCGGTCAGATCACGGGTAAATTCGGCCAGGGTCTTGCCCTTCTTGCCGTCCTCCCGATGGGGAGCGGGGGTGCTTCCGGCGGAAGCCCGGGGCCCCTCATTTATCTTCTGAACCACGGAGCTGTACATCTTCTTGGGGTCGATACCCACGGTGTCCAGCACGCGGATGGCCATGTTGTTGCCCTCCCGCAGCAGGCCCATGAGCAGATGCTCGGTGCCGATGTACCCGGCGCCGGTGCGCATAGCCTCAGACACAGCCAGCTCCACGGCGCTCTTGGCCCGGGGAGTAAGCCCCTGAGTGGGGGCTGCGCCGGACATACCCTTGCCCACACTGCGCTCCAGCACAGTGCAGATCATATCCTCCGTCATGCCGTACTCCTGCATGACCCGGTGGGCAATGCCGTCCTCCTCCCGCATCAGACCTAACAAAATATGTTCACAGCCCACATAGCCGTGGCCCATCTCCTCAGCGGCCTCCTGGGCCAGGCGCAGGGCCTCCTCTGCACGGGGTGTAAATTGATTTTCATGCGTCATATAGAACACTTCCTCTCGATGTCGTTATCTTTTAGTGGCCGACTGCCCTTACGGCTGCGAGGGCAGGGCACGAAGCTGGTCCCGAATGCGGGCGGCTTCCTCATAGTTTTCGCTTTCCACGGCGGCCTTGAGCTGCTGCTCAAGGGCGTTTCTCTGGCGCTGGCTGCGCAGGGAAGCCTGCTGGGCCTTGTCCACCAGTCCCGCGGACTGCTCCCGGACGGGAGCCTCCACCGCCACCGGCTGGCCCGGCTCCGGGAACTCCGTGAGCATCCTTGTGCCGAAGCCCTCCAAAAACGGCTCCAGCATGGAGAAGGGACGGCTGAAAAAGTCGTCGTCACCAAACAGGCTCATGGGCCGCATACTGCGGCGCAGGGAGCCGGTGTAGCCCATGGCCCGGGCGCAGTCCTGACACAGATGCACCTGGGTCACATGGCCGTTTACGCTGCTCTTATAGAAAAATGTGGCTTCATTCTTTCCGCAATGTTCACACTTCATAATATGTTCCTCCTTACTTCCGTTCAAACCAAATGGATAAGAATTTGTTTCAAAATATCCGCCCGCAGGGTGTCGCGGCTTTCCCGGGGGACGCTGCGCAGAGCGCTGTCCGACAGGGCACACAGGGCCGCCTGCGCCGCCTGCGGGGCAATGGCTTGGGAGTCCCTTAGGTTGGCAACGATGGCCCGGGCGCTGGGCCCATCCAGCTTGTCGCCGATGGAATTGATGACATGCATCAAAAGCGTCTGCCGGTCCATCTGCACCCGCGTGATGCGGATGTATCCGCCGCCGCCTCGACGGCTCTCCACAATGTAGCCATGCTCCGGGGAGAACCGGGTGGACATCACATAGTTAATCTGGCTGGGCACGCACCCAAACCGCTGGGCCAGGTCACTGCGCTGCAGCTCCAGCACCCCATCGGTCTCATCCAAAGCTTCCTGGATGAATCCTGCTATCAAATCTGAAATGCCCATAGGGAACTCCTCCTCTTGGTTTGACCTTCCTTGACTTTGATTGTAGTATAGCACGAAGGGGCAAAATGTCAAGGGGTAAAATTTGACTTTCTTTGACCTTTTTGAAAACAAATTGTGAACATAAGAATTTATTTGTATTCTTTTGACAAAATGGCACTTTTTCAAATAGAATTTACTTGCTTTTTGAGATTCTTGTGATACAATGAGGTTACAAATCTTAATGGAGGTGCTCTTATGGCTTATCAGATCGGTTCTGCCTGCGTCAGCTGCGGCGCTTGCGCAGATGTTTGCCCCGTGGGTGCTATTTCCCAGGGCGATGCCAGCTATGTGATCGATGCAAACGCTTGCCTGGACTGCGGTTCCTGCAGCGATGCTTGCCCCAACGGCGCTATCAGCCCCGCTGACTAATCTTACATAGTGAAAAATATCGCAGGGCCCGGCCCTGCGATATTTTTTTGCCTGGTGAAAAATCTGCAAGGCTTTTTTGATGAGGATCGCTCCGGGCATTGCCCTGGGGCTGTTTTTATATTATAATGGGTGAAAACGATGCAGGAGGGAGCCACGGTGGTAAAACAGGATCAGCTTTGGCCCGGCGGCTTCCGCTTTTTCTTTGGCGACGGGCTGTTTCAGCCGGGAACGGATTCGTTCCTCCTGGGGAGCTTTCCCCGGCTGCGGCGAGGGGCACGGGTGTGCGACCTGGGGGCCGGAACAGGGCTTTTGGGCCTGCTGCTGCTGGCCCGGGAGCCGTCTCTGCAGGTAACCAATGTGGAGCTGCAGGAGGCGGCGGTGGAGTTGGCAAGGCAAAACGCGGCCCTGAACGGCCTTTCGGACCGGATAACAAATCTCCGGGTGGATTTGCGGGACAAAACCCGGCTGCCCCCGGCGGGGACCTTCGATCTGGTGGTCAGCACCCCGCCGTATTTTGACGCGGCCCGGGGCGCTGTGGCAAAAGGCACCGAAAGGGGCCTGGCCCGGGCGGATTGCACCTGTACACTGCCCCAGCTCTGCGCCGCGGCTGCACGGCTTTTGCGCCACGGCGGCAGCTTTTGCCTGGTGTTCCGGGTGGAGCGGATGGCAGAGCTTTTTGCCTGCCTGCAGAGCTGTACTTTGGAACCGAAACGGCTGCGCCTGGTGCAAAATACGGCCCAAAGTGCCCCTAAGCTGCTGCTTTTAGAGGCCAGAAAGGGTGGAAAACCGGGACTTTCCGTGGCGGCGCCGCTGCTGCTGCGAGGCCCGGACGGCGGAGAGTCAGAGGAGCTGGCGCAGATCTATTTTCGTGATAAGGAGTAAAAACTATGGCCGGAACGCTGTATTTGGTAGCTACGCCCATCGGAAACCTGGGGGATTTTTCGCCCCGGGCCCGGGAGACATTGGACCGGGCGGACTTCATTGCGGCCGAGGATACGAGGGTGTCTGTGAAGCTGCTGAATCATTTTGAAATAAAAAAGCCGCTGGTGAGCTACCATGAGCACAATCGGGCGGCGGCGGGACAGGCCATCCTGGCCCGGCTGCTGGCGGGAGAGAGCTGCGCCCTGGTGACCGATGCCGGGACCCCGGCTATCAGCGATCCCGGGGAGGATCTGGTGCGCCTGTGCGGGGAGAACGGCGTGACAGTGGAGGCCATCCCCGGCTGCTGCGCGGCGGTGTGTGCCCTGGCGGTGTCGGGCCTGAGCACAAGGCGGTTCACCTTCGAGGGCTTTCTTCCCGCCAACAAAAAAGAGCGCCGGACGGCGCTGCTGAAGCTAAAGGGGGAGGAGCGGACCATGGTGTTTCACGAGGCCCCTCACAAGCTGCGCGCGACGCTTTCAGACATGGCGGAGATCTTGGGAGACCGGCCTGTGGCCCTGTGCCGGGAG
>ERZ1034723.1189-NODE-1189-length-11723-cov-3.106188_pt1 | contig 11723 bp, 8 predicted proteins | sample MGYA00520637_ERZ1034723 | MGnify/ENA primary metagenome ERZ1034723 (study PRJEB33766, sample SAMN09781719) | gut metagenome | biome: gut microbiome | host: Homo sapiens | place: Madagascar | study: EMG produced TPA metagenomics assembly of the PRJNA485056 data... | reverse complement strand
AAGGAGAAGGGGGCAGATGTCACCATCGCCGTTATGCCTGTTCCGATGGAGGAAGCTAAGCGTTTCGGAATTATGATTACCGATGAAGATCATAAAATTACCGATTTTGAAGAGAAGCCCGAACATCCAAGAAGCAATCTGGCCTCCATGGGTATTTACATATTCAACTGGAAGACCTTAAAGGAAGCTCTGCTTGCCAATGCACAGCAGCCTGGCCTTGATTTCGGTAAACATGTCATTCCCTACTGCCATGACAACGGAAAGCCGTTATATGCATATGAGTTTAACGGATACTGGAAGGATGTTGGAACCTTACATTCTTACTGGGAAGCAAACATGGAGCTCATTGATATTGTTCCTGAATTTAATCTTTATGAAGAATATTGGAAGATTTATACAAAGAGTGAAATCCTTCCGCCCCAGTACCTGGCAGATACCAGTTTTGTTGAGAGAAGTATTATCGGTGAAGGTGCAACCATCTGCGGTAAGGTTTACAACTCCGTAATCGGCTGCGGCGTAACCATTGGAAAGGATACCGTGGTACGTGATTCCATCATTATGAATAATACGGTGATCGGTGAGAACTGTGAGCTGAACAAGGCGATCATTGCAGAGAATGTTGTTGTGGGTGATGAGGTCAGACTTGGCATTGGTGAAGAGGCAGAGAATGAGACCGACCCTCATATTTACAACAACGGAATTGTTACCATCGGTGAGAAGAGCGTGATTCCAAACGGTATCACTGTAGGAAAGAACACCTGTATCTTTGGTAAGACAGACGATTCCGACTACCCTGAGAAATTCCTTGCAAGCGGTAAAACTTTAATTAAGGAAGGTGATAATAAGTGAGAGCAATCGGTATAATTTTAGCAGGTGGAAACAGTTACAGAATGAAAGAGCTCTCATCGAAGAGAGCCGTATGTGCAATGCCTATTGCAGGCAGTTACCGGAGCATCGACTTTGCACTGAGCAATATGACCAACTCCCATATCCAGAAGGTTGCCGTATTTACCCAGTACAATGCAGGAAGTCTGAATGAGCATCTCATTTCCTCCAAGTGGTGGAACTTCGGACGGAAGCAGGGAGGATTATTTACCTTTACTCCTTCTGTTACGGCAGAGAACAATTTCTGGTATCGTGGAACTGCAGATGCCATGGCACAGAATCTGTCCTTCCTTAAAAACAGCCATGAGCCGTATGTAGTAATTGCATCCGGTGACTGTGTTTACAAGATGGATTACAATAAGGTACTGGAATATCATGTAGCCAAGAAGGCGGATATTACAGTTGTCTGCAAGGACATGCCGGCAGGTGTGAATGTAGACCGTTTCGGTACAGTGAAGATGAATGAAGAAAGCCGGATTGAAGAATTCGAAGAGAAGCCGGTTGTAGCGAAGTCCAATACGATTTCCTGCGGAATCTATGTGGTCAGAAGACGTCAGCTGATTGAGATGATTGAGAAGTGTGCGGAAGAAGACCGTTATGATTTTGTGAAGGATATTCTGATCCGTTATAAGAATATGAAGAAAATCTACGGATACAAGCTTACGGATTACTGGAGAAACATTGCTACGGTTGATGATTATTTTGAAACCAATATGGATTTCCTGAAGCCTGAAACAAGAGATTATTTCTTTAAACAGTATCCGGATATTTATTCCAAGGTGGATGATCTTCCTCCTGCAAAATATAATCCGGGTGCACAGGTCCGTAACAGTCTGGTGTCGAGTGGAACCATTATCAATGGAACAGTAGAAGACTCCGTGATCTTTAAAGAAACGTACATTGGAAATAACTGTTACATCAAGAATTCTATTATTCTCAATGATGTTTATATTGGGGATAATACGCACATTGAAAACTGCATCATAGAAAGTCATGATACCATCCGGGCGAATTCTTACTATGTTGGTGAGAATGAGATTAAGATTGTTGTGGAGAGAAATGACCGGTATGTGATCTGAAAGGCTATTAATTAAATTTAATAAACGAAGATACTTGCACGTCAACAGGGGAATGACAGCTTAGGAAATCTGCAAGAATTTTGTATAGGGACAAAAGAAAGAAAGGGGTAAAATTATGCAGATTACGGACGTTCGAGTTCGCAAGATTACGAAGGAAGGAAAGATGAAGGCTGTCGTATCCATTACACTGGATGATGAACTGGTGATTCATGACATTAAGGTTATTGAAGGGGATAAGGGATTGTTCATTGCAATGCCAAGTAAAAAGGCAGCGGATGGAGAATATCGGGATATTGCTCATCCGATCAATTCACGGACCAGAGAAAGAATACAGACCATGATTCTTGATGCTTATGAGAGATCACTCTCTGAACCGGATTCTGAATAAACAAAACAGACAGGGCAGCCGCATGATGCGGCTGCCTTTTTTCTGCATAGGAGAAAAGGATTTATGAGGAAATGATGCATAAGGAAATGATTCAGGGGATCATTTTTGAGAGTAGAACGGATGTGATATTGAGAAAAAATATCAAGAAAACGTTGCTGCTTGTATCTTAAACAGGTAAGTGTTATATTTTGGTGTACGAATAAGATAAAGCTGAAAAGATACAAGGAGGACGAAACAATGTTAGAGTGCTTAAAGAAAATCAACAAAGAAAAAACAGGTTTATTTGCAGCCGGAGTGTTATTTGGAACAGCCGGAATCAAAATTCTGACAAGCAAGGATGCAAAGAAGTTTTATACACAATGCACTGCAGCTGTGCTGCGTGCTAAGGAATGTGTTATGAAGACGGTAACCTCCGTACAGGAGAATGCAGAAGATATTTATGCAGAAGCTAAGGAAATCAATGAAGAACGTGCAGCACAGGATGCGGAGCTGGGGGCGGACGTAACCGTTGAAGAAACAGATATAACAGAGGATGCAGAGGAAAGCGCAGAGCAGGAATAATCTGTTTTGGAATGGAGTGATTACGATGAGATTTGTAATAAAACATGAGATTAAAGGCAGAATCCGTATTCATCTCGTCCAGAAAAGAATGACTTTGCAACAGGCAGATATCCTGCAGTACTATCTGGAGATACAGGAAAATATAGAAACTGCCAGGATTCAGGAGAGAACCTGCGATGCAACTATTTGCTATCATGGAAGCAGGAATGCTATCCTTGATGTAATAAAGAACTTTTCCTATGAACACGTAAATGTTCCGGAAGATTATCTTAAGAATTCCGGAAGAGAGATGAACAGGGAATATAAGGATAAGCTGGTAAATCAGGTGGTGCTTCATTACGGAACAAGACTTCTGATGCCACTGCCGGTCAGGGAAGGAATTGCGGTAATCAAATCGGTCCGCTATCTGTGGAACGGTCTTTGCACGCTTTGCAAAGGAAAGATTGAAGTACCGGTGCTGGATGCAACGGCGATCGGGGTATCCATGTTCCGTGGAGATATTGATACGGCCGGCTCTGTAATGTTCCTTCTGGGAATTGGTGAGATCCTGGAGGAGTGGACGCATAAGAAATCCGTGGGCGATCTTGCAAGAAGTATGTCCTTAAATATCAATAAGGTCTGGCTTGTAAAGGATGGACAGGAAATTCAGGTTCCCTCTAAAACAATCCAACCGAAGGATCTGGTACGGATTCATATGGGTAATGTAATTCCGTTTGATGGTGTGGTAACAGCCGGAGAGGCGATGGTGAACCAGGCATCTCTTACCGGAGAGTCTGTTCCGGTGCGTAAGAAAGAGGGAAGCTCTGTCTATGCAGGAACGGTTGTTGAAGAAGGAGAAATTACAGTCTGTGTAAAACAGGCAAATGGATCCAGTAAATATGAGAAGATCATGGCGATGATTGAAGAATCCGAGAAGCTGAAATCTTCATTGGAAAGTAAAGCGGAGCATCTGGCAGACCAGCTTGTTCCATATACGTTCCTGGGAACCGGGTTGGTATGGCTGCTTACCCGTAACGTGACCAAAGCACTGTCTGTTTTAATGGTGGATTATTCCTGCGCTCTGAAGCTGGCAATGCCGTTAACAGTACTGTCAGCAATCCGGGAAGCGAGCAGTCATGAGATTACGGTTAAAGGGGGTAAGTACATCGAGGCGATGGCCGAAGCCAGAACCATTGTTTTTGATAAAACAGGGACATTGACGAAGGCACAGCCTACCGTTGTGGATGTTGTGCCGTTCAGCGATCAGTCCAGGGATGAATTGCTAACGATTGCGGCATGCCTTGAGGAGCATTTCCCTCATTCCATGGCAAAGGCAGTGGTTCGTGAGGCAGCCAGAAGAAACCTGGTACATGAAGAGATGCATACTAAAGTAGAATACCTTGTGGCACATGGGATTTCTTCCACGATTGCAGGCAAGAAGGTTGTCATTGGCAGCTATCACTTTATCTTTGAGGATGAAAAGGCTGAGATTCCGGAAGGAAAGCAGGAGCTGTTTGATCATCTGCCGGAGGAGTACTCCCATCTCTATATGGCAATTGATGGAAAGCTCTCTGCAGTCATTACGATCGAGGATCCTTTGCGCCGGGAGGCATCTATGGTTATTCAATCCCTGCGTGAGCTTGGAATTGAAAAGCTTGTGATGATGACCGGAGACAGTGATCGGATCGCGTCCAATATTGCCGGTAAGGTTGGCGTGGACGAGTATTATTCCGAAGTGCTTCCGGAGGATAAGGCAGGCTTTGTCGGGACAGAAAAAGCCGACGGACGTAAGGTTATTATGATTGGCGATGGAATCAACGATTCCCCTGCACTTTCGCAGGCGGATGTCGGGATCGCCATCAGTGATGGGGCTGAAATTGCCAGAGAAATTGCAGATGTTACCATTGCAGCAGATGATCTGCGTGAGATCATTACCCTGCGCCGCTTAAGTGAAGCCATGATGAAGCGGATTCATAAGAACTACCGCAGAATTATCGGTATTAATTCCACGCTGATTGTTTTAGGGGTGATGGGACTGATTCCTCCGACGATGTCTGCCCTGCTTCATAACACCTCCACGTTGTTAATCAGCTTAGAGAGCATGAAAAATCTGCTCGATGATGAGGAAGAAAAGCGGCAGGCAGTTTAGAACTGCAGGCAGTCTGTGACGAAGCAGTGTGACATAAAAAGAAGATAATGAACAGTTACGATGAAATTATGAAATGGAAAAGGATGGACCGTTTGGTTCATCCTTTTCCATTTAGGGAATTCCGCTTTGGGGAATTCCGCTGGAATTTCCATAAAGCGAAATGCTCTGCCTGGAATTTTAACTGAAGTCCTCCTCTTCCTAAATCCAGACGAATGTGCTAAGATAAAACCGATTCGCGCTGAAGGAAAAGGAGAAAACCATGTATATGATTGCAGGACTGGGGAATCCCGGGAAAGAATATAACAATACAAGACATAACATCGGATTTGCATTCATTGATGCACTTGCGCAAGAATATGATATTAATGTCATGGATGTGAAGCTGAAGGCACTGACCGGAAAAGGAATGATTGGCGGTCAGAAGGTGCTTCTGGTAAAGCCCCTGACTTTTATGAATTTAAGCGGTGAAAGTATCCGTCCGCTTGCAGATTATTATAAGGTAGATCCGGAGAGTGAGCTGATTGTGGTATCGGATGATATCACCTTATCTCCCGGAGGCATCCGTATCCGCAAGAAAGGAAGCGCCGGTGGGCATAATGGTTTAAAGAACATTATTGGACAGCTCGGAACCGAGAATTTTAAGAGGATCCGGATCGGTGTCGGTGAAAAGCCGAAGGGCTATGATCTTGCCGACTATGTACTGGGACATTTTTCCAAAGAAGAGCAGCCTTTGATGCAGGAAGGGATTACAAAGGCGAAGGAAGCATTAAATCTGATTCTTGCAGGAAATATGGATCAGGCGATGAACGAATACAATCGCAGGGAGAAGTAAATGAACACATTGCTCGCGCCACTATGGGAAATCGGTGAATTTGAAGAGATTCAGAAACAATTAGATAAAGAAAACGGCTGTGTAGCGCTTACGGGATGTATCGAATCCCAGAAGCTTCATATGGCTTACGGACTCTCGGAGGGGAGGTTTCAGAACCGGATCTTCGTCACCTATAGCGACCAGCGGATTAAGGAGCTTTTAGAGGATGAGCGGTTTTATGACCGGGAGGCTGTCGTTTATCCGTCGAGGGACCTTATTTTCTATCAGGCGGATATTCATGGAAATCAGCTTACGAAGGAGCGCATTAAGACGCTGCGTCGGATTCTGGAGGGAAAGCCGGTTACGGTAATTACCACCTTCAGCAGCCTGATGGCACCGCAGCTTTCCCTCGATATCTGGAAACAGTATCTGCTCCATATTGATGGAAAGAGCATTATTGATGAAAAGGCGATTGCTCTGCGTCTTGTGGAAATGGGATATGAGAAAACCTATCAGGTGGAAACACCCGGGCAGTTCAGTGTGCGTGGCGGTATTGTGGACATTTTCGATCTGACAGAAGAAAATCCCTATCGAATTGAATTGTGGGGAGATGAGATCGAATCCATCCGGAGCTTCGATGTGATGAGCCAGCGATCCATTGAAAAATTGTCTGAAATCACCGTATATCCGGCAACCGAAATGCTGCTTTCGAAAAACCAGCTAAAGACCGGGATGGAAAAGATCAAAAAGGAAGCCGCAGCATTTGAACAAAAGCTCCGGGATGAATTCCATACCGAGGAGGCTCATCGGGTTGCCACGCATGTCAAAGAACTCGAAGAGCAGGTGATGGAATTCGGGAATGCGGCGAGCCTGGACGGCTATATGAATTATTTCTATGAAGAAACCGTTTCTTTTCTGGAACTGTTTGATATGAAAGATACTGTTTTCTTCCTGGATGAACCGGCGCATATCGAGGAGCATGCAAAGGCGGTGGAGACAGAGTTCCGTGAGAGCATGATTCATCGTGCCGAGAAGGGATACATTCTACCGGGCCAGATGAATCTGCTGTTTTCATTGGAAGAAACCGCAGAACGGCTTTCAAGGGGACATGTTGCGTATCTGTCTGCACTTGATATGAAGAACAGCTTTACCGGAAAGCTGCTGAAGCCGTCGCTTAAAAGTGACATGACGGTCAAAAGTATTTCTTCCTATAATAATAGCTTTGAATCCCTCGTGCAGGATCTGAAGCGGTACAAGAAAAATAAGTACAGAATTCTGTTGTTATCCGGTTCGAGGACAAGGGCAGAGCGTCTTGCCAGGGATCTGCAGGATGCCGAGCTAATGGCATTTTATTCTGAGGATCCGGAACGGGAGCTCCAGCCGGGGGAAATTATGACCTGTTATGGGCGTGTGCTCCGGGGCTTTGAATATCCGCTGCTTAAATTTGCGGTCATTTCCGAAAGCGATATTTTTGGAAGTGAAAAGAAGAAGCGGAAGAAAAAGAAGACTTATGAAGGCCGGAAAATCAATGATTTCAATGAATTAAGCATCGGAGATTATGTGGTTCATGAAAATCATGGGCTGGGGATCTATAAGGGGATTGAAAAGGTAGAGGTCGACAAGGTTACGAAGGATTACATCAAGATTGAGTACCGGGACGGTGGAAACCTTTATGTGCTGGCAACGGGGCTTGATGCCATCCAGAAGTATGCGTCTGCAGATGCGAAAAAGCCAAAGCTTAATAAGCTCGGTACACAGGAGTGGAGCAGAACCAAGTCAAAGGTCCGGGAAGCAACCGGCGAGGTGGCGAAGGATCTGGTGGAGCTTTATGCGGCGCGTCAGCAGAAAAACGGTTATCCTTACGGAAAGGATACGGTCTGGCAGAGGGAATTTGAAGAGATGTTTCCCTTTGAAGAGACGGAGGATCAGCTGCTTGCCATTGATGCGACGAAGAAGGACATGGAGAGCACGAAGATCATGGACCGCCTGATCTGCGGGGATGTCGGCTACGGCAAGACGGAAATTGCCATCCGTGCGGCGTTTAAGGCGGTACAGGAAGGAAAACAGGTGGTTTATCTTGTCCCGACAACGATCCTTGCGCAGCAGCATTACAATACCTTTGTACAGCGGATGAAGGATTTCCCGGTGAGAATCGACATGCTGTCCCGTTTCCGGACGGCAGCAGAGCAGAGGAAGACCATCACAGACCTGAAAAAGGGCATGGTGGATATTGTGATCGGTACACACAGGGTTCTGTCAAAGGATGTGGAATATAAGGATCTGGGGCTTCTGATTATCGATGAGGAACAGAGATTTGGCGTTGCACATAAAGAGAAAATCAAAAAGATGAAGGAAAACGTAGATGTTCTGACACTGACTGCAACACCGATTCCGCGAACCCTTCATATGAGCCTCATCGGTATCCGGGATATGAGCGTTCTGGAGGAGGCACCGAATGACCGCCTTCCGATTCAGACCTATGTCATGGAATACAATGATGAAATGGTAAGGGAGGCTATTGTGCGTGAGCTGTCACGGGGCGGACAGGTCTATTATGTTTATAACCGTGTCAATCAAATTGCAGATGTGGCCGCCCAGGTGCAGCAGCTTGTCCCGGAAGCCAATGTGGCGTTTGCCCATGGACAGATGCAGGAAAAGCAGCTTGAACAGATCATGTTTGACTTTATTAATCAGGATATAGATGTTCTGGTGTCCACAACAATTATAGAGACGGGGCTGGATATTTCCAATGTCAATACCATTATTATCCACGATTCGGATAATATGGGACTGTCCCAGCTTTACCAGCTCCGGGGACGGGTGGGAAGAAGCAATCGTACTTCTTATGCGTTCCTCATGTATAAGAAGGATAAGATGCTGAAGGAAGTGGCAGAGAAGCGTCTTGCTGCAATTAAGGAATTTACGGATCTGGGAAGCGGCTTCAAAATTGCCATGAGGGATCTGGAAATCCGTGGCGCCGGAAATCTTCTGGGAGCGAGCCAGCATGGACATATGCAGGCTGTCGGCTACGATCTTTATTGTAAGATGCTGAACGAAGCGGTGAAAACCCTGAAGGGAATCCCAACGAAGGAAGACTTCCTTACTACGGTAGACCTCGATGTGGATGCCTTTATTCCACCGTCTTATATCGTGAATGAGGTGCAGAAGCTGGATATTTACAAGCGGATTGCCGGTATCGAGAACCAGGCGGAATGCGATGATATGAAGGAAGAGCTGCTGGATCGTTTCGGGGTGATTCCGACGGAGGCAGACAACCTTTTACGGATTGCTCTGATCCGCGTGGCTGCCCATAAGCTGGATATGATCGATGTCAAAGGAAAAAACAGCCAGATCGTGTTTACCTTAAAGGACGATGCGCAGATTCAGGTGCAGAATATTCCTATGCTGCTTGGCAGGGAGGAGCATTTAAGCTTCAATCCGAAAATGCGCTGTTTTGTATTTCATTATCAGAAGTGCGGCATGGTGGAAAAGGATGAAAGGCAGCTTCTGGCCTATACGGAAGAGCTGCTGCAGACCATGCAGGAGTGCCTGACTGTTCAGCCATGCCATTCATAAGTTGCCTGATCGTTCAGCCATGCCATTCATAAGCTGCCGGATGGTACAGATTGGCTAACAAATATACGTGTTTTCCGGCAGCTTATTTCATGTCGGGCATCCGCCCTATAGAAATAATTGTACATGCTGCCCTTAGTGAGCAAGCCCCCCACGGTCATCTTGAACAATTATTTCTGCATGGCTGATTTATTACAAAAAATCTGTAATTTCTATAGGAAATTCGGACAAAATAGTGTAAACTGGAAAGTAGCTATTCAGTACAGGTCGAAGCATTTACTGCCAAGACCGTAAGAAAATGATTCAATAATGCAAAATAGATGTGGTTTATGACAAAAGTTAAGAGAACCTGAAAAGGGTAGGAGACAGTATGAATATTTTCATGGTTTTGAGTCTGATCGGTGGTCTGGCGCTGTTCCTGTACGGTATGCAGATGATGGGCGACGGTCTGAAAAAGGCTTCCGGCGGTAAGCTGGAAATGATTTTAGAGAAGCTGACGTCCAACAAACTTATGGCCGTTTTATTAGGTGCCGGTGTTACGGCAATAATCCAGTCTTCTTCGGCTACAACGGTTATGGTGGTCGGATTTGTGAATTCGGGCATTATGAGTTTATCCCGTGCGGTCGGTGTTATTATGGGCGCGAATGTTGGTACAACAGTTACGGCATGGATTTTAAGTATGACGGAGATTACCGGTCAGAGCCTGTTTTTACAATTGCTGAAGCCATCCTCCTTCTCACCGATTCTTGCAATTGTCGGTGTGGCGATCCTGATGACCGGAAAGAAGGAAAAGCAGCGTGATGGAGCGGCCATTATGCTGGGCTTTGCAATCCTGATGTTTGGTATGGAGATGATGTCCGGAGCAGTGGAACCTCTGGCTGAGTCGGAGGAATTTCAGAAGGTGCTGCTGATGTTTGCCAATCCGGTACTTGGTATGCTGGTTGGATGTGGATTCACCATACTGATCCAGTCTTCTTCTGCGGCAGTAGGTATCTTACAGGCTCTGTCCGCTACCGGAGCGGTTACCAATCTTTCGGCCATTCCGCTGATTATGGGTGCAAATGTCGGTTCTACCACAACGGCACTGATTTCCAGTATCGGTGCAAGCCGGAATGCGAAGCGTGCCGCACTGGTGCATTTCTATTTTAACATTATTAAGACCGTTACCTTTATGCTGCTGTTTTATTGCTTTAATGCCATTTTCCATTTTGCATTTGCCAGTGAGCCGGCAACCGCAGTGGGAATTGCAGTGATCCATTCCAGCTTTAATATCGCTGCGGCTATTATTTTCACACCGGTTTCTTCGATTTTTGAGAAGATGGCATATCTGACCATTCCGAAGCTTGAAAGCGAAGAAGAGGACAGGATTCCTGCCAAATCCGAGATCCAGATCCTGGATACCCGTTTCCTGAACACACCGGGATATGCTCTGGAGCAGTGTAAGAATGCAGCCATTGATATGGCGAATTATTCAAAAGAAGCGCTGTTTCTTGCCATCGACCAGATTGGGAAGTTTGATAAGAAGAGTGCGGCAAGAGTCATTGAGCTGGAAGAGCTGGTCGATCATTATGAGGATGAGCTGGGTTCCTATCTGGTAAAATTAAGCAGCCGTCATCTGACGGAGAAGGACAGTCAGGAACTGTCGGTACTGCTCCACTGTATCGGAGATTTTGAACGGATTTCAGATCATGCAATCAACATTATGGAATCTGCAAGAGAGATGAACGACAAGAGCCTTTCTTTCTCTAAAAAGGCAGAAGAGGAACTGACTGTTTTTACCGGTGCCATTAAAGATATCGTGAATACCTCCATTCTGGTGTTCCAGGAGGAGGATTTAAAGCTTGCTCTTCAGGTAGAACCGTTAGAGGAGGTCATTGACCACCTGAACGCAGAAATCAAGAAGCGTCATATCAAGCGTCTGCGCAAGGGCAAGTGCACAATTGAAATGGGCTTTATCCTTTCGGATATTTCAACTAATTATGAAAGAGTTTCCGATCACTGTTCGAACATCGCGTTATGTCTCCTGCAGTTGAATGAGGATAATTTTGATACTCATATGTATCAGGAGAATATTTCCGCTTCGGATAACAAAGATTTTAATGAGGAGTATAAGCGTCTTCGTACCCATTATCAATTACCGTAAGTGATGCAGTCTGAACACATGCGTGAGGGGGATGTGGCATGGCGTTGATTTATATATTAGAGGATGACCGAAACATCCGTGAAATTGAAGAAATTGCATTAAAGAATGCTGATTATGAAGTGGTTTCTTTTGAAACTGCTGCAGAATTTGGGAAG
>ERZ1034723.1183-NODE-1183-length-11748-cov-11.286154_pt1 | contig 11748 bp, 6 predicted proteins | sample MGYA00520637_ERZ1034723 | MGnify/ENA primary metagenome ERZ1034723 (study PRJEB33766, sample SAMN09781719) | gut metagenome | biome: gut microbiome | host: Homo sapiens | place: Madagascar | study: EMG produced TPA metagenomics assembly of the PRJNA485056 data... | reverse complement strand
CTGGAGGCAAGATTCTGATAGACAGCGTCTTGACACAGAAGAAAAGCGACAGTCTCAAGGTTGCTTTCCGACTCCATCTCGATAGTCTGCAGCTCAAATCAGAGCAACAGCTGGTTTTCACTCCGCTTATTGCCGGAGAAGATACCATCGCCCTGAATCCCATTGTCATCAATGGCAAAAACCAGAACATCAGATACCTGCGCAAAAGCAGCAAACTGAAGAACAGCCAGGCAGTGGTAGTGAGACGCAGGAATGATACCGAGCAGCAGGTGCTCTTCTCGCAGACCCTTCCCTATAGGAAGTGGATGAAGGCTTTCAACCTCTCCATGACGGAAGACCTCTGCGGATGCGGCAACCTGATGGATCAGGATACCACCCAGATGGCGGTCATCAACCCAATACCCAAGATTGGTCGCGACCATTACGTAAAGCCAAAGGCTGAAGCCATCAAGGTGAGAGCCGAAAAGGGTGAAGCTTACCTGAGCTTCAAACTCAACAAGAGCGATATCCTTGCCGACTTCCGTGAGAATGCCACAGAGCTGAGAAAGATTACATCCACCATCGACCTCGTAAAGAACGACAAGGATGTGAGCATCACCAATATCGATATTCATGGCTATGCGTCGCCAGATGGTCCTTACGACAACAACGTGCGACTCGCCAACAACCGTGCGGCTGCCCTGCGCAATTATGTATGCAATCTCTACACCATCGATAAAAAGCTCTTCACCTATCACGCCACCCCGGAAGACTGGGAGGGATTCAAGAAGAAGGTGGAAGCAAGCCACTTAGCCGATAAGTCTGCCATCCTTGCCGTTGCCAACTCATCATTGGCACCCGATGCAAAGGACCAGAAAATCAAGAAGCTTTATCCGGCTAGCTATCGCTACATCATGAGTGAGATTTATCCTCGTTTGCGCCACAGCGACTATACGGTAACCTATACCGTTCGTCCTTTCGACATTGAAGAGGCAAAGGTAATCCTGAAGACCAAGCCTCAGCAGTTGTCATTACAGGAGATGTATCTGGTGGCACAGACCTATGAGCCTGGTTCTCCAGAGTTCAACGAGGTATTTGATATTGCCGTCCGTCTCTTCCCTGATGATGAGACAGCCAATCTCAATGCCGCCTGCACAGATTTGCAGAAGGGCGACCTCGTAACTGCCGAGAAACATCTTGCCAAGGCAGGAAACTCGAAGGAAGCTGAACGCATCAGAAAGATTTACGGGGAAATGAAGGCGGAACAATAATAGTAAATAGTAATCGAATATTCATCAATAAACAATAAAATCACATCAATCATGAGAATTAAACATTTCTTTGGATTAGCAGTGATAGCTGCTATGACAGCAAGTTGCTCTAGCAACAACGATTTAGTAAATGGGGGTAATGGTTCTGGTGAGAATGAGACTGGTGCAAGCTATGCTTCATTCAAGATTAATCTGCCTACAACAAGCGGTACACGTGCACTTGGTGATCCTGATGGTACACCTGATTTTAATGAAGGTACTGCTGCTGAGTATGAGGTTAAGAATGGTACCATCCTTATCTTTGACAAAGACGACAAGTTCGTTGAAAGTGCCGAGCTTGGAACCATGAACCCTTGGACAGACGTTGTTAAGGAAAATGGTGTTACAACTGCGGCCATTGCTACTGTAAAGCTTACAAATGTATCGGTAGGTGACAACAAAAAATATAAGGCACTGGTGCTCCTCAACAATAATACTGCTGATAATAATACCAAGAAGGTAACATTGCCTAATACTGGCGTTACTTATGCAACTTGGAGTGAGGATCCTTCACAGGCTAATGCTGTTAATTATGCCAAGCCCGATGGCATCTTTATGGCAAATGCTCCGATGTATACCGGTAAAACAACAGAGCCTACAACTCTTGTTGATATTAAAGGTGTCTACGCTTCAAAAGAGGATGCACAGGCTAATCCTGCTACTACAATTTACGTAGAGCGTGGTTTGGCTAAGGTTACAATGAAAGACTTTGAAACAAAAGGTTACTCTATTGGTGACAATACTACATACGCTGGTGCCACAGTGAAAATAGAGAAATGGCAGCTCGACGTAACCAATATGTCTACCTTCCCGGTTCATCAGATTGGTGGTTTGTCTTCGGCTACTACGGGTTTTGCCGATATATGGAAAACAGATCGTTTCTATGATCAAACAAGTACTGCCTTCAAGCGTGTATATTGGGGCATAGATCCTAACTATAATAATGCTGATTATCTGACTTTGAAAAACTGCAAGACTGCCTTTAACATGATTACAAACGATAAGGTTACGGGCGACGCAGGTGAAGCCAATCCTCAGTATTGCCTTGAGAACACCTTCGACCTTGACAACATGAAGCAGGGTCAGACCACACGTGTTGTGTTTAAGGCAGTTTTCACTCCTAAGGACTTAAAAAGTAAGTATAAGACATTCTATAAGATTGGTAACAACACCACTATCTGGAGCCAAGAAAATCTTGAGGAGCAGATTAAGACCGTTGCTCTCACAGCTATGGGCATTACAGATGATAAAGAGCAGGCAAAGTATGGTGTAGACCTTTCTAAGGGTACAAACATCAGCGGTAAGGCTGGTCATCAGCATCTTATTAAGGTAGAAAATATTACATACAACCCAGGCGAAGGTACGTCAGAGGGCGAAGGTACGTCAAGGGTTACCCAGAAAGTGGTTGATACAATCAACGAAAAGCTTGGTTTGTCAGCTGAAACCGGTATCTCTACATATCTCAATGGCGAAGCTTACTACATTGCCCGTATCAAGCACTTCAACGACTTGACTCCTTGGGAAGCAGGTCAGGCTTATGATTCAAACAACGCAGCATTCCTCGGTCGTTACGGTGTGCTCCGCAACAACTGGTACGAGCTTTCTGTAAACAAGGTAAGCGGTCTTGGATATCCTGACGTTCCAGAGGTTAAGCCTACTGTTCCAGACGATGAGAACGATCAGTACATCAACGTAGAGGTTAAGATTCTTTCTTGGGCTAAGCGTTCACAGAGCATAGATTTGTAATCGAGTATAACAACGAAAGGCGGAGCTTAGGCTCCCGCCTTCGTTAAAACATACAATAATAACCAAAAAGCATCATGGCAAACAATAAGTTACATAGTTGGATCAAGAATATACGCATGGAATGGGGATTCGACAGCTTGGCTGCTATCAGCCGTACCGCTGCATTCGGAACCATCGTCGCTCTCGGCAGCATGCTCAGCAGCTGCAACGACTTGATGCACGACGACCTCCCTCCTTGCGATATGGGAGTTGACTTGCAGTTCAAGTACGACTACAACGTCCAGCGCGCTGATATGTTCAACGATCATGTAGGCGGCGTCTGCGTGTTCGTCTTCGATGAGCAGGGCAACCTAGTGGCTCGCCAGGATGCAGCCAACGAGGGAAAATCCCAACCCCTCAAAGACCCTAACTATGCCATGCGCATAGACTTGCAACCTGGCAAATACCGCTTCGCCACCTTCGCCTTCCAGAAGAAATACGAAGAGGCACTGTCACAGGCTGGTGCCAAATTCCACATCGAAGCTCCAGCAGCAGGAGAAAGCATCGAAAAACTCCGTACCCGACTCGACAGAAATGCCGGAAAGGTAGAAAACCAGGCTCTTCCGCTCGATACCCTCTGGCAGGGATTGAGCAACGAAACCGTAGAGGTGAAGGATCTTCAGATTACCCACCATACCATCAGTCTCATCAGAGACACCAAGCAGCTCACCATCAGTCTGCATCAGCTGGACGCTCCAGCCGACATCCACGCCGAAGACTTCAGTTATCAGATAACTGATGCCAATGGCTACATCAATTACGACAATTCTCTCCTCCCAGACGAGGAGTTGACATACACCCCATACAAGACCTGGACCACCGAGTTCACCACTCCGGAGGGTACCGTACAGGAGCGTACCGCTCACGCCGCCATGATGTTCTCCCGCCTCGTGTTGCATCCCGTAACCGAGAACGACAAGAATGCGATACTGAGCATCTGGAACAAGAAGACGGGCGAAGAAGTGGTTCGCATCAACCTAGCCGATTTTCTGGCACAGGGTCGTGGAGCATTCGAAGCACTGAACTATTCGGCACAGGAGTTCCTGGACAGAGAATACGACTACAAGCTGGACTTTTTCCTGAAAGGCGACAAGTGGCAATACGTTAAGTTGGGCATCTCCATCCTCGATTGGAGCAAGCGCATACAGCGAGCCGACTTATAATCTGATTCCACTTTGTCGAAATTAAACTATTGATATTAGTAAAGTAAAAGACAAAGTTATCATGAGAAGATTTCATATCTATATAGGTTTCATAGTTTGGTTGTTGACTAGTTTATTTGCAGTTAGTTGTACCGACGAGTTGGAGGGTAACGGATATACCCCCAACTCGTCAAGCAACCTGCACGTGCTGGTACCAACCGTGCTCAGTGCGAGCGGCACCCGTACCGACGATGCTTCCGGCCTTCCTACCTATAATGCTACGGTAGATGAATGCCAGATCAACGACCTGACCCTCTATGCTTTCCCTACAAGAAATGAAGGCAAGCTCCTGGTAGAGACGCTCCCTGCCCCACTGGCTACAATGATGGTAGAGCCGCATGTAGCTAACTATCAGCTCAATATCGAGCCGGGCATTTACCATATCTATGTGGTTGCCAACATGAACAAGGTGTTGAGTGGTAGCGGTAAGACTATCCAAACAGAAAATGAACTCAAAGATATAGTACTGAACTATGTAGCTGGAACAGAACCGGGAATGCCGGTTTCTACAAACATCCCGATGATTTATGAACCAAAGGATGTAAACGGTAATATCATCGATAAAAAAATAGAAAAAAGTGGTAAGAAATATACAGAGGTAGCAGCTAACCTGAAGTTTACATGCGTAAAGGTTAAGCTCAACCTCATTATGGACCCAACTAAGAGCGATAATCTTTATGACAAGAGCTATAGCATAACAGATATTGTTGCACAGAAGCTTACTCCTTCTACCCATTTATTATGGGATGGTAAGTTTACCCAGAAAGATGTTTCTTCTGTATATGCTACAGGTATGGCTAACACCATTTACAGCAGCTCATCTACTGGCGAAGCTAGCACTGGACGCTATTATCAGAACGGAGAATACACCATAAATGAAGATAACAAAAATGTAGCTAACGAAGATGTTGTGAAAATCGCTGATGCTTATAAGGATAAGGGTACACCGAAACCTACGAACGATAAGCAGTGGCTCTTTCAAGGTACCTACTATCTGCCAGAGCGTTATATCTCTAAGGCAGAGGAACAGTCTGTATTGAAGATTTCCGGTAAAGTTAACAACAGCAACAAGAATCAATATACCATTAAGCTGGGACATAAGCAGAACGCATCAGATGCTCTGCCTACTTTCCCTCGTGGTACCTATTATGAAATTACAGGTAAGCTGAAGAGCTATGGCGATATGGATCTTGACTGCGATGTGAAAGTGGACGACTGGAAGCCAGTAGAAATCAATGCTGATTTCTACCATACTACTTTATGGGTTAACAAGGCCGAGGCAGAAGTCTCTTCTACAAAGAGTGATACCATCTCTTATAAATCAAGCGAAACAACTGTAGACTTTGGCTGTATTGACTCAAAGATTGTTGGTGAAACAAATAAAGATATTATCGTCGTAACAAAAAGAGATGGCAACAATATCATCTTTGGTATCAATCCAGAAATACCAATAAATGAGTTTCCAAAGAACTCTGCAGGGAAGAGAGAAGGAACCGCTAGAGTTTACTTAATGGCTAACAACATCAAGAAGTATATTAATGTACACTATGATGTTACTCCTTATTTTAAGGTGAGCCCAAAGAACGTAGTTATCTATTGGGGTAAGGATCCTGACGACAAGCAGGTTCTAGAGAAACACTTTGTGGTAGAAACCAACCTGGGTGGCTTGAAGGCATTTCAGAACATCAATGGTACGCTAACAGAAAAAACTTCCGGTTCTACAGCACAAGTTGGTGAGGCACCTTCTCGTCTGGAGATAAGTTATGATAATAATCCTGATGCAGACGGAAAATATCTGATGAAGGTAAGGGAAACCAAAAATCCTGTGACGACTACCGTTTATAACTTCACGCTTTCGCCGCTGAATCAGATTTCTGGCGACGAGGTTGCTTCGCAAGAAGTTACGGTTACTGTAAAACCGGAGTTTGGTCCTTATCGCATCTATATGCGAGCTATCAATAATATATGTAACTGGGATGGTAATGAAGACGGAACCGCTAATCTAGATGTCGTTTTTGCTGAACAAAAAACAGAATATACTGGAAAAAACGGCAGTTATAATGATGACTATAATTTCAATTGGTATGATGGTTGGACTGATACAGATGTAAGTAAAGACGAAAATAAGGAAGATAATAAACATATTCAAAATGGTAGACATAAAATGTATATGTATACACAGCGTGGTGATAATAAAGATAATAGTACTACCGTTGATGCAGACGCATATGTATGGATATTTTCAGAATATTTCCCTGGTGACCAAATGACAGGTGACATAAATAATGCTGGATGGTATTATAAAGATATGAAATTTAATGCAGAGAGCAGGTATGCAGAAAATAAAGCGAAAGGTACAACAAAGCAAATTAAACCAGGTCAAACGCTAGTTATATTTGGTACTGGCGAGAATCATGGCAATGGTAAGACTGGTTGTACTCCACACCGTTTTCCTCATACCATGGACCCAGGTATTCCTTTGTTCAACTACGAAGATCGTGAAGGCTGGTATCTCTATGACCCTACCTGCATTCCATATTATCGAGTATATGATGACAAGCCGACTATTATAAATGTTGACTATGTGATATATACTAAAAGTGATATTACTAAATGGAAAATCGATTTTGGAAAGAAGAATAATAAATTCCACTCGTATACTTTGGAATGTAAGGCTGATAAGTTCAAGAAAAAAAACGAAGATGTTGGAAATGGTTGGAAACGTACAATTCTCAGTTTCAAAGCACCTAAGGGCGAATACGAAAAAGCTATAAAGATTTGTTTTGATGATAGCAGCGAAGGAACTATGCTCTTCGGTGGTGACAGCTACGAGTGTAAATACGATGCACGCAACGGATACCAGATATTCGGTTATTACGATGGTAGCTGGCATGAAGGCAAACCGTCAGGAGTTTCTAAATAATAAAGATAGAAAATATAATGATGACAAGAATAAAGACTTTAATGATATGGATAGGATTGCTCTTAAGCCTTGCATCATGTAAGGACTCTTTAGAGGCAATTACTCTCGGTGGGGACGAACTCCCTACCGAGGGAGTTACGCTGAGCATACAATTGCCTAATTTCACTCCTCAGGAAATCTCTACCCGAGCAGGAGGCGAAACAACAGAGAGCATTACTTCTCTGTGGCTTGTATGCTATGATGCAACGGGTACTTTTCTGAAAAAGCAGGATTGTACTTCCGCTTATACGGCTGCCGCAGCCGATATTGACGGATATAGAAAAATCAAAACAAACCTTCCTAAAGGTACAAAAACGGTACATTTGGTTGCCAACGTTCCTGACTTGACAAAAGAACAGGCTGAAAAGCTTGACGCGATGAAAGATATCACTCCTGATTTATCAAGGCCAATCTGTTGGGGTGCAAAAACACTTAGCGACCTGATGAACGACAGCAAGATTTCACTTACCCGTCAATGTGCTAAAGTTACAGTAAAAACAAGCGTTAGCAATTTCGAAATCACAGACCTTCATGTATGGCATTCTGCTAGCAAAGGCTCTATTGCGCCAGCTGGCTACGTAGAATCTACTAATGATAACTTGGCAACATCTACAGAGTTGATGGATGATAGCAAATGTATTATTGGCGGTTCTGCTGCTGTAGTTGCAGTAAATGAAACTTCTGCAGGCAAGGCTGACATCATTATCAAGGCTAAATATAAGGGTACAGAGGGTACAGAGGGTACAGAAGGCTACTATAAAGTAGCCCTCTATACAGATAAAACCAAAACTGCACAATATGCATTGGTACGTAACCACAACTATATCGTGAAGGTTATTTCTGTAAACGATGCAGGCTACGCTACTGAAGAAGAAGCATTAAAGGCTGATCCAGAAAATCGTCTAACGGTAACCGTGGTAGATGATAACCCACAGATTGTAGATATGATTGCCTGCAAAGATTACGAACTGGGTGTTTGTGGTACACAGACGGTTGATGCTTCAAGTACAACTGCTCCTATCACTTTGTTTACAAATCTTAAACCTGAGAATACAACAGATAATAATCTCTATAAGGTTGAAATTAGCAAAGATGCACAAAAGTGGATAACTAGCTGGTCACCAGGTAGCAAGTCAACCACAACAAGTCCTAACGAATCGGCACCATCAGGAACCATGTTTGTTCTCAACCTCACATTGACTGCAAACAACAAATCGGAGGAGCCTCGGGAAGGTACGATTACCATCACTTCCGGTGACTTGAAAAGAACCATCAAGATTCATCAGGAAGGTTACGACTTTAAACGTGCTAAAGATCGAAAGGTTGTCATGAATTACGATGGTACTATTCATGATAATTACTTTGCTTGGCTTGATGAAATGCATGGTGTTAAACCTAGCGAGAATAAGGTCGAAGATCAGGAACAGACCAGAAACCAGGGCTTGCACTTCAGCGTAGGAGATAATAAGATCTATTATCTGATTCCAAAGAAACCGGGTGACAATGTTGAAAAGAATTCTGCTAACATCAGTTATTCAGACGAAACTTACAATGGCAACAACTATTATAAAGTTACATTGAACAACAGCACCAATAACTTCGTTTTGTGGATAGACGAAGAAGGTTTTGTCATCAAGAATACTGAAGATGCTGATCATCCGTTTACCATCAAATACCCGATCTATCATGCTGGTGTATTTGGAGAAATTAAAAATCTGGGAGACGAACAGTTGGGTGAAACAAAAAAAGGTTGGTACTACTACGGAGTAGTGAAGATTTCGGTAGATGAACCATCAGTTGATGGTAAAACTACTACGAAAAAGACATACTACATGTTAGACCGTAATCTAGGCGCATCCAACAGCGATTTCTATTCGCCAGGTTCTGCCAATATTGCTAATGATAAAGGTTCTATAGGTGGATATTTCAAGATATCAAATGGTAAAAGCAGTAAAGACTATATCAACAAGTATGTAATCGGCAATTTTAGAGTACCAAAGGGCAACGAGCTAGAGGCAATTGCAAATAAAATCGAAGTAAAGCCGTTGAGTACATCTACGGGTGAACTATATAATTGTCTTCGCATCCCGACAGAGTCTTCGCAGAAGGATTACATCTATATCCCAATCAGCGGATATTACGAGAGCAACAGCTTCAAGGATGAATATCACGCAAATCTGTGGAGCCAGTCTTTGTTGTCGGGCTATCAGGGCTTCAGTGAAAACAGTAAAGAATATGGCTTCTGGTATCTTTATCTGGATATCTATAATAAGATAAAGACTATCACAAATACCCGTTTCGTTCAGGGATATGATGGCAGTAGCACCGGCCGTTACAAGGCGATGCCTATCCGCCTGATATACGTTCCATAAACACAAGATAAGTGATAAATACAATAACATCTTTTACTTATAATAAAGTTCAAAAACAGCTGTTTTAAAAAGAAGGGTTGGGTTTTCGGGAGAAAGTCCAGCCCTTCTTTTTGTCAGGATACTCCTGACAAGGGGTCAAGACGTCACTGAGAGGTCATCATGATAGTACTGACGGGTGGTAAAGACGCATCCATCGCTTATTGCCTCACTACGGCATTATATTGCCCTTTACCAGGGCAATATCTTGCCATCGCCAGGCACAAATCGATACGTCGGGAGAGAAAATCCCCACTCTCTTTTTTACTCTTCACTCTTCACCAAATCGCCTGAACCCCCGATAAACACTGGGGTTCCGAGAGGTGAAGAGTGGCGCACCACTCTTCACCACTCTTCACCACTCTTCACCTTTTGCCGGTGATCCATTTTATCTTTTCGTTTTGCCAAACAAATCAGAATGAGTACCTGTAGTTAACATCAACAGCGTCAATTCCGTATCATTCTGTTCCCATATCAAAAGCCAATCTGATTCAATATGAGCTTCCCATTCACCTTCATGATTACCATGAAGTATATGTGGTTTGTATTCTGAAGGTAACATACCATTTTCTACCAATAAGTTAATCGCTTTCTGTAATTTCTCTATCGGATAGCCACGCTTGCGACAAAGTTTCAACGCTTTGTCGAATCTTTTAGTTGTTCCTAATTTATACATCACTTACCAAGAATAGTGTCAAACATTTCATCAACAGAGTTCCATTGTGTAACTCTACCTTTAGCAACATCCTCTTCAGCAAGTTCCAATTCCGTTTTCTTAGGTTTCAAAACCGAAATAGAACTTACTCCATGGAGCATTTGAATGGCACTTTTAAGTTTATTGACCAAAGATGGGTCTGATATTGAAACCACTAACTGTGGTTCTTTTAATCCTATCGCTCTTGATTTCATAATCTTCTCCTTTAAAACGTTTAACATAATTAAGATACAAAAATACATTATTCCCCTCACACCGCCAAACTTCTTGCATTATTTTAACGTTAAAGGTCTTGATTTAACCCAAGTTTGGCACTTTAACCTGCTTTATTCATCATCACAAATTTTTCCGGGTGAAGGGTGGTGAAGAGTGGTGAAGAGTCGAGCGCACTCTTCACCCTACCAAATCAGCTCATACACAAACACTTACGCCACTCCGGTGAAGGGTGAAGAGTATTTTTGAAATTGGCGGATAATCGTTACAAGTTGCAGCGGATTACAAATCCGCAAAGAAAAGGTCGAACATTTTTTAACAGCGGATTGCAAATCCGCTGGGACGCCTCACGGAAGACAGCCACCTCACGCATTGCAAATTCGTCGGGACACCTCACGGAAGAAAGGAAGATTTAAAATAAATATCCGCCCACCAGCTGATTTCCACTTGCACAACAGGTGTTGGGCGAGCGCATATCAGCTGTTATGCAAGCGCACAACAGCTGTTGTGCGGCTGAAGAAATAGGCTTTTCCGGCTTATACTATTAGTCCTTCTGGCAACAAGTAAAGGTTACTCCGAAGACTATTTACGTTAAATCGATGCAGCAACGATAATACCTACAAGGCACAGCGATAGTACTTACAAGATGCAGCGATAGTACTTACAAGGCACAGCGATAGTACAGTTCGGTCTTGTAGTTTCGACGGATTTGCAATCCGTCGTATAAAAAGGTTCGACTTATCAAACCTGGGGATTTGTAATCCCCCTACTCCATAACATATTACAGATCGAACTTTTAGTCCTCCATTGAATACGTGTTTTTATTTAATGACTGAGTAGTTACCCAGAAAGACCGTGAGGCAGAGTAAGGTAATAACTTTCAAGCCAAAAAAAACTCCCTATAAGTTCAGGCATCTATCGCCTGGCTTATGGGGAGAACTTGTATCTGATAATTTTATGATTTCAATTGATGCAATTGCTCATGGGTTAAGCCTGTCAGTTCCATGATAGAGTCATCATCCATACCCTTTAATAGCATTTTCTTCGCTATATCAAGACTTTTGTGATAACTACCTCTTGCTTCACCTTTTGCTTCACCTTTGGCAAAACCCTTAGCTTCACCTTCATCAATACCATTCATGTAATAGCTCATTAAGACACCATAGTAATCATC
>ERZ1034723.1175-NODE-1175-length-11812-cov-7.149358_pt1 | contig 11812 bp, 8 predicted proteins | sample MGYA00520637_ERZ1034723 | MGnify/ENA primary metagenome ERZ1034723 (study PRJEB33766, sample SAMN09781719) | gut metagenome | biome: gut microbiome | host: Homo sapiens | place: Madagascar | study: EMG produced TPA metagenomics assembly of the PRJNA485056 data... | reverse complement strand
CCTTTGCCCCGTCTAAGAATAAGAAGTTTAAAACACATCCTATTGGACAGCAGAACATTCTTGTTAGTAAGTTTGTGCAACACATTATTATTAATTTATAAATTCAGAGAGTATGAAAAAATTATTGGTTATGGCAGCTATGGTGCTGTCTTCAGTAGGTGCATTCGCACAGTATTCTGCAGGCGACATCACTATTCAGCCTAAAGTCGGTTTGAACGTATCTTCCGTTACTGATGACGAAGCTGGTTACATAGCAGGCTTCGTTGGCGGTATAGAGGGAGAATATCACGTTTCACCCATGGTAGGAATCAGCGCCGGTCTCCTCTATTCTATGCAAGGAGCCTCAGTTAAGGACGCAGAAGGTGACCCAAAATTGGAGATGAACTATGTGAATATCCCTATTTTGGTAAACGCCTATGTTGCAAAAGGCCTGGCACTGAAAGCTGGTATTCAGCCTGCATTCAACGTAAGCAACAAAGTAAAAGTTGCCGGCATCAGTATCGACTACGACAAATACGCACCAGAAGGAGCTGAGATAAAGACTTTTGATTTCTCTATTCCTGTAGGAATTTCTTACGAGTACATGAACGTTTGCCTCGATGCTCGTTACAATATCGGTGTATCAAAAATTGCGGATGGTGATTCTGGCCGCAACTCTGTATTCCAGATTACTTTGGGTTACAAGTTCAAGCTCTAAGCTTTAGCGATTACCCCACGACAGGCATTTTCAGTAGAGCCTGTCGCTTATTCATAGAGATGCCCCCGCAGACTCTTCCCTACATCAAGGAAAGTCTGCGGGGGCTCTGTTTTTATAGCTCATTACGAGAGCATTAGTAAACTTTAGCAATGAAGTCTTGGCTGTATCAACAGAAAGTAGTATTTTTGCAGAGCAAAAAACAAAAAAAAAGAAAATGAATATATTAGTGACAGGAGCCAACGGACAGCTCGGCAACGAGATGAGAATCGTGAGCAAGAACACCACAGACCACTATCTCTTCACCGACGTGAACCAGGTGGAAGGCGTGGAAACCACTTACCTCGACATTACAGACATGGACGCCATACGCAAGATGGTGAGCGAGAACCACATAGACGCCATCATCAACTGTGCGGCATGGACCAATGTGGATGCCTGCGAAAACGACGAGAAGTTGGCAGCACTTGCAGAGAAACTGAATGCCGATGCTCCAGAGAACCTTGCCTTGGCAATGAAGGAGACAGGCGGACTGCTCGTGCAGATTTCCACCGACTACGTCTTTGGCAAGGAACCATACAATGTACCTTGCGGACCCCAGCAGAAGGGAACTCCTACAGGCGTATATGGTACAACCAAGCTTCACGGCGAACAGAAAATCATGGCAAGCGGTTGCCAGTATGTCATCATCCGCACCGCATGGCTCTACTCTGAGTTTGGCAAGAACTTCTGCAAGACAATGCTCAATCTCACTGCCACAAAGCCACAGTTGAAGGTTGTGTTCGACCAGTGCGGAACTCCTACCTATGCTCTCGACCTGGCCAACGCCATCCTCACTGTCATAGACAAGATAAAGTCGGCCGACGACAAGAGCAAATACACCGGCATCTATCATTTCTCTAACGAGGGAGTGTGCTCCTGGTACGACTTCACACAGATGATAGCCCGCATAGCCGGACACACACAGTGCGACATACAGCCCTGCTACAGCTCGGAATATCCTTCGCCAGTGACCCGTCCTGCCTACTCCGTGCTCGACAAGCGAACCATCAAGGAAACCTTCGGCGTGAAAGTGCCCTACTGGATTGACTCGTTACAGCAGTGCATTGCAAACCTCCTTAAGTAACATTTTAAATAATAAATATAATGAAGCGAACCATCATCATCACAGGCGGCGCCGGATTTATCGGCTCACACGTTGTCCGTCTGTTTGTGAACAAATATCCCGAGTATCACATCATCAACCTCGACAAGCTGACTTATGCAGGCAATCTGGCCAACCTCAAGGACATCGAGGACAAGCCCAACTACACCTTTGTGAAGGGCGACATCTGCGACTTCGAGCTGATGCTCAAGTTGATGAACGACTATCAGGTAGACGGCATTATCCATCTGGCTGCAGAAAGCCACGTAGACCGCTCTATCAAGGATCCATTCACCTTTGCACAGACCAACGTGATGGGAACACTCTCGCTCCTGCAGGCAGCAAAGACCTATTGGGAGAGTCTGCCCGAAGGCTATGAGGGCAAGCGCTTCTACCACATTTCTACCGACGAGGTGTATGGCGCCTTGCAGATGACACATCCCGAGGGCGTGGCAGCACCATTCTCCACCAAGGCATCAAGTGGCAAGAACCACGAGGCTTATGGCGAGGAGTTCTTCGTAGAAACCACCAAGTACAATCCCCATTCTCCCTACTCGGCTTCCAAAGCCAGCAGCGACCACTTTGTACGTGCTTTCCACGATACTTACGGCATGCCTACCATCGTGACCAACTGCTCCAACAACTACGGTCCTTACCAGTTCCCAGAGAAGCTCATCCCTCTCTTCATCAACAACATACGCCATCGCAAGCCTCTGCCCGTCTATGGCAAGGGTGAGAACGTGCGCGACTGGCTCTACGTGGTAGACCATGCCCGTGCCATCGATGTCATCTTCCACGAAGGAAAGGTGGCTGAGACCTATAATATCGGAGGTTTCAACGAGTGGAAAAACATTGACATCATCAAGGTGGTTATCAAGACCGTAGACCGTCTTCTCGGTCGCAAGGAGGGCGAAGACCTCGACCTCATCACTTACGTCACCGACCGCAAGGGCCACGACATGCGTTACGCCATCGATTCACGCAAATTGCAGCGCGAATTGGGTTGGGAACCAAGTCTGCAGTTCGAAGAGGGCATCGAGAAAACCGTGAAATGGTATCTCGACAACCAGGAATGGATGGACAATGTAACCTCTGGCGACTATCAGAAATATTACGAGAACATGTACGGCAACAAATAAATTTGTCAAGCCAAGGCGTAAAAAATTTTGATTTTTTACGCATTAAGACATAAGCTTGAGCATTACGCATAAAAAAAATGAGCTTTGAACATTGAATCATTATGAGAAAACAAATAACTCTCATAATGCTCAATATTCAAAGCTCAAAACTTTTGTGCTTTATAACGCTTTGGCTTTATCCTTCACGGAAGAAGTCGAAAGCCTCTTTGATTTCGTCGATGGTGGCACTTTGGTTGATGCGAATATCACCGATTCCACCCAACAAGGTAAAGTTGATGATGCCATCCTGATTTTTCTTGTCATGGCGCATCAGTTCTATCAGTTCGTCGTAGTCATCGCAGGTGATAGGAAGCGAGCCATAGTACTCCTTGATGAAGTTCACCGTCTGTCGCATCTTCTCCGTTGGGAATCCCGTCTTCATCACACTCAGATAGAGTTCCGGAATCAGACCGAACGCCACAGCATAGCCGTGCAGAACAGGCTTGCGTTTCAGTGCCCAGCTTTCAAAGGCATGACCGAAAGTATGTCCCAAGTTGAGCGCCTTGCGGATGCCGTGCTCATGAGGATCCTGCTCTACGATGCGCTCCTTTACCGCCACGCTATCGCCCACCATGCGTTGCAACTGCTGCAAGTCGGGATGAGCCAGGTCGAAGCCAACCAACTCCGCCCACATCTTTTCGTCCGAAATCAAACCATGCTTCAGCATCTCGGCATAGCCCGAACAGATGTTCTCGGCATCGAGCGTGCGCAGGAACTCAGTATCGAGAATGACAAACTTGGAGTCGCAGAACACGCCTATCTCGTTCTTCAGTCCACCGAAGTTGATGCCCGTTTTTCCTCCCACCGAAGCATCCACCATCGAGAGGAGCGTAGTGGGGATATTGATGAAGTTGATGCCACGCTTGAAAGTTGCTGCGGCAAAGCCACCCAAGTCGGTAACCATTCCACCACCCAGGTTTATCATGCACGAATGGCGCGATGCACCGCCCTCGCCCAACGACTTCCATACGTGTACCATCGTGTCGAGGTCTTTGTGCGTATCGGTGGCACCAATGGTAATGACCTTCGCATCCCTGAGCGAGAAATAATTTTTCACAACAGGCCAGCACTTGACAACTGTGGTTTCGTCGGTAAGCACAAAAATCTTGTCGTGCTCGCACTCTGCCAAGGCTTCGGCTATCTCACTTTCGAGATTGGTAGAAATGATGACTCTCTGACTCATAAATTTATCAATATATTATAAATAATGTAATTCTTGCGTGCAAAGGTACGTATTTTTCTGCATTTTGATGCAAAAGAACACACTTTTAGCATTCTTTTCACACATTTTAGACTAAACCTTATCACAAAGGATGCGTCTAAACTATCAAGCGAACAAAAAAAACTATAAAATACAGAAATGAGAAAGTCATTACTCACCCTGCTCCTGCTATTCATCGCCATGATGATGCAGGCACAGCAACACCTCATCACGGGTGCCATTATCGACAAGGGAACCAACGACCCTGTCGAGGCATCGACCGTACAACTGCTACGCGCGGACAGCACTTATATCTCAGGCGCCATCAGCGACGAGAATGGACTCTTCAGCCTTCAGGCTCCCGAAGACGGCAGTTATCTGCTCAAGATAACCAGCGTAGGATACAAGCCCACCGTAAGGCGCATCAAGATGACCCAGGGCAAAGACCTTGCCATGGGCAAGATAAACATCAACGCAGAGGCCATCATGCTCAAGGCCGCCACCGTCACGGCCATGGCCAAGAAAGTGGTGCTCAAGGAAGACACCTTCGTGTACAACTCTGCGGCTTATCGCACACCCGAAGGCTCCACCATCGAAGAGCTCGTGAAGCGCCTGCCTGGTGCTGAGGTGAGCGACGACGGAAGCATCAAAATCAACGGAAAGGAAGTGAAGAAGATCCTCGTAGACGGCAAGGAGTTCATGACCGGCGACACCAAGACGGCCCTGAAGAACCTGCCCACCAGCATCATCGACAAGATCAAGGCCTACGACGAGAAGAGCGACCTGGCTAAGGTGACGGGCATCGACGACGGAGAAGAGGAAACCGTGCTCGATTTCGGCATCAAGAGAGGCATGAACAAGGGACTCATCGCCAATATGGACCTCAGCATAGGCACCAAGCAACGATACAGCGAAAGAGGCATGGCGGCTTATTTCAACGACCGCAACCGACTCATGATGTTCGCATCAGCCAACAACACCAACGACATGGGATTCCCCGGAGGTGGAGGCCCTGGCGGATGGGGACCCAACAAGCAGGGACTCAACGCCTCGAAGATGCTGGGTCTGAACTACAACTACGAGAACAAGGATAAGCTCAAGATGGACGCCTCGCTGAGATGGAACCACAGCGATGGAGACATCAGCAGCACGGTGGCTTCCGAGAACTTCGTGAGCCAGAACTCGTCTTTCTCGAACAGCCGTGCCAAGAACTTCTCGCGCAGCAACAGCTGGGACGGACGTTTCCGCCTGGAATGGAAACCCGACACGATGACCAATATCATGTTCCGTCCATCGTTCACCATCAAGAGCAGCGATGCACTGGCACGAAGCTTGTCGGCACAGTTTAATGCCGATCCTTACCAGATCACCAACGACCCGCTCGAGGACGCAGCACGTGCCGAGCTGGGACTTGAGGACGTAAGCACAAGCAAGAGTCTGTTGCAGCAGGCTGGAGCTCTCGTCAACCTACAGTCATCGAGCAGCATCAGCTATAGCGAGTCTGAAAATCTGAAAGGCATGTTGCAGTACAATCGCCGACTCAGTGCGATGGGACGCAACGTCACCGTGCGCACCGATGCCAGCTACGGCAAGACCGATGCCAACAGCCTCTCACTCACCAATGCCTACATGTACCTTGTAGATGTGGCCAACGGCAACGAGACCGACCACTACAACACCTACCGTTACAACGTGACGCCTACCCGCAACTACAGCTACTCTCTGCAGGCCACCTATAGCGAGCCACTCTGGCGTGCCACTTTCCTGCAACTGAGCTATAAGTTCACCTACAAATACTCGAAGACCGACCGTTCCACCTACAACTTCTCCGACTTCAGCGATGAGGAGGCAAACCAGTGGGCTTCCATCACTCCCGAGTATCGTGGATGGGGCAACTACTTGGGCACTCTGCGCTCGCCTCTCGACGAGTACTTCGACAGCGACCAGAGCCGATTCTCCGAGTACAAGAACTACATTCACGAGATGCAGCTCATGATGCGATTCATCCGACCAAAGTACAACCTCAGCTTCGGAGCCATGCTCCAGCCACAGAGATCGAACTTCATCTACGACTATATGGGGCAGCACATCGAAACGACACGCAACGTCACCAACTTCTCACCAGCCCTCGACTTCCGTTATCGTTTCAGCAAGGTGAGCAACCTGCGCGTCAACTATCGCGGAACCACCTCGCAACCCTCCATGACCGACCTGCTCGACATCACCGACGACAGCAATCCGCTCAACATCAAGAAGGGAAATCCGGGACTGAAGCCATCGTTCACCCACAACTTCCGACTCTTCTACAACAACTATATAGAGAAGCACCAGCGAGCCCTGATGACCTTCGTCAACTTCTCGATGACACGCAACAGCATCAGCGACATGGTGACCTACGACGACAAGACCGGTGGACGAACCACACAGCCCGAAAACATCAACGGCAACTGGAACGCACGAGGCGCCTTCATGTTCAATACAGCCATCGACAGCGCTGGCGTATGGAACATCAACACCTTCACCACCCTCGCCTATACCAATGCCGTGGGCTATCTGAGCCTCGACGGGAAGACCTCGCAGAAGAACACCACCAAGCAGACACAGGTGGGCGAGCGAATCGCCATGGGCTATCGCAACAACTGGCTTGAGGTCAACCTCAACGGAACCCTCAACTACAACCATGCCCGCAACAAGCTTCAGGCATCGAGCAACATGAACACCTGGCAGTTCTCTTACGGACCGAGCATCACAGCCACCATGCCCTGGGGCATGAGCCTGAGCACAGACCTGAGCCAGAGCAGCCGACGAGGATACAGCGACAAGTCGATGAACACCAACGAACTGGTTTGGAACGCCCAACTCTCGCAAGGCTTCCTCAAGGGCAAACCCCTCACCGTGATGATCCAGTTCTACGACCTGCTGCACCAGCAGAGCACCTTGAGCCGTGCCCTTACAGCCATGGCCCGTACCGATACCGAGTACAACAGCATCAACTCTTATGCCATGCTCCACGTCATCTACCGACTGAATATCATCGGAGGCAAGCAGGCACGCGAGACGATGAGGGATGGCAGACGCCCCGACTTCGGCGGACGCCCCTTCAACGGCGGACGACCTCCCATGGGACCACCTCCAGGAGGCGGACATCGCCGCTTCTAAGTTTAGAGAAGTTGAAACCCATATACATGATGCCCAGAACCATTCGTCATCGTTGGTTCTGGGCATATTTTTGTCTCATTGGCTCTAACATCTCTACACCTTTCCACATCCGTCAGTTTTAATTTTTATAAAATAATCTTTAAATAACTATAATTATACAGCAAGAAAACTATAACGATACAAATATTTTCCTAACTTTGCAACCACTTTTTATTATAACAGAAATGAAACATCGTATTTTAAGCATGACAATGTCACTTTGCCTCGCCTGCACGATGGGAGCGCAAAGTGCCGAAAAGATTGTACCCATCAAGTATGGAAACATGGATAATTGGGTTATCAGAAACATCAAGGAATCAGGTATCATAGGCGGAAACAAGAAGGTGGTTTATGCCGTAGGTCCGTCGATGACCATCAATGGCAATACCCCCTACACCAACAAGGGCGGCTCGCCCTGGGGAACCTCCAATGTGCTTGCCCACGTGTCAGGCATCTATAAGACCAACAACTCGGTATATCGCGACAAGCACGAGAACGGCCATTGTGCCAAGCTCGTCACCCATATCGAGAAGGTGAAGGTATTGGGACTCATCAATATCAAGGTGCTTGCAGCAGGCTCGCTCTTCCTGGGCGACGTACGCGAACCCATCACCGGAACCAAGGACGGTCCTAAGGCCATCAACTGGGGCATTCCTTTCACCCATCGTCCCAAGGCGGTGCGTTTCGACTATAAGACCCTGTTGCCCAACTCAGCCACCCGCATCAAGCAGAACGGCTTCAGCAGTGCATCGAAAGTGGCAGGACGCGACTATGCTGTCGCCATCCTCTATCTGCAGAAGCGTCACGAGGATGCCAATGGCAACATCACGGCCAAGCGTGTGGGCACCATGGTGGTGAAATACAGCAAGAGCACCAATGGATGGGTGAACGACGCCACCTACACCATCCACTATGGCGACATCCGACACATGGCAGGCTATGACGCCTCGCTCATGGGACTTCGTAATTGTGACTATGCCCGCAACAGAAAGGGCAAGAGCGTCATCATCAAGGAGACGGGATGGGCTTCGGCCAACGAGACCCCTACCCACCTCATCCTGCAGTTCTCTTCCAGTCATGGCGGAGCCTATATCGGAACGCCCGGCAACACGCTCTGGATAGACAACGTGGCACTCGTATACTAACTGTTTATCACATATTAACACCCCTACACATTATTATATACATAACACATGAAGCAGCTTCTACTCTCATGCCTTACATGCCTTCTCTTGCCTACTCTTGGTATGGCAGGGGAGGCTGACTCTACCTTCACGCCACATACCGGAATGGAAAAAGAGGAAGTAAAAATAGGAAAAAAGGTGGACGAAAATGTGGAAGTGGAAGTGAAGGTGGAAGCGAAGGCGGACGAAAAGGCGGACGAGAAGAAAGCGGACGAGAAGAAGAAGAAATCGCTCATCACCCGTTTTCTCGACTACTTCAACGATGCCAACAAGAAGAACGACAAGCGGTTCGACTTCAGCATTATCGGAGGCCCACACTATGCCACCGACACCAAGTTGGGCTTAGGCTTAGTGGCAGCAGGCATCTATCGCTCCGACCCAGCCGACACGCTCCTCCTCCCCTCCAATGTGTCGCTCTTTGGCGATGTCAGCACGGTGGGCTTCTATCTGCTCGGTGTGCGCGGAACCCACATCTTCCCCCACGACCGTTACCGTGCCGTCTACACGCTCTACTTCTATTCCTTCCCCTGCAAGTTCTGGGGAATGGGATACGATATGGGCGACAACGACGACAACGAGAGCGACATGAAGCGATGGCAGGTGCACGTGAAGGGAAGCTTCCTGTGGAACCTTGGTAGCAACCTCTTCCTCGGTCCTTCCGTGGCCTACGACTACATCATCGGCAAGGACATAGAGCGCCCCGAGCTCTTGGCGGGAATGGACCGACATACCGACAACTATGGCGTGGGATTCACCTTCATGTTCGACAACCGTGACAACCTCACCTATCCCCACCGGGGTTATTACGTGAACCTCACCCAGATGTTCCGTCCGCGCTTCATGGGCAACGACTATGCCTTCAGCACCACCGAACTTCAGCTCAACGCCTACCAGCAACTCTGGCGAGGAGCCGTACTGGCCGAGGACCTTCGTTCCACACTCAACTTTGGCAATCCCTCATGGGGCATGATGGCACAGACAGGAGGCAGCAATGCCCTGCGCGGATATTACGAGGGAAGATATCGCGACAAGCACATGATAGAAGCCACTGTCGAACTTCGCCAGCACGTGTGGAAACGCAACTCGCTCACGGCCTGGATAGGTGCAGGAACCATCTTCCCCAAGTTCAGCCAGATGAGAAGCCGTCACATCCTGCCCAACTTTGGACTGGGCTATCGATGGGAATTCAAGAAGAACGTCAACGTGCGTCTCGACTATGGTTTCGGCAAGGGCGGACAGAGAGGATTCCTCTTCAATATCAACGAGGCGTTCTAAAGGTAAAAAAGTAAAAAGGTAAAAAAGTAAAAAAGGTAAAAGGGGCACTATGACAAAATCTCTCAACAAACTGATATACACCTATGCCGTCGTGGCACTGACAGTACCCAACGTGGCACTCTGTTTCACCGAGCACCTCAGCACATGGGCAGCCCTTGCCAACACCGTGCTGCCCTTTGGTGTCTACATGGCTCTGATGAGCATCTGTCGCAAACCGGGCAAGATGGTGTGGTGGCTCTTCCCCATCATCTTCTTTGCGGCTTTCCAGATCGTGTTGCTCTATCTCTTCGGCAAGGGCGTCATAGCCGTGGATATGTTCCTCAACCTCGTAACCACCAATCCTGGCGAGGCCATGGAGTTGCTCGACAACCTCATTCCTGGCGTGGCGAGTGTCTTCATCCTCTATCTGCCCCTGCTCATCCTGGGCGTGGTGTCCATACGGAGCAAGAAGGCACCCGTGCTGTCCTCTGCCCTCAGAAAGCGATATGCCCTGTGGGCTTCAGCCTTGGCCATCGTGGGGTGCATCTTTGTTGCCACGGCCTGTCTCTCCCGTCCTTCCTGCGATGATACGGAGACGCTGTCCGAGGCTCACGCCCCACAATATAGCGTGCTCAACGACCTCTACCCCGTCAACGTGTTCTATAACCTCTACCTTGCCGTGAAGCGCAACAACGCCTCCATCCACTACAAGGAGGCATCTGCCCGTTTCCGCTTCGATGCCAGGCCGTCTCATCCCGAGGACTCCTGTGAGGTCTACGTCATGGTGATAGGCGAGACGGCACGAGCCATGAACTTCAGTCTCTATGGTTATCAGCGCGACACCAATCCACGGCTCAGCAAGACCCCGGGACTGGTGACGTTCAGCGATGTCACCACCCAGTCGAACACCACCCACAAGAGTGTACCCATGCTCCTCTCGCAGGCTTCGGCCTCCGACTTCGAGCGTCTCTTCCACGAGAAAGGCATCCTGCAGGCCTTCCGTGAGGCAGGCTTCCACACCGTGTTTCTGAGCAATCAGCGCCCCAACCACTCGTTCATCGACTTCCTGGGCGAACAGGCCGACCAGTGGCTCTTCCTCAAGACGGGCGATGCCAACCCCGCTGGCCGTGAGCTGGCCGAAGCCCCGGGCAAGGACGGCAACTACTATGACGCCGACCTGTTGCCCATCCTCGACAAGATACTGAGTCAGAAACGCAAGAAGGAGTTCATCGTGCTCCACACCTATGGCTCTCACTTCAACTACATGGACCGCTATCCCCGACAGATGGCGCATTTCCAGCCCGACACGCATTGCGAGGCCAAGAAGGAGAACCGTCCCGACCTCATCAACGCCTACGACAACACCATCCGCTACACCGACCTTGTGCTCAGCGGGGTGATAGAGCGCCTGAGAGCACACGGAGGCATGAGCGCCATGCTCTATACGAGCGACCATGGCGAGAACATCTTCGACGACAGTCACAAGCTTTTCCTTCATGCTTCGCCCCGAGCTTCGGAGTACGAGCTGCATGTGCCCTTCCTGGTATGGACATCGCAGAGCTTCCAGCATCAGGAGCCAGCCGTGGCACAGGCCCTCTCCGCCAACCGCCACAAGCAGGCACAGAGCAGCCGTTCCGCCTTCCACACCATGCTCAATATCGGGGGCATCAGTACGCGTTATCTGCAAGCACACATGTCATTGGCAAGCTTGCAATATAAGCCAGCTCCCCTGCTCTACCTCAACGACCATAATGAGGCTATCCCACAGGCAGAATGTGGATTTTAGGTTATTGAACTTGCCAAAGTTCAATTAGGTTATTGAAGTTTCGCAAGTGGTTCAAGTACGGGCTGAAGGCCCAAAAGCTCCTAGCCCAGGGCATCGCCCTGGGTATAATGGCAATCAACAAGGCGCCCTGTAAGGGCAAAAGCTTTGTATATTGCCAGGTATTTGAAAGCTTT
>ERZ1034723.1172-NODE-1172-length-11834-cov-5.396893_pt1 | contig 11834 bp, 9 predicted proteins | sample MGYA00520637_ERZ1034723 | MGnify/ENA primary metagenome ERZ1034723 (study PRJEB33766, sample SAMN09781719) | gut metagenome | biome: gut microbiome | host: Homo sapiens | place: Madagascar | study: EMG produced TPA metagenomics assembly of the PRJNA485056 data... | reverse complement strand
TCATATTATTAGGTTTAAAAGCCCCTCCCCATCCCTCCCCGTCGGGGAGGGGGCGCAGGGCAGAGTTATATATGCTTTGTTTCTTTTTTAAAAAGGTTGCATGGCAGAGTTATATATGCTTTGTTTCTTTTTTAAAAGGTTGCATGGCAGAGTGATACATGCTTTGTTTCTTTTTTAAAAAGGTTGCATGGCAGAGTGATACATGCTTTGTTTCTTTTTTAAAAGGTTGCAGGGCAAAGTGATACATTTTTGTAATTGATAATTCAATCCTCTCTCTCCTCCCCGATGGGGAGGTCGGGAGGGGCTGTTTTTTTTAATTGTTATGACTGAATTTCTCTCCACTCATTGGCTCGACATTGTAACGACAATACTCGGGCTAATCTATCTCGTCCTCGAATATCGTGCGAGCATAGCGCTTTGGGTTGTGGGCATCGTGATGCCTGCCATGGACATCTACCTCTACTGGAGCCACGGACTCTACGGCGACGCTGGCATGGCTGTCTACTACACGCTGGCTGCGATATACGGCTACGCCGTGTGGAAGTTCGGAGCGAAATGGAAGCGGATGCTGAAGCGTAAGGCTTCGGGTGCAGCAGGCTCAGATAAAGCTTTTGACGCCGATGGCTCAGATAAAGCAGTAGATGTTGCAGGCTCAGATAAAGCAGTAGATGCTGTAGGCGGTTCTTCCGAAGAGCTTCCGATAACGTTCTTCCCGCGCCGTCTTATCCTGCGCACGCTCGGCTTCTTACTCCTCGCATGGGCTGCTACCTATTACGTTCTCGTGGCTTACACCAACAGCACCGTGCCCTTACTCGACGCGTTCACCAACGCTCTTAGCTTTGTCGGCTTGTGGGCTTTGGCGCGCAAGTACGTAGAGCAGTGGCTGTTCTGGATAGCCGTAGACGTGGTCTGCTGCTATCTGTATGTGGTGAAAGGCATACCGTTCAAGGCAGGGTTGTACGGCCTGTATGTCGTGATAGCGGTCATGGGATACATAAAGTGGAAGGGCCTTGCGAAAAAGGCATAACTCATCTGGATGCTCTAGGGAAACCTAGGGCATCTTTTTTGTTTTAGGGGGCTGGGGGCTTTCTAGGGTTTTCTAGGCTCTCTAGGCTTTCTAGGCTTTCTAGGAAACCTAGAGCTCCTAGCCAACCTAGCTCTCCTAGCTCTCCTTGCCTCTCTAAAGTTCCTTGCTTCCTTCCAGACTGTCGAGCTTTTCCTTCAGCCCTTTTATCTCTGCCTCCTGCCTATAATACGCCTTCAGCGCTCTTTGCTTTATATCCTCAAAGGCTGCCTTCCATTTCGCAGCCTCTGCCTGCGCTTCGGCAAGAGCCAGCTTCAGGCGTGGCAGCTCCTCCTCCAGCTGCTTCAGGCGTGCGTCCTGTTGCTGTCTGTAGGCGGTGCGGGCGCGGTGCATGCGCTCCTTGATGCCACCTTCGGTGATGAACTCCTGCTCAAGCTTCTTCAGAAACGACATCATCATCTTGTCGATGAAATGGCAGAGCGTGATGGCGTAGTTGCACATCTGTTCGTCGCTCCATTGCTGGAAGAACGGAGCGTAGTCGGGCAGGCGGTTGTGGTGGCGGCAGTAGTCGAGCATATCGGTGTAGCGCTGGTCGCCGGCAACGTAGAACTGCAGGTGGCGCGACTTGATATAGTCCTCAAAGTCTTCGCGCAACTCCTTCAGCGAGGCGCGTGCCACGTTGAGCAGCTTCAGCTGCATCTCCGTCGATGCCACACCGTCAGCCAAACCCTCGACGATGTTCTGCTTGCAGGAGCGTGCCGCCTGAATCACCTGGTCGCGCGTTCGGTCTTTGTATAAATGAATGAAGCGGTCGCAGAAAGCGAACGCCAGCTGATACACCACATCCGACTTCTGGTAGAAGTAGAGCGTGTCCCAGTTGCGCTGCTGATTCAGTACGTGTAGAGTGTTCGGGTCTTCAGCCATAGCGGGTTAATAGTTTGATTGTCTGTCGCAAATTTAAAGAAAAATGTAAAGAGGCACAAGCGTATCCATAACAAATTCACATTTATTTCGTACTTTTGTCCGTCGAAACATACATGTTCAGCCGGCAGATAACGTCGGCTGGGAAATACACGATAATTATGGACAATCCTTCAGACACAATAAAGGCTACTTCTGATTCGGCGACTGCCACTTCGGACAACACAGAATTTCTTGCGTCGCTTCAACCCGACGCCTTCGACGCCGTGATAGTAGCCGGCGGCGACTTCCCTACGCATCCCGTTCCGCTTGCCGTGATGGAGCGTGCACTGATGCTTGTGGCATGCGATTCGGCAGGCGAGGAACTCGTACGCCGTGGCTACAAGCCGACGGCTATAGTGGGCGACTGCGACTCGATGTCGGCGGAGTTTCGTGCGGCGCATGCCGACATTATATATAAGGTGGAGGAGCAGGACTACAACGACCTCACGAAGGCTACGCGGTTCTGCACTGAGCGCGGTTGCCGCCGCATTGCCTACGTCGGAGCAACGGGCAAGCGCGAGGACCACACGCTTGGCAACATCTCGCTGCTCGACTTCTACCGCCGCGAGCTGCATGTAGACGCCCTGATGCTCACCGACTACGGTGTGTTCATCCCGGCTGCTGGCGAAACCGCAATAAGAACTTTCGCCGGACAGCAGATAAGTATCTTCAATCTCTCATGCACGCAGATCGACGGCGACGGACTGCGCTGGCAGCCCTACGCCTTCTCCGCACTTTGGCAGGGTACGCTCAACGAGGCGCTTGGCGAGAGCGTCACGTTGCGTGGCGACGGAAACTACATAGTGTATGCTGTTTACAAATTGTAGTCTATTTTTTTGACATATTGACACTAAACTGTATGTAATAAAAGCAGAAAACAGTGTATGAAAGTAGAATGGCTGGTTTTAATTACATAATGTAGGTCAAAGTGTTAGCTTTTATGCGTTTTTTTACTTATAACGTATTTTGTGTTTAATTATGAAATATGTTGAATAACGTTAAAAGCGTAAAGTTTTCTTGAGAAATGTTTGGAAGTTATAAAAACATTCTCTAAATTCGCAATTGAAAAACTAATTCTTTTCAAAAGAAGAGGTTTATCACAGATACAAACAGCATTTGCTATTGAAGCAAACTGACGACACAGACAAAACGACGACGCAAACAGACGAAAAGAGAAACCAAGACGATGCAAACTGACAAAAACGATAAATTTCAAACTGACGCAATCAACGACGCAAACTGACGAAAATACAAAAACGAAACAGGAGCGGCTTTCGCTACAGATAGCCTTCCACACAAAACCCAAAATCAAAAAACAAACCCCAAAAGGAGTTACTGGCACACGACGGAGAAATTGTATTCTCTCGAAACCGCCTTCTTGAGGGGAACCTTACAAACTGAATAACTAAAAAGGAGTAGTCTTTCCAAACCAACCGATAGACATTCCAACATATATAAACTAAACAACAAAAAAGGAGTTGCTTATGAAACGACTTGTATTTGCACTATTAATACTGTTCTGCGGCAACGATATGTCAGCCCAGACATATACAAAGGAAGTCTGCGTAAGATTCCCGGTGGCATCAAGCGTGCTCAATCCTAACTTCGGTGACAACGCAGCAAGTCTCGCAGAAATAGTCAAGTTCCTTACTGACGTGCAGAAAGACAGCACCTTGGAGCTGACCAGTGTGAAATTCTGCGGCTCGGCATCGCCCGAAGGTGGACCTCTTCTCAACCAGCGTCTCACCGAAAGACGCTGCGCCAACATGGAGCGCTACGTTCGCGAGCGAGTGCAGCTGCCCGACGCAATAGTGTCGAAGTGCGAGTGCTCGGAGATGTGGCAGAAGCTGGCTTACTTCGTAGAGAAGTCGGACATGCCGTACAGAGACGAGGTGCTGCACCAGATACGCGAGACCGATGAGTTCACATACAACTCGAAGGGAGTACTGGTAGACAGCCGCAAGAAGCGCCTCATGGACCTCAACTACGGACGCACATGGAACTACATGCTGCGTGAGTTCTTCCCCGCAGTGCGCAACGCCAGCCTCATATCTGTCTACATCGAGCAGAAGCCAACCGTGGTAGACAACCAAAAGGCAGAAGTGATTGTTCCGGAAGAGCCCGTAACACAGGAGCCGCAAGTAGAGGAGCCCGCACCTGAGCCTGAGCGCCGAAACGCATACCTCGCCATCAAGACCAACATGCTCTACGACGCGCTCGGCGTACCGAACATAGGTATGGAGTTCTCGCTCGGAAAGCGCTGGTCGATAGCAGCCGACTGGATGTACGCATGGTGGAACAACAACCATCACCACAACTACTGGCGCATCTACGGCGGAGGTATCTCGCTGCGCAAGTGGTTCGGCAAGGCATCGAAGGTGAAGCCGTTGCAGGGACACCACCTCGGCATCAACGCACAGGCGTTCACCTACGACTTTGAGCTCGGCGGAAAGGGATACATGGCAGGCATACCCGGCGGAACACTTTTGGACCGCACAAGCTACGCAGTAGGAGCCGAATACGGCTACTCGCTGCCGATAGCAAAGCGCCTGAACATCGACTTCAGTGTTGTGGCAGGATACATGGGCGGACGCTACTACGAGTACGAGCCGCTGGACGGACACTACGTGTGGAAAGCCACGAAGAATCGCCACTGGATAGGCCCTACAAAGGCTGAGGTGTCGCTCGTATGGCTCTTGGGACATGGAAACTACAACAATAAGAAGAAAGGAGGCGACAAATGATTAAGGTCATATTTAAACGCAATGTTACGAGAATCGCAACGGCGTTTGCTCTGGTTGCCATGACAGCATTGTCATCTTGCGAGCACAAGGATTTGTGTTTCGACCACGACTCTCATGCTCCTAAGTACAAGTTCCGTGTAGAGGCAACATATCAGCAGGAGTGGGAGATACGCAGCGACGGAAGCACCGACTGGAAGAACTTCTCTGCATGGGTCGACACCTATGGTATGCAATACGACGACCTCAGACCGCTCATACCCGCCGGTCTCCGAATGCACGACTTCCCGGCTCTCGGACCGAGCGACATGATCAACATGCCGGCTCAGGGCGACGTAGTAGGTCTCCGACCGGGCAAGCACCAGCTGCTGTTCTACAACAACGACACCGAGTATATCGTGTTCGACGACATGTACTCGTACGCAGCAGCAAAGGCTACAACCCGAACACGCACACGAGCTTCGTTCCTCGGCAATCCGTTCCAGAAACAGACCGACGCCAAGGAGCCTACGGTGGCAATGCCCGACATGCTCTACGGCAACTTCAACGAGGAGTACACATCGGAGCGCACGGTGGAGGAGACGGTGATGCCGGTCACGATGCATCCGCTCGTATTCAAGTATCTCGTTCGCTACGAGTTCAGCAAGGGTCTGCAATACGTAGGACTGGTGCGCGGAGCACTCTCCGGAATGGCGTCAGCCGTATACCTCAACAGCGGCAGGACATCAGCCGAGGCAGCAACGCTGCTTTACGACTGCACGCTGCAGCAATGGGGAGCACAGGCTATAGTTACATCGTTCGGAGTGCCCGACTATCCTAACGGCTACTACACATCTACACGAGCACCGCGCAGCCACGCGCTCAACCTCGAGGTGCGACTGAAGAATGGCATCATAAAGAACTTCTACTTCGACGTGAGCGACCAGATTGCAAAGCAACCGCAAGGCGGCGTAATCGTAGTGAATGGCATTGAGATCTCTGATGAGGACGGCAAGCACGGCGGATCGGGCTTCGACGTAAACGTAGACGGATGGGGCGAGTTCGAGGACGTAGACATGCCGCTCAAGTAGCGCTACGCAGCTCAAGTAGAAACTGTACACGGTTTACAACTAAACTTTTCATATAACTTTATTTACTAATTTAAACTACATCATTATGAAGAAGAATCTATTTTTAATCGGTTTAGCAGCAATAGGTATGTTGTTTGCTTCATGTAGCAACGACGAGACTGTAGAGGTAGCTAAGAATCAGAACGGCATTCAGTTCAAGAGCTTTGTAAATAACAGCACACGTGCGACAGACTTGACAACCGCTAACCTCACCGACTTCCAGGTTTGGGGTATCATGAAGAAGGACAACCAGATCGGCAAGCCGTTCGTTGGCACACAGGTTACCAAGGCTGGCGGCGCATGGTCTTATGGCGTACCGGTTTACTGGGAGAAAGGCTATCAGTACAGCTTCGTAGCTGTGGCTCCGGCTGATGCATTCGATATGGTAGAAGCTCCTGCCAACTACCAGGACTACGGCAAGGTTCAGTTCAACAACGGTAGAGGCGATACAGACCTTCTCTGGGCTGCCAAAGACAAGGGTCTCGTGACATGGGAAGGCAATGCATGTCCGGCTGCTGTCGATCTGACATTCAACCACATGCTTTCACGCGTTCGTTTCAACTTCGTGAACGGTATGGACGACGGCTCTTTGCTCACCGTAAAGGACGTAAAGATCACAAACGCTTGCACAGAGGGTACTGTACAGCTCATTGATGCTAACGCAGGTAAGTTGGTATGGGAACCTTCAGGCGACGCAGCCCTTCTGTTCAACGACGCTCCAGAAACAGCATTCGCTCAGAGCGCAACTTGCACAACAGGTCACAAGTACATGATTCCGGCAGACAAGGCTTACAATGTAACATTCAAATTGGAGCGTGCACACAACGGCGTTGTTGACACCTACACCCACACTGTTGCCCTCACAAAGATGCAGATGGAGTCTGGCAAGAGCTACCAGTTCAAGGCTGAGTTCACATCACAGAACATCAATCCTGACGGCGCACTCTGCCCGATCGTATTCGAACCTACTGTTAACGAGTGGGACGCTTGGGGCGACGCAATCGACATGAACATGTAATAGTAGGAAACAACTAACACACGATGCGTCGAAAAGATACATCTGTGAACATCTAACACATCAGGTGTAGGGGGAACGCACAGTTCCTCCTTACACCCGCTCTTTTCTCTTAAAACCAATTAACCCATTTAATACGAACGAATATGAAAGGAATAAATATATTAAACATGACAGCAGGCATGGCTGCTGTGCTCCTGTCGGTGACACTCTTTTCATGCAGCAGCGATGTGCCGTACGAACACACTGATTACAGCACAACAGACAATATCTGCTTCGGTATTTCTGATTCTGGCAACGGCACACGCGCCGCAGCCGCAAACGAAGCGATAACCACCGACCGTTATGTGCTACGCTCATCAGAATCGAGCGACACCCTCTGCGTGCGTGCTGTCGTAAGCGACGGAATAGGCAAAGCCGCCGCCAAGCATGCCACACGTGCTTCCATGCAGACCACGATGTACGACCAGTTCAACGTCGTAGCGCAGTTGAAGAAGTCTGACGGTAACATTGCTCCACGATACTACATGAACGAGGTAGCCACCAAGCAGGGTGTTGTTTGGCAACCCTCTTCGTCGATATACTACTGGCCCGACAACGGATCGCTCCGCTTCCTTGCATGGGCTCCTTTAGATGCAGAGCTTGACGAATCGCCGGTCAAGCCTTCAGAAGACGTAAACAAGACAACCATAAAGTACACCGTTCCGGCAGAACTCTCAAAGCAGCGCGACCTCGTAGCGGCTGCCACCGGCTACAACGCAAGTCCTGCGGGCGGAGTATGCGCTCCGGTATCGCTGCAGTTCAAGCATCTCTGCACAGCCGTTGTCGTGAAGACCGGTGCAACGATGGCGCCCGGCACGATAAAGAGCGTAACCGTTACCAACGTGCGCAACTCTGGAACGTACGACATGCTGAGATCCGCATGGACACTCAACGACGCAACGACCAGCTACACCGTTTCGCCCAACATGGCTACAGGCAGCACCACAGCCGAAGGCACTAAGCTCAACGCCGACGACGCTACATTCATGCTGCTGCCGCAGACATTGGGTGCTGACAGCAAGCTCGAAGTGATGTTCCACGACAACATCTCTGGCCGCGACCGCCTGCTCACAGCTTCTCTGAACGGCGCCGAATGGCCGATGGGCAAGACCGTTACCTATCGCCTCTCTATCACTCCTGAGTACGAGCTTGAGTTCACATCAGAACCGCAGGTGCAGGATGCTCACTATGTGATCTATCCTATCAAGATAAAGGTAGACCCAGGTTTGACCGGTGGTTGGAGATTGAAGTCAACATCGCCAAAGGTGACCTTACGTAAAAATCTCACCGAGTTAGAGGAAGTTGGCTATTGGATTGAGGAAGATCGTGGTACACAAACCATTGAAGGTACTGAGAGCGGTGACATAACTGTATATGCTTTCCTCGAAGAAAATGTCACTAATGCAGAGCGAGATGTTGTACTCGAGTTGAGTCCTAAGGGATTCCCCTCAGCTACACCAGCCAAATTCACAATCAGACAGTTGTGTCCGAGTTGGAATGCCGATGGCTTGGGTTGCGAACGCATTGAGGGTAAAAAATACCAATGGGGCTTCCTGTGGGGCGATAATATGAAGATGGTCTACACCGTTCCTGGTTGGATATTAAAGAAATGGTGGGTAGAGATAGTCCTAACGTGGTTTAACGACTATGGAAAGTATATTACTGTAGACAGAGATTCTTGGTCGACATCATTTAGAGTTACAATTGACTTTAATAAGATTCCGTCGCCTAATGTGGCAAAGAGTCCGACTGATGGTAAAAAGAACTCGTCTGAACTGTATAACTTCAATGGTATCAGTGACGTAAGTGCACTTATAAAGCGACTCGAAAATTGGGGCGGTACGACTAATCAGACATTCCCGCTTAATCCTACTGAGTTTGCAGTAAGAGCAGCTGTTATGAAGAACAAGTTCAATAAGGAAGTTCAGACTTCAGCAGGTGAAACGATAGAACGCCCGATACTTAAGAGTGAAAACTTAGTATGGTATCTGCCAGCCAAGGAGGAAATCACAGCAATTGTAGATAACGAATATCCGTTGCAGGGTAATTATTGGACTTCTACAGCTTCTGACATTTCTGAAGATGATGAGAATGCGTATAAGTATATACTTAATTCTGGTGCATCTCTCGAAAAGCGTACAACGTTGCTCAACGTACGTGCAGTGCGCAAGCGTCCATAAGCTGCGCCGGCACTCATAAAAATGGTACTTTTTATATTATTTGCATAACTCTTTTCATACTGCGATTAGAATGATCCGTGAGGCTAATTCTAACCGCAGTTTGTTTTTTTTATCCCTATCGGAGTGTAGGAGGTTGGTGTGCCAGAACTATAGAATAGCGATGAAAAGCTAATGCCGTAGCCTCCTACGATTTGAATCGTTTGCGATTTAATATAAAAAATGTTTTGTGAAAAAAGCTACCATATCTGCCAGCATCGCTGTAACTGTCACAGTATGAGGACGGTAAAGGCTGGAAGATACTGTATGGAACGGAGGCATCTGCCAGCCATCTGCCAGCCGGTCCTTGGTGCTGCGGAGGCCAGAGACCTCCGCTACTGGCGAGTTGTGGTCTTGGTGCTGCGGAGGCCGGGAGACCTCCGCTACTGTTGAGCTGTAGGGAAATTAATAGGCTTGTTTTTTTGTGCAGTCTTAGATTTGTATTAACTTTGCACGCTCAAAACACCCCTATCATCATTAACAATTTATATTTTTTATGTTCAAAAACAATTTCAACGCACGCCCAGGAGCCTTGCATTTCAAGCACTTCACGCACCGCAGCTATGCTCTTTTCAGCTGCTTGGGTCGCGAGGTGCTCATCTGCACGCTCAGTGTGGCTACGCTCACCAACGCCAAGGCAGAGGGCATCAGCACCAAGCCGGTAGCGTCGGCTCTGGCTCTCGACTCGCTGAGCCGCGAGGAGGTGAAGCTCGACGAGGTGCTCGTAACGGGTTCGCGTGCTCCGCTCACTGCATTGCAGTCGGCAAAGATTGTGGCTGTCATTTCGCGCGACGACATTCAGCGTGCGGAGGCAGCGAGTGTCAACGACATTTTAAAGTTAGTCCCGGGCGTGGATGTCCGTCAGCGCGGGGGCTTTGGTGTACAGACGGACATCTCCATCAACGGCGGCACGTTCGACCAGATTACCATTCTATTGAATGGCATGAATATTTCGAGTGCACAGACGGGTCACAACGCTGCCGATTTCCCAGTTTCGCTTTCCGACATTGAGCGCATCGAGGTTCTCGAGGGTGCTTCGGCACGTGTGTTCGGTTCGTCGGCGTTCAGCGGCGCCATCAACATCGTTACGCGCCAGGACGCCGAGAGCAATGTGTCGGTGGCTGCCGAGGGCGGTTCGTTCGGCACGTTCGGCGGCGACGCGAGCGTGAACCTTGCTACGGGTGCGGTGCGCCAGAAGCTGAGCGGAGGCTACACGCAGAGCGATGGAGGCACGGAGAACAGCGACTTCCGCCGCCGTCGTGCCTACTACATGGGCCGTTGGGAGTCGCGCTACGTAGACCTGCAGTGGCAGGGCGGATTCTCGTCGCAGGACTTCGGTGCGTCTACGTTCTACAGTGCGAAGTACAACAATCAGTTTGAGGCTACACGACGTTTTCTGGCGTCGGCACAGGCGGAGATTAAGCCGTGGGCTGACGACCGTTTCGTGCTCACGCCAATGGTCTACTGGCATAAGGATGTAGACCACTACCAGCTCATAAAGGGCAAGGAGGGCGCTGCTGCCGGCGAGAACTATCACCGTCTCGACACCTACGGCGGTTCGCTCAACGCTCATGCTACGTGGCTGCTCGGCAAGACGGCGGCTGGCGTTGACGTGCGTCGCGAGCATATCCTGAGTACGGCGTACGGCGATGTGCAGCCGGAGGACAAATGGGTGTCTATCAGCGGCACCGACCGCAAGTATAACCGCCTCGGCGAGCGCACCAATACGAGTCTCTTCCTCGAGCATAACGTCATCGTGGGCGGATTCACGCTCTCGGCTGGCTTGCTCGCCAACCGCAACACGGCGCTCGACGGCAAGTTCCGCCTCTACCCGGGTGTGGACGTGAGCTACCGCCCGAACGACGAGTGGAAGGTGTATGCTTCGTGGAACCGCGCGCTGCGCGTGCCTACGTACACCGACCTGTACACGAACAATGCGGTGCAGCAGGGCGACATTGCGCTGCGTCCGGAGAAGAACGAGGCGTTCAAGGTGGGCACGCGCTACCGCACGCACGGCTTCGAGGCGCTGCTGAGCGGCTTCTACTCGAAGGGTACGGACATCATCGACTGGGTGTATCCTACGGCTGAGAGCAAGAAGTATCAGGCGATGAACATCGGCAAGCTCGACAATATGGGCTACTCCGTAGATGCTGCGCTGCATCTGCAGGAGCTGCTGCCTGAGTTCTTCATCACGCGCATAAAGGCAGGCTATGCGTTCATCCATCAGAAACATTCTACCGACGGCGACGTCTACGGTTCGCTCTACGCGCTGGAGTATCTGCGCCACAAGGCTACGCTGCAGGTTGACCATCGCATCTGGCGACAGCTCACGGCGTCGTGGGCGCTGCGCTGGCAGGAGCGCATGAACGGTTATCATCCGTATACGAAGGTGGATGTGCGTCTGCAGTGGACTGCGCCTACATACAATATATATGTAAAGGCCGACAACATCACCAACCACCATTACTATGACCTGGGCAACGTCAGACAGCCTGGCATCTGGGTTATGGCTGGTGCGAGTGTGAAACTGAAGTTCTAAAGTGCTGACCGAATTCTAAAATGCTGACCGGGGCGTGGTAATGGCTTTACCGCATACATGTAATGCCATTACCGCGCCCCGGTTATATCGTTACCGCACCGCTGTAACGTTGTGCCCAGCTTGCGGTAATACTCTATGTTGGTGCACTTGAGACAAGTGCACCCCCTTGAAAGCACCACAACTTC
>ERZ1034723.1164-NODE-1164-length-11889-cov-20.833023_pt1 | contig 11889 bp, 8 predicted proteins | sample MGYA00520637_ERZ1034723 | MGnify/ENA primary metagenome ERZ1034723 (study PRJEB33766, sample SAMN09781719) | gut metagenome | biome: gut microbiome | host: Homo sapiens | place: Madagascar | study: EMG produced TPA metagenomics assembly of the PRJNA485056 data... | reverse complement strand
AAGAGATTGCTAATATAATAGGTGTATCTCTTTCTGAGCTTGTAGCGGACGAAAACGAACAGCAGGGTGCTTCCCTTATCTGTCCTCATTGTGGAAAGCCAATAGCCTTGCATGTGGATAAGCAATAATGCAACCAACGCAGATTTGCGTCCGTTCCTAAGAAAACAAAAAGGAGGGGAAATAGCATTCCTCTCCTTTGCCTAGAAATTCAACGAAGGCATGTTGTTGTTTCCGAAAAGTAACCTGAATGTTTCCTTTCCCTTTGGCGTGATTAGGGTTCTTGTGCCAGTCGCCTTGTCATTTCCCCAATCCTTCATCTTGAACAGGTCATCGTTATATTGCGAGTATGGCTTGATATGGTTCTGCTTGTCACGGTAGATGTATTTTTTCGCAATCAGTATCTTTATGAATTGGTTCTGTTTCAATCCAATCTCCTTTGCCGTGTCTCTGAAGTTCGTAAGCAAGCCTTTATCAACCAAGTTATCAAAGTATTCTGCCTTTGGCTGCATTTCCTTGTTCTTTTCCTCAATGGCTTTCTTCTCTTCCTGCTCCTTTATCCAACGCTTCGCTCTCTCAATTGGGTCTTCAATCTGATAAGAAGGTACGACTCCTTGTGCTACACAATGAAAGACCTTGCGGTACACCTCGAATACTGGGCGTACTTTGCGGGCAATAAAATACTCCAAGCAAGCAGAAGTGAGATAATAATTAATCTTATTGCTACCGCCCCAATCTCGCTTGCCATTTTGGGCAAGTGAGTTATCAGAATCTTGCTCCGCATCATTGAGGAGCGAGTTTTCCGTATTATTGCGGATAACGATAAAGTCCACATTCTCAATGAAATTGGTCTTCAAGGCACGCACAGCATTATCCTTTCGCTCGTAAGCGAGCTGCCAGACATCATCAAGATTTACCGGATATTCCTTGCTCTGCTTATCTAACTCCAAAACACTACGAAAGTATCGCTCCAAATCTGATGAAGTACTTTCTTTTGTCAAAACAATCCCATTTTCCATTGTCTCTTTCTTTTCAGTTTTTAACGTGTGTCTCACGCTCTAAAAATTAAGCTGTTATTCCTATAATGTGGAAATCGGATGCAAAGATACGACTTTTTAGTGTAACTTGCAAGTATATTAATGTAATAAAGATTGTTATAACAAAATATAACAGATAGTATAATGATAGTTAAATATAAAGACGAACAATGGCGGTTTCGTATAAAAGATGTACTTTTGCATACTAGTATTCCGCATCATCCATAGCTGGAGCAAGGGATGTGCTGGATAAACTGGAAAGTGTTAAGTTACGTGGGGTGTTCCCCACAAAGTTCAACAATTAAAAGTATGTGATTATGAAGAAGAAATTAATAATTGCCATCATCGCAGCTATCGTTGTGATAGGTGGCGGCATTGGTGGTTATGTGTACCATTCCAATCAAGTAAAGGCAGAGAAGCTATCTAATTACAAAAAGGCATTGTCTGATTATCGCTTCAATAGCAATAGATTAATATATTCTTTGGATTTCGTAGCAACGGATTTTATTATCAATTGGAACTCAGCCATAATGAATAAAAAGGCTATGAACGCAAAGAATGAAATAGTTCCTTGCTCTGATTTCGAGGATGCCGTTTCTTCTCGATATGCCTTCTATGATAAGTATGGTGCATATAAGATTTTGGATAGTGTGTATGTATCATTAGGAAAGCATTTGGAAAAGATGCGTGTAAATTCTAATGAAGACCAGCAAAAAATCGTGGAAAGCTGTAGTGATGAATACAAGGAGTTGAATAATGCTATTGTTCTTGTAAAAAAGCCTTATGGCGCATTGGTGCAATATTCTAAACAGAAAGGAGACTTATTCTTTAAACTTTATGCTTTTGATAGCGAATTGGCTAAAGTTTCTCCATTGGAAGAAGATAAGGGCGATGAGAGAATAAAAGCAATGAATATGGAATTATACGGAACGGATTTGTTTGTTACGGCAGACTTTGACAAAGAACCGCAAAAGGCAAAAAAGCAAAGTTATACGTTTAGTAACATTTCAACAAATTGGGTTTATTTGAAATGATACTTTTATTATAATAATAAGGTGTAATTTTAAAAATAAGTTTCTAAAAGAAAATAAAGTTTAAAAGAATAAAGAAATACACTAAATAATTTGCGTGTTTCAGAAATTATGCTTACCTTTGCAAACGAAATCAGAAATGGTTTAGCCGTGAAGTCGTGAGCATGGTTACTGGGATAAGAAGAAATTTAGAAGTCTTCGGACTTTTCTATACTTTTAGCCTCGTTCGCTACTCACGACAATAAGCGGACGGGGCTTTTGTTTTGTCCCAAAGGTAAGAGGCATACCTGTAAAACTGCCGTGTTTAATTTTAAAAGTAAAGAAAAGTATGAAGACAATTAGTTTTAAGTTGGTTGGTGTTAGTCCATTGATGTTGAATAATCCGAGAACAGTTTCTCCTTTCGATGCTTACTCAAAGCAGATTTCCGGTTTGACTGCCAAGCGAAAAAAGACGGAAGAAGACCAATTGGAGATATGCCGATTGAAGTTCTTGGCATCCTTGTATCAGAATACAAAGGGCGAATACATTATTCCTAGTTCGCACATCATGCAAGCCGTTAAATGTGCTGCCAAAGAGATTCGTCTTGGTGCTAAGGTTGAGCGTTCTTTTGGTGTTATGGATGATGGTTTGTTGAAGTTCAAGGATGCGGACAAAACTCCTGAGCAACTTTACGAGCTTGGCATTTATGTAGATTGCCGTGCCGTTGGTATTCGAGGCGCAAAGGTTCTTGCTACTCGTGCGATATTCCCAGAGTGGAGTACTGAATGCACTTGTTGGTATGATGAAAGTCAATTAGACCGAGACCAAATTGTTAAGTTGTTCGAGGTTGCTGGTCTTAGATACCATTTAGGCACATTCCGAGCAATGTATGGAAAGTTTGAAGCAAAGGTGATGAAATAGTTGGTTATCCCCACATGGTGCTAGTAGAAGTTCGATTCTTCTATGGGGAGCTAAATGTCCAGAGAAGAGAAGTGAAGGTAGCGTAAAGTCAAGTAAAGTCAAGTTCAGATTAGTAAAGTAGTGTTAAGTAAATGGTTTCTCTGTATGGTATTCATCAAGGTTCGATTCCTTGGCAGAGAACAATGTTAAAATAAAAATTATGGAAAGTGTAAAGGAATTAACAAATGAAGTGCTAGGAGCATTCGAAGAAGAGTTGGTTGCTAATTTTGATGAAGACCAACTTATTTCTCATAAATGGCTCAAAGAGAAGTTTGGGTTGCCTAAATTGTCTTTTGAGGACTATGGTAAGGATGTAGATGCTTATATAGAGGCTATCCAATTGCAGCAATTCACATACATGGCAATGGTTGATAAATTGCGTGAGGACTTGCTGAAAAATAAGCAATGTTGCCTTCGTAACGTTTGGGGCAATGGCTATGTGATTGTTCCTAGCAACGAGCAAGCCAGTTATGGCTACGACCAAATGATGAGCGACATCAAGAAGGCTTTAAAGCAAGGTACTGACATCATAAACAATGTGCGACCTTTGCCTATGGAAGAGCAATCTAAGTATTACGATACATTGGCAAAACTTGCAAAGGTTCGTGATGTATTCGCTAATTTTAAATAAATGGCAGTTTAGTTAAGTGTTGTCCAGTACAGTGCAGTATAGTGTTGTGCAGCACAGTCCAGTTTAGAACAGTACAGCATAGTATAGAACAGATTAGTGTAGTAAAGTTTAGCGAGCCATCCTTCGGGGTGGCTCTTTTTGTTAATTGTGGTTAATATAACAAAAATGTTACCATAAAATTTGGTTGTATAACAAATATGTTATATCTTTGCATTGTCTTAAGGACAAAAGAGTTCTTGTAACAATGAAGAAAAGCGAATTGATTAAGAGACTGAGAGAAGCGGGATGCTTCCTGTCTCGACAAGGTTCGGGACATGAAAAATGGACTAATCCTAAAACGGGAAAGTCTCAATTCGTGCCAAGACACGCTAGAGAGGTCGCCACAGGCACCGCTCATAGTATTCTAAGAGAATTGGTTGGGGAGTAATCCCCACCTTTCTCTCTTCATCGCTTAAAGGACTCTTTTTTTGTTAAGAAGATAAACGAATATATATATGAAGAAGATTAAAGTTATTGTAGAACAAGCCAAGGATGGGTCTTTTTGGTGTCATACCGAAGATGGCATAGGTAAGGTTGGCTTAAACTCTTGTGGAGAAACTGTTGCCGCTGCGAAGCAAGATTTAATGGATTGTTTGGCGTTGGCAAAAGTGGATGCAAAAGAGAATGGAGAAGTGTTTCCTGACGTTGAATTTGAATACAAGTATGACTTGCAATCTTTCTTTAATTATTTCTCTTTCCTCAATGTGTCAGAGATTGCAAAACGAGCAGGTGTCAATCCTTCATTGATGCGTCAGTATAGTAAAGGCATAAAGCAAGCTGGCGAGAAAACTTATGAACGTTTGGCACATTGTATGAATGAAATAAAAAAAGATTTGGTAGCCGCTACCTTTTAGGCGTGTGGCTTCATTGTTACAATAGATAAAGAACTCAGAGCCTTCTGCATGTGAATGTGGAAGGCTTTTTCGTATCTATACCTTATTCTTTGCACTTAAATCTTTAGTGAAATAGCACGCCTTTATTCTTTCGTTATTCCTTTGATTATTAATTAATTTTGCCAATAAAATTATAAAAAATGGCAGAATTAAGATTCGATGTCAAAGCGAATTTCGAGCAGGTTACGAAACTTCGTTCCGAGTGCGAAAAGTTGAGGGCTGAGTTGTTGAAGACCAATAAGTCAACCGACCCAGCTATTGTTGCGGATTTGACGGAAAAATATGCAGATGCAAGTAATCGCTTAAAGGATTTAACGCAAGCAGCTTCAAGAGCCGCTTACGTGATGTCTTCTGAGTTTAACAAGAAGATGCAAGCAGCCGCAAGGGAAGTTTATAGCTATGAACTTCAAATGCAAGCTACCAAAGACCGAATAGAGAAAATCCAACAGCAAATCACTAACAAGAGATTAACTCTTGGAGTTACAACGGATAAGTCATCCATAGATTCTTTACAGAAGAATATTGACTATCTGAAAGGTTCTTTGGCAGGTCAAACTGCGCAGCTGAAGAACCTAGAAGGAGGTGCTGTCGGTGCTCGTCAGACCTTGGAGAATATGCGGAATGAGTATGTTTTGTATGCAGGTTCAGCAAATCCGGCAAAAGAGGCAACAAATATGTTGACCGATAGCATGAGCCAAATGATAGAACGCATGAAGTCCGCTCCAACTGCCGGAGAGGGCATGTCTAGCTTGTTCCAAAGGGTAACGGGTGATGCTCACATGCTTTCGGCAACATTACTTGGTGGTTTAGGATTTGAGCAACTGGCAGGTAGTATCTTTAATACTCGTTCCCAATTCCAGCAACTTGAAATATCTTTCAATACCATGCTTGGTAGTGCGGATAAGTCTAAGCAATTGATGGACGAACTTATCCAAACGGCAGCTCATACGCCTTTCGATTTGTCCAGTGTTACGAGCGGTGCAAAACAGCTTTTGGCATACGGAACGGAAGCGAAAGATGTTAACAAAACCCTTGTCCAGCTTGGTGACATTGCTTCGGGCTTGAACATTCCGCTTGGAGACCTTGTTTATCTTTATGGAACGACCGTTTCGCAAGGAAGAATGTTTACAGTGGATTTGCGTCAGTTCATGGGTAGAGGTGTCCCATTAGCAGAAGAATTGGGTAAAATCTTACACCAAAACACAACTGAGGTTCAAGAGTCTGTTTCTAAGGGAAAAGTCACATCAGACATCTTCAAGGAGGCTATCGCTAATATGACACAAGCTGGCGGTCGTTTCGGAGGCTTGATGGAGCAGCAATCAAAGACATTGGAGGGTCAGTGGAGTAACATTGGCGATTCCGTTCAGCAAGCGTTCAACGAAATCGGCAAAAAATCCGAGGGCGTATTCTCTAGCGGATTGTCAATTATTTCTGCTATGGTAGAGAATTGGCAAGAGGTTATAAAAACTATTGGTACAGCTATAGTAGCCGTTGGTTCTTATCGTGCATCATTAATGGCGGCTGCTTCTATTCGCAAAGCAGAGGAAGCGCAACAAGCCGATGATATGATGAAGGGAATTGATGCTGAAATCAAGCGTTTGCAAGACCTAGAAAACTCAAACTATAAAACTTTGGGTAAGGATAAAAAGCAAGAGCGAGTAAACAAACAACAAGACTTGGCAAGTGTTGTTGGAGATACTGCTGTGTCCGATGATTTTGTAAAGGCAAGATTAGATGCAGCAGAGCAAGAGGGCATTATTACGGCACAAATGCGTTCCCAATTAGAGATGAAACGTGAACTCTTGCAGGCTCAGCAACAAGCAACAGCACAAAGCCAGATAGAACTTGACGAAGAAAAGAGGAAGACCGAGGAACTGCGTCAACAAAAAATAGAGTCTCTTAAAGATGATTTGAAGACTACTACGGAGAAAATATCAAATCTTGATGATAGGGATGTAGAGTTGGCTAGACAATATACAGCAGCCTTGAATGACTTACAAGATGCCCAAGATGCCTTTGCTGAGGCTCAAAAATTGGTTGAGGAAACCGCTGATGGTGCAAACTTAGCTTTTGACGCAGAGGGTAATGCCGTGAATGCACTAGAAGCAAAGGAACGTTTGGCCACCGCTGCGAAGAAAGTGAATACTGCTCAAACAAATGTTTCGACAATTGCAAGTCAGCAAAGAGGAACTGCGCTTATTCGTGAGCAATTACAAGAGAGACAAGCAACACTACAAACGCAGTTGAATTCTGTTAGTCAAGCAACCAATACGACTACGAAAAAGGCTAGTACTTTAGCTACGGCTGCTTCAACGGTAAAAAATGCCATCCATACTGCAAGTGTTAAAATAATGACAACTGCTGAATTAATGCTCAGTAATGCGGTAAAATCTACAACTATGGCTTTAAAGGGAATGTGGGCAGCTATGCTCGCAAATCCGATTGCTGGTATTATAACACTGGTCACAACGCTTGCTAGTGCCGTTGCAATGTTCGGAGGTGAAGAGGAAGATATTTCTGTTGACACAAAGCATTTTGGAGATTCTGCAGAAAACACAAGGGCGAAAGTTGATGGCTTGCTTAACGTAATGAGGTCTTCTAAGGAAGGAACTGATGCTTACAACAAAGCTAAAGAAGAACTTATCCAAACCTACGAGCAGTTCGGGATTAAGTGTGATGCCGAAAAGGACAATTTAACAACACTTAAAGGTAAGCATGATGAATTTGTCGCAACCTTACAATTGGAGAATGCGGAAAGGGAAAAGGCAAACGCTCTAATGTCTGCCACTTCTCAATATACAGAAGCAAGAAACAAAGAAGACGATAAATTTAGCAAAGACTTGTCTGGTCATTGGTATCAAGGTGGGCAACATGTAGATAAGGAAGACATAACATCAATTCAAATGATGTATAACTCTATAGCAACCGATAAAGTTTTAGATAGGTTGGCTAAGTTGAAACAAAGAATAGATGGTAGCACATCGTCTTACATGGAATATATAGATGCTGTAAGAAAAACTTTCGCGCCTATTGATTCGTTCTTAGAGAGACAACATTACAATATAGTGACTATAGGGAATACAGACCATTCGATATTGGAGCATACGAATAATCTTATAAAGTTGAAGACAAGTTATAAAAACGCAGAGAATGCGATAATGAAGGCGGCTGCTGAAAATGTAGATTGGAATAATGCACAGGCTAGGTCACAATGGGTAGCCCAGCAAAATAAACAAAGCATTGAAGCTTTAATTTCCTCTACAGAACAGCTTATTTCTACATGGAATCAGGAGTATGGATTAAATTTAAAAATCCATTACGATGATACTGAAATTCCAAGTTGGATGAAAACTTTGACGGACAAGCAGTTGCAATCTTTGATTAATAGACGTAGGGCAGACATAAAAAAGCAAAAGCAATACCGGACTAATCACAAAGGTGTTAAATTGCTGACAAAGCAAGGAAATCAGCTAAGAGACGAAAATGATAATATGCTTGATGTCGCTATGGCTGGTTCTGTTCTGAAAGATAGAGAGGTGAAAAGAAAAGCCGATGCAAATAAGCCGAAGGAAACGACAAAGAAAGCTACACCTAAGAAAACAGGTGCAACGGATGACCCACAAGCAAGAGCGTATGAACGCAAGAAGGCTGAGGAAGACTATTCCAAGTCTATTTCATCCTATTCGGAGAAAGCCAGTGATGAGTTGTCAAAGCGAAGAACGGAATTGATTAAGAATGAGACCGAAAAGGAGATTGCTCAAATTAATATGTCTTCAGACAAGGAGAAAAAGGCTATAGAGGATTCGATTGACAAACTCGTTGAGGCTAAGAAGAAGAAAGACCAGACCGTTTGGGTAAATTCGGGAAAAGGTCGTAAAGCCAACATGTGGAAACAGGGTAAGTCCGATGCGGAATACCGCAAAGAGGTATTGAGCACACAAATGGTTGACGACAAGGGCAATCATCTTGGGAAGACCATTGGACAGAACTCTGAAGACCAAATTGCCTTGATTGAGAAACAGAGACAATTAAAGCTGAAGGAAATCCAGCAAGCGGAGATAAAGGACATGTTGGATTTCATGAAGCAATACGGCAGCTTAGAACAACAACGTTATGCTATTCTAAAAGAATACACGGACAAGATAGACCTTGCAAGAGAAAAGGGAGATACTTTTGGTGCAGCGAACGCTGAAATGGAGATGAACGACCAGTTGAAGAAGTTGAATTTTTCGGATTTCAAGGATTCTATCAATTGGGATGTTGTCTTTCAGGATATGAACCGATTGAGTATTCCTTATCTTGAAGACCTTCGCAAGAAGATGAAGGAGTTGCTTGGTTCGGGTACGTTGGAAATTGATGACATGAAAACCGTATCTGACCAAATCTACAAGATTGATGATGCGATTTCCGAGCAGAAGGATAGATGGGGATTGGTTAATGATGCAGTCCGTGAACACCATAGGCTTATTGATGAGGCGAAGGATGCGCAAGACCGATTGGCACAAGCTAGGAAGGGGGAATTTGATGCCAAGGCTGATAATATGAGCCAAAGGAGAAAAATCCAAGGCGTGTTTGCTGAAAGTGGGGTTAACATAGATACCAGTAATATCACTTCTGCCAATAAGGACAAACTTATGGGTTCTACCAAGAATCTCAGTGTAAGCCAAACGGAGAAGTTACGTAAGCTTTTTGATGATTTGGCGGTTTCAGAGGTTAAGGTTGGAAAGGCAACAAAGGAAGTTGGAAAGGCACAGGAAGAAGCCAAGGTAAAACAGGATGCCGCAAAGAAAAGCTTGCACAAAACTATCGAGGAATGGGCTGAAGGTTTGAGGAAAATCCAAGAGAAACTGAAAGACCTTCCTGGTTTAGTCGATGCGCTGGGACTTGGAAACACTGGATTTGGAAAAGCCGTGAATAACGGAATGGACGCATTGAACAGTGGAACACAAGCATTTTCTGACTTTGCCAGCGGAAACTACATAGGTGCGGCTATGAATGGAATAAAAACCATTGGCTCGTTGGGCAAGATGTTCGGTATTGGTGGAGGTAATGGTGCAGAAGTTGCGAAGAAAACAGAAGAGCTGACCGAGAGCAATGACAGATTGATGTATTCCATAGATAAGTTAAAAGAGTCTATTGACAAGTCTTCCGGTTATACGGCAGTCAGCAATTATAATGCTGCTTATGATGCCCAAAAGCAGGTTAATACCCAAACGATGGATATTCTCAAAACACAGATGGGGTATCATGGGGCACACCATTCAAATGCTTCTTATTGGAATCTTTCTGCACAAGATTATGCGGCAATCAATAAGACTTTGGCTGAGCAAAGTAAGATAAGGGGTGGTTATACTAATTCTTCGATAAACAAGGTCAATTCCTTGGAGGATATATACAAGCTCACTCCAGAGCAGATGGCTGACATTCGTACACATAATGCGGATGTATGGAAGAATATGACCGACCAAGGCAAGTATGATAAGACGGAATATTGGGAGCAATATACTGAACTGGCGGGCAAACTAGAGGAGTTGACGGAGCAAATCAATGAGAATTTGACTCAAACAACCTTTGATTCGATGAAGAGTGACTTCATAAACAATCTTATGGATATGAGCAAGTCCGCAAAGGATTTTTCTAATGATTTTACTACAATGCTCAACCAGTCGATGCTCAACTTCGCTTTGGGAGACCTTATGAATAAAAAGCTTAAGCCTCTTTATGAGAGCTGGGCAAACAAGATGAAGGAGAACGGAGGAAGGCAGCTCACGCCAACCGAATTGGATAATCTTAAAGAAGAGTATGATAAGATAGTTCAAGAGGGTTTGGCTATTCGTGATAACATTGCTGATATTACGGGTTACAAGCAATCTTACGAGCAGTCCACTTCTTCAGGTTCTTTTGAATCCATGAGCCAAGATACAGGAGAAGAGTTGAATGGTCGTTTCACAGCGGTGCAGATCGCCACAGAGGGAACGTATGAGGAAGCAAAGCTCATAAATACCAAGTTGGATGCTATTGCGGCTCGTGATGGTGGCACAGAGGGTAGCTTATTAACGGCTAGCGTGAATACCATTATGGGTAATGTAGGTAACATTTGGTTAGCGGTTGATGAGGGTAGGACTATCCTTGCACAAAGCTTGATGTACTTGCAGTCGATTGATGAGCGACAAGAGCGATGGCATAAGCCTATGCTGCAAGCATTCAATGATATTCACGAATTAAAAGACAAGATGAGTAGATTGTAAACAAAGAAGAGGAACGTATGATGCGCTCCTCTTTCTTTTTTATAGTTTCTTTTCTTCCAGTAATTCGTCAACTCTCGCTTGAAATGCCAGCTCTGTCTCTGAAAGGCTGTAGCCAGAGTAAGAATAGCTTGTTCCGATGATGTGGCCATCAAACCTTCCAGTATTGTCATCCTTTGTGAAAGTGCCTTTGTAACCCTTGTATTGGAATACTATTTCCTTATTATCCTCCTGCTTGTCCTTGTCGTAAGACTTAGCTATCTTAATCAGGTAACAGAAGCCGAACATGAATAGGCAAGAGATAAAGGAAGAGATTGAGAATCCAACCATTGCCCATCCTATCGCCTTCGTCTCCTGCTCTCCAAAGAAGCCCATCATCAAGCCGATGGCAAACAATAATATAGTTAACCATAGTGCTACTGTACTAATTAACGAGAGAACACGGAATACCGCTGTACCTCTCAAATTGAAAAAATCATTCATAGCCGTAAAAGTTTTAATTATTAATACTTGCAAGGAATGTTCCTTACGTTACTTATCTATATGCAAAGTTATCGGTTTGCCACAATGAGGACAGATAAGGGAAGCACCCTGCTGGTCGTTTTCGAAGAACGAACAAATACTTATCTGCATAGCATCTGCAAGCCTTTGAAGTGTTTCAACTGTAGGGTTTGCACTATTCACTATTCGAGACATAGAAGACTGTTTTACCTCACGCCCCTCTATCTCCTGCATTTTGGCTCTTAATGATTCCAGAGTCCATCCATTATCTTTTATCGTTTTCTTTATATTCATATATACATTACTTATATGTGTTATTAATTTGGTGCAAAGATACAAAAAGTTATTGAAACAACAAAGAAATTAAGCAAAAATATGATTTTAAAGTGTTTTATTGTGAATATATATGAATTTTAAGCGTTATTTGTTAAGAAACATCAAAATATTGCATAAAAGTGATATTTTATTTTGTTATATCACATAAAAGCGTTATCTTTGCATCGTGATTAAGAAATAAAGTTCACAATAACATTATTAATTTAGCTGAGGTTGCACCTCCGAGTCGGCACTCGTAA
>ERZ1034723.1162-NODE-1162-length-11898-cov-5.273917_pt1 | contig 11898 bp, 10 predicted proteins | sample MGYA00520637_ERZ1034723 | MGnify/ENA primary metagenome ERZ1034723 (study PRJEB33766, sample SAMN09781719) | gut metagenome | biome: gut microbiome | host: Homo sapiens | place: Madagascar | study: EMG produced TPA metagenomics assembly of the PRJNA485056 data... | reverse complement strand
GCGAAAAACCCCTGATGATAACATGATTTCTTGGTAAAAAGCCGCATCAAATTTCCCAAACGATTTTGCATGGTAGGGACGCGATACTTCGCGTCTGCCACAAATGGCTGATATTCAATATAATACTACAATTATGGGCGGACGTGAAGTATCACGTCCCTACCGGGTTTGGTTTTTCGCCGAAGGCGAGAGGTTTTTATCCTTTTGGCGATGCCACCGACCTCGTAAGAGGGTGGCGTGAGGGTTGTGGTGTGGCTGATTCAAGCCTTGCTTGAAATCAGACATGCCACAGCACTAACGACAGGTGCGAAGCACTGGCATCGCTAAAAGGCTGTTTTTTTATGTTTTTGTTTCTGTGCCCCCAGCATTCATCCACTGAACTGTATTAAACCAGCTGTTGGGCGGCCAACCCACCTTCCGACGTCTCCTTGTAGAGCGAGGGCAGGTCGTGACCTGTTTGTTTCATCACTTGCACCACGCGGTCAAAGCTGACGCGGTGCTTTCCGTCGCTAAACGTAGCATAGAGATTCGAGTCGAGAGCGCGTGTGGCAGCGAAGGCGTTGCGTTCGATGCAAGGAATCTGAACCAGTCCGCAGATGGGATCACAGGTCATGCCAAGGTGGTGCTCAAGCCCCATTTCAGCGGCATACTCAATCTGTGCCGGACTGCCTCCGAAAATTTGGCAAGCGGCGGCGGAGGCCATGGCACATGCAACGCCCACCTCTCCCTGGCAACCCACATCGGCACCTGAGATGCTGGCGTTCTGTTTCACGATATTGCCCACAAGACCTCCAGTTGCGAGGGCATGCAAAATCTTGATGTCGGAAAATTCGTGACCCTTAGCAAGGTGGTAGAGCACACCTGGCATGACGCCGCACGCTCCACAGGTGGGAGCGGTGACGATGGTGCCACCCGATGCGTTTTCCTCGCTTACAGCCAAGGCGTAGGAATAAACCAAGCCACGTGTCTGAAGGTTTCTGCGGTAGCCTTGAGCCTTGACATAATAGGTGAAAGCCTTGCGTTGAAGGTTGAGCGGACCAGGCAGACGGCCCTCTTGCTCAATGCCGCGCTCCACACTGCGCTTCATAGCTTCCCATATCTCCTGCAGGTAGTCCCAGATGCCAGAGTCTTCGTGCTCGTTGACATATTCCCAATAAGCACGACCGTTGTCGTAACACCATTTCTTAATGTCGCTCAGATGACTCAACGGATAGATGTCGGGCGATGGGGGTAACACACCGGTAGGGTGGTCGCCCTCTGAAAGAGTGCCTCCGCCAACGCTGTAAACCGTCCAGGATGCGTTAGGACGACCATTAGCATGAATGGCGTTGAAAGTCATGCCGTTGGGGTGGAATGGCAAAAACTTGGTGGGCTCCCACACAATGGTGGTGGGTGCAAGGGGGGTCAGCACTTCCTCAATGGCCACGTCGGTCATGTGACCTTTGCCTGTTGCGGCCAAACTGCCATAGAGTGTTACGCTGAAAGATATGGCACCCTCGTTTTGGGCGGCGAAGATTTGGGCGGCCTTCTGAGGACCCATAGTATGGCTCGAAGAAGGACCTTTGCCTATTTTATAAAGTTCGCGTAGTGATTTCATAGTTGCAAAGATACTGCAAATAAGACGGAGAACGAAATGATTCGAATCATTTCGTTCTGTAACGTGCATTTTATTGCCTCTTTATGCAAGGCATGTGAGCGGTTTGCTCCACTGATTTTCCATTAACCCACTGTGGCAGTTCGCTTTTCACGGCGGTGCTGGCGCTTGAAGTTGCGGAGCACTCTCATACCCACGATGGGCCAAGCCGGTATGTGCTTGATTTGGTGACGCACCATGGGTATATCCCAGAGCAGCATGAGGGCGGCGAAAAACATGCCGGCAAGCAAAGTCCACCCAAACAGTATCTTTATGCTTTGCGCCATGAAACCTTCTAACAAATTTTCCATCATCTGTGGGAAGTCGATTTGCGTGGCGCTCATCCTCACGCTGTCGATATAACCCGAACAGCGCGCAAAACCGTCGCCCACATAGTATTTCATACCTCGACTATGGAGTGCGGCACCCATCAGTCCGCCCACAAACATGTGAAGCACGTTGAACACCGAAAGCGCTTGGAAGAAGTGCTCAAACGACATGATTTCGTGCAGACACCACATAAACGCAATGCACAGCACAGCATAACTGAATCCACGCCACACAAGCGGCACGCGCAACTGCGTGATGCTAATGCCCGAATCCACAAGGAAGTAAAATCCTCCTGCATAGAGGCAAAACGCACACAGCGCAAACGCTATCAGTTTATACACATTCCAGCGCATCACCTTCAGCCAGCCCAGCGAAAACAGGCACCCTGCCAGTATGCCTGGCAACGACCATTGGTTGAGTCCTTCGTAAGTGAGGTCGGTATAGTGCATCACTTCCTCATAATATACCATTTCAAGCACATGCTCACATGAAAACAGAGCCTCCACCACGCCAATGAGCAAAATCACCGGCAACACATTGTGGTATTTCCACATGGCTGGCTCAATATATGGCTTGGGGTGCTGACGCATACGAATGAGGCACAGGGCAAAGGTAATCAGCACGGTGCCTGTCACCAGTCGGAACTGGCGAGAATGCCACCAGTCGAGCCAGTCGCCATAGTTGAGCAGCCACGCCACCTGTAGCCAAAATGCAATCCAAAGCAATGCGCCAAACCAGTCGAGTCCTTTCAGCGGCACAATCTGCGGCATGGCACGGAAGGGCTTGGTGAGCAGGGCTTGCACAAGCAGCACAATCAGCATCAGCAATATCACAAACCAGTGCATATAGGTCCAGTGCATGTGATAGGCAAACCATGCGGCAAGATAGCCCGCCCCCTCTATAGAGGTGAGCAACACAATGTGGAGAATAGGGAAAAACACACCGAAATCACGTTTGGGTGTCATCCATAGTTGAATATTTGACATGCACTCGAATGTGCCTTGAATCTTCGCCATGCCGCACACCACGCACAGTGCCCACAACGCCGGCAGAGGCATTTTGACGGTGGCAAGCAGGTTGCAGACCACAATCACCGCCGCCGACACCATCAGCAGGCTCTTGTTGGTGAAGCGAAATTTCATGCGAAACAGCACAGGGAAATACAGTGCCATGCCAATGAGCGTGGCATAGAGGCACATCTGCACATCTTCACGCATCAGGCTCCACTCCCCCACCACATCGTTCATGGCACCGAGATACATGCCGTTGGCAAACTGAAAACAGAATGCAAGCAGCAGATATATCCACGGCCGTATGAACTTCGGCACAAACTGCCGATACATGGGCATGGAGAAAGTGGTGGGCGGTCCGCCAGCCTTGGGCTTTCCGCCCGTTTTGGGTTTCTTGTTATCGATGTCGGTCATCTTTTTCACTTATTAATCACACACACCACATTCATGCCGGCACGGAGTTTGCTCTGCGCTTTCTTGTCGGCGTCGAGGTGGATTCTGACGGGTATGCGTTGCTCCACTTTCACGAAATTGCCTGTGGCATTGTCTTGTGGAATCATTGAGTAGGCAGAGCCTGTGGCATCGCTGATGCGCTCCACCGTGCCCTTGAATGCCACACCAGGGACGGCATCGACCGTGATATTCACCTTCGAACCCACGTGAATGTTGGGCAACTGCGTTTCACGGTAGTTTGCCACCACCCACAATTCGGAGTTATCCACAATGCTTGCCATGGTTTGCCCCGGCTGCACGAGTTGGCCCACATGTATGTCCTTCTTGCCCACCACGCCATCGGCTGTGGCAATAATCACGGTGTAGGAGAGATTGAGTTTCGCCAACTGGATTTGGGCGCGCGCCACCTTGACGGCAGCCTGGTTCTGCGTGAGGCGGTGTCCCTGCTCGGTTTCGGTTTTGGCGAGTGTGCCACGGCTGCGCACGGCTTGCTCATAGCGGGCTTGCGCCTCAAGATAGGCGGTGTGCACTTTGTCGTACTGCTGCTGGGTCACCGCGTCGCTTTTCAGCAGTTGGGCGTAGCGCTGGTCGTCGATTCGGGCGTTTTCCAATCTGACGCTCGCTTCATCTACGCCAGCGTCGGACACGCTCATATTCTGACGCGTAACGCCAATGGTGGAACTGGTGACATCGCCGCCAGCCAATTCACGCTGCAAATTCGCCTCGGCTTGCGCCAGTTGCAAGCGGTATTCGCTGTCCTCAATCACCACCAGCGTGTCGCCCTTGTGCACTGGTTGGTATTCATTGAAACGGATTTCCTTGATGAATCCGCCCACACGGGCATTCACTGGTGTGATATGCTGCTGCACGGTGGCGTTGTCGGTGTATTCGCCGTCTTCAAATTGCAAGAAATGGTCCACCACCAGCCATGCGCCAGCGGCAAGAACGGCAAGCACACAAATGTTGTATATCAATCGAATAAGTATCTTCTTTTTCATCTTGTTTTGATTGTATTTTTTAAAATGCGAGTTAAATTTTTCCAGTCACGTATTTCACATTATAATATGTGTAGGCGATATTGATTTGCGCGTTCACCTCTTGCAGTTCGGCATTGAGTTTCACGTTCGACGCGTCGATCATATCGGTGATGAGCGCCAACTGGTTGGCGTAGCGATTTTGAACCACCTGAAAGTTTTGGTTCGCCAACTCCACGCTTTTCTGCTGAGTGCGCAGTTCCGCATACGCCTGCTGGTGCATGGTGTAGGCTTGGTGCACCTGATTGTTCACATTCTCGTTGGTCACGGCATGTGCCTCTTGACTCTGGCGCAACTGTGCCTCAGCCCTGCGAACGGATTTTGGAGTCTTGAACAGCGAACTGAGGGAGTATTTCACGCCCACGCCCACATACCATACATTGAAATTCTTGTTGATGGGCGGAATGTCGTAGGTGAACGGTCCCGTAAAATTGTCGGCAGCCACCACAGCCACTTTAGGCAGGAGTTCGCTTTTGGCGAGTTTCAACTGCTGCTCTGCCACATTGGTCGCCAGTTCCGACTGGCGGATTTGCGGCGCATTCACCAGCGCATCAGATTGCAAATCCTTTTCCGACATCAGTTCATAGCCTGTGGCAGTGAGGTCGATATCGGGAACGATGATGGCATCTTCAATCCCCAGCGCGTTACACAACTGGTGGCTCAAAATGCTCTTTTGGTCCTCCAACTGGCGTTTGCCCAATTTCAGCGACTCCATTTGCAGTTCGTAGCGGGTTACGTCGTTTTTCAGCGCCATACCCTGTGTCTGCTTTGCCTTGATGTCGGCAATGAGGCGTTCGGTCAGGGCGATGTTGCTGTCATACACCTTGATGCCGTTGTCGAGTTTCGACAGTTCCAAAAACTGACCGATGGCGATGAAACGAAGTTGGTTGCGCGTGAGCGTAACGGCATTTTCAGCCACCGACTTCTGGAGTTCGGCAAGTTTGATGCCTGTGGTGATTGCCCCACCAGCATACACCACCTGCTGCGCCTCAAGGGCGAAGGAATTGCCAAAGTGAGGTTGGCTTGCACCCTTGGCGTGACTGAAGTTGCGGTCGGTGATCAGCACATTGCCGGTATAACTCAGCGAAAGTGAGGCGTTGATGTCGGGCAAGCGTTTGTTTTTGGCTTCTTCTATGCCTTGCGTCGCCACGCTCACGCCCGTCTTAGTGGCATTGAGTGTGCTATTGCCATTCTCTATCATACTGAAAAGTTCGTTGGCAGTAAGTCTGCGCTGTGTCTGCGCCATGCCATAACTCGGCATCAGCATACACACACAAGCACAGCATAGTAATCTCTTGTGCATTGTCAATAAAAAATGTTTGATTCTGTGATATGTAAAATTTTCGGTGCAAAATTACCTACTTTTCACAGCCCAACGATTTCAAATAAATCCACAATAATTGAATATTTGGGAACACTTGTGCTGATATATTACATAAATTTCCGATATTTGCGGTAAAAATCAGAATTATCCACATACACCGCAAGCATAGTATAGATGAAAGGTAAAGACATAGAGATGCGCTCTAACAGAAAAGTGAGCCTCACATCGGAGCACTCACAGGCTTGGTTTAGCGAGGCTACGGCTATCGACTACGGCATGATTGTGCTCTGCCGTGAGGGCGAGGCCACCATTGGCGTGAATTTCTTGGAATGGCGATTAAAGAAGGGGTCGGTCATCACACTTTTCCCCAACGATGTGGTGGCGGTGACCAACCGTACCGACGATTTCGGGGTGGAGATTCTGAAATACGGAGCGTCGCTGCTGCGCGAGGCAAGTCTGCAACTGGAGCAAACCGTGTATTCGCAACTGAAAACCGACCGATGCCGCACCGAGTCGCCCATTCTCACCAATATCATCAACAATATGTTTGCGCTGCTCCGACTGTATTTCGAGCAAGAGGGCTGCATCTGCCTGGAGCAACTGGTGACGCTGCAACTCAAAGCCTTTTTCCTCGGCTTCTACGACTACCTTTACCGCAACCCCGAAGAAAAGAAGGCCGAAACTGGCAGCCCACGAATCCGCGAACTCTTCAACCGCTTCATGAGGGCGTTGGAGAGCCGCTACCGTGAATCGCGCGACGTGAGTTATTATGCCGACCTGCTGAATGTGTCGGCAAAGTATTTGGGCATAGTCACACGCCGCATCACAGGCCACACCGCCAAGAGCGTAATCGACCATTATGTGGTGCTGCAAATCAAGCAATCGCTTGCCACCGAAGAAAAGTCAATCAAGGAACTGTCGTGGGACTACCACTTCTGCGACATCTCATTCTTCTGCCGCTACTTCAAGCAGCACACCGGTCTCACCCCCCAACAATTCCGCAAGCGCTAATCCACCCCCAATCAGCCTTTCAAGCAAAACACACATAAAGAAAAGAGGCTCGTCAGAAAAAACGAAAACGCTATAACGTAGGGACATGCCTTTGGCATGTTTCCAATGCGTTGACACATTGATGGTTGCATCGAAACACACGAAAGGCATGTCATAAAAGGTGGAAGGGCGCGAGAAGAAATCTATCACGGCCTAATTTATATCCCTGCGCCGTCTTGAAAGAACGGTTCCTCTATGGCGCGACTTTGGAGCACACGAGAGTGAGGTGGCACATCGTGGGTGAGCCACACGTTACCACCCACTATGGTGTGATGCCCTATCCTCACCCTGCCCAGTATCGAGGTGTTGGAATACACGGTCACATAGTCTTCCAAAATGGGGTGGCGCGGCATATCTATAGGCACACCATTGGCATCATACGAGAAATTCTTCGCCCCAAGTGTCACGCCCTGATAAAGCATCACATGGTTGCCAATCACACTGGTGGCACCAATCACCACGCCTGTGCCATGGTCGATGCAGAAATGCTCGCCTATCTGCGCGGCAGGGTGTATGTCGATACCTGTGGCAGAATGCGCCATCTCGGTGATGACACGTGGAATAATGGGAACGCCTTGCAGATGAAGTTGATGTGCTGTGCGGTAGTGAACCATCACCTTCACCACAGGATAGCAAAGTATTACCTCCTGCATCGACTTTACGGCGGGATCGTTGTGCATCACAGCGAGAGCGTCGGTGTGGAGCAGCCTCGCAATTTCGGGCAACGCCTGCACAAAGTCGTCCGCCATTTTATCAGGATTAGTAATGGAGGTGATGGTGGAAAGTTGGTCGGCGAGCACTGCGTGAATGGCCTCATTGCCATTGGTCCACGAAGGCACATCGGAATAGTCTGGAAAAATAACATAACCGACCAGTTCCATCAGTCGCTTGAGTTGGGAAACAGAGGGTGCTTTCATCTTTCTTACTCAAATAAAGAGGTGGATAAATAACGTTCGCCAGTGTCGGGCAGCAGTGCCACAATGAGTTTGCCTGCGTTCTCGTCCTTCCTTGCCAAAGCGAGGGCTACGGAGAAAGCTGCTCCCGACGAAATGCCCACAAGCAGTCCCTTTGTGCGTGCCAACATGCGTGCACCAGCGAAAGCATCGTCGTCGGTCACAGTCATCACCTCGTCCACGGCATCGGGATTGTAGGTAGATGGCACAAATCCTGCACCTATACCCTGAATCTTGTGTTTGCCCGGCACTCCCGTGGTCAGCACTGCGGAGGAAGCTGGCTCCACTGCCACCACCTTCACGGCAGAATTATGCTTTTTGAGGGCGCTACCCACACCGCTCACCGTGCCACCAGTGCCCACGCCTGCCACAAAAATATCCACTTTCCCATCAGTATCGGTCCAAACTTCCTCTCCAGTGGTCTGTTCGTGGATTGCTGGATTGGCAGGATTCACAAACTGCCCCAGAATCACTGCCCCAGGAATAGTGTCGCGCAACTGCTCCGCCCTGGCAATGGCGCCCTTCATACCTTCAGCCCCTGGCGTTAGTTCAAGTTTAGCACCGTAAGCCTTCAGCAGATTGCGACGCTCCACACTCATGGTTTCGGGCATTGTGAGAATGATTCGGTAGCCTTTGGCCACACCCACCCATGCCAGTCCCACACCTGTATTACCACTTGTGGGCTCAATAATCGTGGCACCAGGCTTCAACACGCCTTTCTTCTCTGCGTCCTCAATCATTGCCAACGCAATGCGGTCCTTCACACTGCCACCAGGATTGAAAGCCTCTACCTTTACAACTATTCTTGCCTTTTGATTTTCAAATCCGCTCACCTCCACTAATGGGGTGCGCCCTACGAGTTCTGTAATTGATGAGTAAATCATAATGATAACTGTTTTATAAATTGATATTGTTTTTAAAAATATACACAAAAAAACGCCTTGCCACTTGATTGGCAAGGCGCAGGTATTTTGCTTGTAATAAATGTCTTAATGATTTCCTATATCACATCACGCAAAAAGGCCATCGTGCCGAGCCAATCTCTTGATTCGGTACAACAGCAACATGCTTGCAAAGATGTGTACAATTTCTTCATTCTTTATAAAAAAATCCTTATATCAACCACAAAATTATAACAATAATCCACAAAAACCAAATAATCCGCAAAAAAATAATTAAATTTATTACAACTGTATTACAGCTTTGCGTAGAACTATGTACCACGCCCCCTACCTTCACATCAAGCACCACATCACCCAAACAATTCCGCAAAACCTAATCCCTTACCATTTTTCAAAAAAAGCACAAAGGATAGCACCAAATCGGCAAAAAGAATTATCTTTGTGGGTGATAAATCACAATACGTTCAACATCACATCTTGTGACTTTGAAAAAAGAGAGGATATATTGATATGCGGAATTTAAAATGTATTTTTGGACTGGCATTAGTCCTGTTGGCATCATGCTTTGTGGCATCATGCAATGATGATGTAGAGGAAACTTTGGAACAACAATGGGCTATGGTTTTGGATAATTACGAAACGCCTTACCACTTTAGTGACGATGGAAAATGTTTAGGCGCAAATGGCGGCATCGGCAAGAAGAACTTTGACAAAATGTTCATTGGTCATGGGTGGAAGCACTACGCCACATGGGAAATAGACAAGAATGGCAAAAGACTACCTGATGAATATTACCACACCATGATTGGATTCTCTCCACAACATTATTATTTTAACAGCGACTCAAAATTGACCTCCTACTACCGTTCCGACGCAGCAGGAAACATCATGAAGAAGGAAGAAGTGGCATACACCTTTGATGATAACTACAATAATACACGACTCACTGTGTTATTGCTCGACACCAACGAATACCTTCAGATAACAGGATGGACACTCGGCGAACAACCAAGTTTCTGCATGGTTAGACCATTGGCAAAAAGTACAGATGGAGAAACCACCTATGGTGTGTCAATCTATGTGCAGATGACCGACAAGGAATTAAAAGCTATGCAAGATAGCGCAAAATAGAAATCACCTTTGGATAACGATATAGGTGCATCACATTTAGCGATTCATCTAAATAAAGCGAGAACACCTATTTAACCCAAATCGGTCATTAGGGCTTGTGGTATTTCGGATTTTTAGAAGAATGAATTTTGTTTGTCTTTTAATGAGTGATAGCGAGCTATTACGAATTAAAAACAAGCAAAAGGCATCTTATAAAAGCCGAAAGACCGCAAGAAGTAATCTAAAAAATCCTTTCACGTCCTAATGACCGATTTGGGTTTAATCCATTAAAATCCCATTAACACCTAAAAAAGAAAATCAGGTGTTAATGGGTTAAAATGGATTAAATTGGTGTTTTTTTTATCGCAAAGAGAATTAGCAAAGGGGTATTATAAAAAAATGGGGAGCGGTTTGTTCCGCGCCCCTTAACTGTTATTCGAATTGGTCGTTGCCGATGATGCTTTGGATGGCTTTGCCTACGGCGTTTGCCACATCGGGGGCGATAAGGCCGTGGGTGCCTTGCTCCTCGATGGCGATGTCGCCAGCCAAACCGTGAACATACACGCCGAGAGCCACGCTCCAATCGGGCGAATATCCCTGCGCAATGAATGCCGCAATCACACCCGTTAGCACATCACCGCTGCCGGCCGTTGCCAAGCCAGGGTTGCCGGTGCTATTGATATACACCTTGCCGTCGGGGCGCACCGTCTTGGTGTAGTGACCCTTGAGCACGATGGTGATTTCGTAGAGGCGCGACACATCGATAGCCTTCTTCAGGCGGTCTTCATCGGTGGTGTGTTCGCCAAACAGGCGATCGAACTCACTATTGTGAGGCGTAAGGATTGAGCCCTTTGGTATGCTGTGAATGAGCACCAGACGAGTGGCGATGCAGTTGAGCGCATCGGCATCGAGAATGCACGGACGGCGATAACGCTTGATGAACGAATCCACCGCCGCAATGGTGTCGCTGGTGGTGCTGATGCCCGGACCAATTGCCACCACATTATAGTTATGGTGGAGTTCGATGTCGGTGGTGAAATATTCACTTTGGTCGGCTTCAAACAGCACCTCTGGCACGGTGGTGGCCAATGGAATGTAGCCGCACTTCGGAGCGTGAACAGTCACCAAACCCGCACCTGCACGCATTGCGCCACGCGCTGCAAGTGTGGCGGCACCCATCATGCCGTAGCTACCAGCCACGAGGAAAACGGTGCCATTGTCGTATTTGTTGATAAAATTACCGTGTGGGCGCAGTTCGCGCTTCACATCTTCACGCTCAATCAGGTAGAAATCGGCAGGAGTGCTTGCGATGGCATCTTGGTCCATCTCAAGGTCGAGCACCACCACTTCGCCCAAAAATTCAGCGTTTTCGCTAAAGAAAAACGACAGACGCTTGAATTGGTAAGCGAGCGTGAGATTGGCACGAACAATATTGCGACGATCCACACCGGTGTTCCATTCGCCAAACAATCCCGAAGGAATGTCGAGCGACACCACAAAGGCGTGCGACTCGTTGATATACTGCACGGTGGAAGCATATCCGCCCTTGAGCGGATTGCTCAAGCCTGAGCCAAACAAACCGTCAATCACCAAGTCGTCGGGGCCGAGTTCGGGTGGCGTGAAGGTGTCGAGCACCTCAATCAGTTCCACACGGTCGAGCCCTTTGAGGCGGTCGCGGTTGGTTTCGCAGCAGTGCGACAGGCGAGTGGCCTTCACGTTGAAGAGGTAAACCTCAGAGCGATAGCCCTGCTCCGCCAGCAGTCGAGCCACAGCAAGCGCATCGCCGCCATTGTTGCCCGGACCGGCGAAAATCACAATTCGTTTGCTGGGATGCCAGCGTGATATGATTTGATAGACCACAGCCGACGCGGCACGCTCCATCAGGTCGAGCATTTTGATGCTCTCGCGCTCGATGGTTGCTTCGTCGATTCTTCTAATGCCTTCGGTAGTGAATATTTTCATAAATCCAATTTTAATCCTTCGTAAAAAAGCCGTAAAAAAGCAACTACAAAAATACTGATTTTTTCTTGGCTACGATAGTGAAACGCAAAAAAACTCGCTCATCACGGGATTTTTTGCAAAAACACATGATATAGGGG
>ERZ1034723.1152-NODE-1152-length-11971-cov-4.200906_pt1 | contig 11971 bp, 9 predicted proteins | sample MGYA00520637_ERZ1034723 | MGnify/ENA primary metagenome ERZ1034723 (study PRJEB33766, sample SAMN09781719) | gut metagenome | biome: gut microbiome | host: Homo sapiens | place: Madagascar | study: EMG produced TPA metagenomics assembly of the PRJNA485056 data... | reverse complement strand
ACCAAATACAGCTGTCTTACCATCACCGATCATCCAGTCTGCCAGGTTCTGGATTTCAGACTTCTTATCAGCGCCATCGCCATAAATGTATAACACATTCAATGTAGGATCACTTGTTTCAGTACGCATCCAGTAATCAGACCAGCTTGCATATCCACTCGGGATTGTCAGGTTGTTCAACTGATAGGTAGAATATGTAGAACGAAGGGATGACATATAAGCCTGTAATGTTCCCATTACATCTGTTGTATCCTTTGTCCATGCGCTTGCCTTGGTAGTTTTGGTTCTCTTCCAGCTGTTCTTAAAGTCTACGGTTGTCATATAGAAAACCTTAGATGCTGTTGAAACTACAGGATCTGTCTTATCATCCTTACTGCCGTCATTCTTCAGATCATAATTCATGATCAGAGGTTTATTCTTACCAAAAGCGAAATTCCGTAAGGCTTCATACAAATCCTCTGAAATCGGATTATCCTTATACTGTGCAGCCTTTTCAGCATAAACATAAATCAGATCTGCATCTGAAAGAGTCTCTGCCGCATCCACCGAGCCTAACTCAGCTGCTGTCTGAATCTTCAGGACAATCTTTCCATCCGGCATAGTCGCTGCAATCGTACGGTTATCGTTGATAATATATTTCTGAAAACCGCCATTTACCAAAAAGTCGTTTAAACTTGCTGTTGCATTTGCTGCATCTCCGGCAGACGGAACAATGATCGTAATGTAATAATTACTGGTATCATATCCGGCCTTGTCACTGGTGTTTGCTGCATTTGCATTTTCAATAATGTAATCAATCTGCGTCTTTGTTGATGTGGCACTATTGTTATCTGCCAGCTTTGTATAGCCAAACTCATCCACCGCATTCGTTTTTAATGACATAGATACCCAGATAGAAGACGCAATCAAAACACCGATAACTACCAATGCTCCGATTATGATTTTTAGCTTTCTGCTTTTTAACATAACTTGCTCCTTTCTTTCATTCTATCGTCATTTACGGGGTTGGCGACTCCGATGTCGAAGCCGGCTCCTTCTTAGCCTTCAGCACATAGTTGTTACGGATTGTAATGATTCCTTCCACATCATTTTCTGCCTGTTGTTTCTTCAGACTCAGAAGTAAATGTACGGAATTATCTTTCGATATCACATACCCCTTCAATCCTTCTATATCGCTTCCGACTAACAAATCCTGATTTGCAAAAATTGCAGATGTACTTTTTACTGCTGTTTTTAATAATGCTTCTCCCTGAGGAGCTACAATAGCACTTGACGGAGTCTCGACCATATCCGTTGCTGTTGATACAGCCTCTGTTCGTACTGTTCCGGATACCCGGTCCATATACAGCTCCTTGTCCGTACTATTATAATAATAAGTATCGGCAACCGTTTCATATTCCCCGGCTCCGTTTTTCCGTTCATAAGCAATGCATATATAAGAAATATCTGTTTCCTTATCTACGCCATCAATGCCGCTAAACTCATACTTACCTTCACTCGGATAAGAATAATATACATTACCGTCAGAGGTACCAATCTTAACACAGGTTGCCTGCATCAGTTTATCCGAAATAGAATCAAATATTTCCTGTCCCTTTTCCTGTATTGCAATATCATTCTTAGTCCTTGTGTAAGTTCTTGTTGTTGTTCCCATGAAACTTGCTGCTGCAACCATGATAATTGCTAAAATTGCAATTGCAAGAATCAGTTCTACTAATGAAAAGCCTCGATTGTTCGTTTTTTTCATCACTCAACCTCCCCTTCCATCAGTTCTCATAGGTCTCTTTGTAAAGACCTGTATCTTTATTCAGCTTAACATTTGCGATCAGATCACCGCTTTTATCTCTGAATATATACTTAGTTGCAGCACCATACGCTGTATCAATGGAACCATCACTCTTGTTAAAGTGAATATATACTCCATCCGCTATATCCTTTACGTCCTGTCCGTCGTATGTAATAGAACCTTTCTTCATAACCATAACCGGATTGGATGTTCCCTTATAGCTGAAATAATCCAGACTCGCAACCGGATCTGAAGGATCCGGCACTACGAAAACACCCATATAAATGATTCCCCGTTCCAGACAATAACTTCCCAGTGTCGTATCATAATAAAGCCGCATAGCCAATGTAGAATCCTGAGCCATTGTGGTTGTTCGCAGTGTTGACAGCTCTGACTCAAAGGTAGAAACTGCTTTCTTATTTGCTGCATTGTCAACTGCCCGCCAGGTAATGAGTGACATCACTGATAAGATTCCGATGATCGCAATCACGATTATCATCTCTATCATAGAATATCCTTGATTTTTATTTCTCAGTCCTTTTCTCATACGCTCACCACCTACTCTACATTCTTCTTCCAGTTCTCATACTGGAGTACATCGCCAATTTCAATGCTTCCTACCGATTTATCTTCTGTAGTTGTAGAATCTGCAGTATAATCCTTAAAGATCTCACATATGTCAGAATAATCATCTGCATCACCCTTACTTGCATCTGCTGTCGCAAGTACTGTCTTTACGATTTCAGCGTTTGCAACGAAATCCATCGGATGATCAACTTTAATCTTACTACCGGATACGATCAGTCCTTCGAACCGTTTTACATCCGATGCAAATGTTACATCACCCTTTGTAAGAATAATACCCATTACCTTACCACCGGTTCCAGTCGGTGCATTTACTGTTACATCACCATCCGAAATCCATACATAATAATTACCAAGCTTGACACCATTTAAGCTTTTACCGTTTAACTTTGAGAAATCCAGATACTGATTAATAGGTGTAATATCCTTTGCATCTGTTGTCTTAATAGTATCCTTCATTGATGTCATCTCTGTCAGCAGGTCGCCCGTATAAAGGCTCAGATCAATGGTTTGCAATACATATTTCATTTCATTATATGATTCATTGTATTGTGTAGCTTTGGAACTGATATCTGCGATCGTCGTACTTTCATTTTCACCGTCGATCAGGCTATTACCATTCGCATAATTCGGTACACTCACCTTCAGAAATTTGTTATTCGCTACATTCAAAGCGCCGGTTGTATATGCACCAGATGTAGTAACTCTGGTTATATTACTTCCGCTCTCTGTAATATTAATACCCTTAACATTGAAATCCGAATACTGACGGATATTTGCTATATCAGTCGCAAGCTCGTATCCAGGCTCGTTAGGTAATTCATTGGCATACCAGTCAAAAAACTCTGCTGCTGCAGTTGCACTGGTAAACTTCAGATAGTAATAGGTTTTATCCGAAACTGTATTTTCAGCCACTTCATCACCAATCTCTACCCAGCCTTTACTGGTCATCTGAATATATATGTAGTTATTGAATGCAGGATATGCTTTGGTGAAAATAGGCTTCTTTCCTACTACCTTTCCTCCTGCCTTCTGTTCTTCAATGCCATATGGCACATATGCCAGCTGATTACTCTTAACTGAAATAGATTCACCGGTTCTTACATCGGTATTATCTGCATATGTTACATAACTGGTTGTGGCAGTCTTGCCATCATCACTGGTTGTTACCTGTTGCTGTCTGGTCGTTTCAATATAAGCACGACCCGCTACCCACAGATCTCTTAAGCCGGTAAAATCCAGATAAGCATCATTACCGTTTACAATAATCGCACTACTGTCATAATGCTTTCTTCCGGAGCTTGCATATTCGGATAAGGTTCTCTGTGAAGCACTGGTCTGCGAGAAGTTATATCCATAATAATTACCGGATAAGGTCACTTCTGCATCATCATTGTTTACTTCCATATCATCAGCGATATATGCATTCGCATACATGGTAAGCGATCCACCCGCATTACTCACACTCATTGTTCTGGTAGATGCCGGTGTCAGAATAATATTATCTGCCCAGACTTCAGCATTGGAATTACCTGTCACTGAATTACCTGCAATACTGACTGCTGAATTATTTACCAGTGCTATACTTCCCGGTATAATAAATTTCTGTGCCATTACATTGACATTACTTTCATAGGCATAGAAACCTGAATACCGGCTGTTATCCGTAGTTGTATCAATTGCATCAGCCGCATGACTGGATACCCGTGTACCGGCAGTCTCATTATATGCTTTATTGTAATAATCAGATGCTGCATAGACATCACCGGTAATCGTAACACTCTGATTCTCCGTTGTTGCTTTGTTAAACTCAATACCCATATCTGCGATCATGGAGAAATTATATAAGGAGTTAACTGCCGCATCTACATTACTGAATGCTACATTAAATTCCGGTTCTGTAATCGTAATATCCGTTGTGATCGACTGTGTATAGCCTTCTGTATTTGTATGCTTTACCGTCACATTATGAATCACCAGCTTATCATATGTCTTCGTTGCACTCGGTCCAACACCCTTCGTTGTTGTTACAACTTCCATATAAAGTCTTGGTTCTGTCGCTGCCAGAGTTGCAGGATCCACCAGCTCCACACCCGGAGTTGAAATAAATGCACTCAAATGCTCATATAATTTCTGCTGTGACTTATATGCATCATTTGTTGCCATTTTCTCCAGGAACTTCTGTTTCATGATCGCATTCGCCTGCTTCGGATCAATCGACATATACCGGTATTCTCCGGTCATCTTATCTTTACCATAGTATAACAATACCTCTACTGTATCGGAATATGCAGATACCAGATACTGTACCGAATCGTTACCAACACCTGTATAGATCTCATCCATTGCTTTTTCTGCATAATAGAAGTTATTCTTATTCTTCATATCTACATAGCGCATTCTCTGATAATATCCAACAGTTGCCAGAATAACTCCAACCAGGATGCCCATACATGCCAGGGTTACCATGATTACGATGAAAGTATTACCTTCATTATTTAATTTTTTTCTAAGTAATTTCCGCATCAGTAATCCCCCTTTGAAGTATCAAATGTTGTTTCAGCACCGGTATCCTTGTTTGTTAATTTCACAACAATCTCATACATACGTCCCTGTGCCGAATACCGTTCATCTTCACTTAACGAACGAACAATATAAGTCGCAGCCAGGTTTGCTTTCACCACCATCTTATAATTCCGATCTCCCGCTACACCCTTTGTTCCAACATTCAATGTACCATCATCCTTATGCATCGGAATATTGGTATAAACCTCTACCGGATAGATCGTAGCATCATTCTCAATTACAAACTGTGTCTGATACAAATATTTCGTACCGTTCATATCATCCCGGTACTGTACCTTACCGGTAGGAATCAGGTTTCCTCCATCAGCACCTTCCAGTGTTGTAATACGATTAATATTAGAATCATCCGCAACTGTTCTGATCACATATACCTTCGCTTTTTCTCTTACATTATTCTTAATCGTAATCAGATCATCCTGAAATGATGTACCGTATACAAACTGGTTATACATCAGGTAAACTTCCGGAAGTTCTTTGAATTTCTGATCAAATACGCCATATGTATGACTCTTTTCGGAGCCAAGGACTCCCAGTGGATCCGTGTTTGTATATACAATACTGCAGGACACTTCATACTTATTTCCGGTTGCATCTGTAATCGGATTGATCTCAATGATGGTTTCCTTTGTAGCAGAATCACCAATGGTCGCATTTCCGTTCATGATCTGTACCGCCTTCTGCTGATCCTCTACGCTATCTGAACGTTGCAGTGCTGCAATCGTGGCATTGTAGAACGATACTGTCGCTGTTGCATCATAATTGGATGCTCTGGTAATCAATGCTTCATTATTTGCATCCAGATCGGATAAATTATTCAGATTTACCGAGTTAGGATCTTTATAGCTTGCATTTGTCAGGGATTCAATTGCATATGGCTTCGTATTCATTGTGATTTCCACATCATAATCACGATACTCTACATTTGCATCACCCTTAAATACATACTGCCGAACTAATGCTTCCTTGCTTGCTGCGCCTAAGCTCTTATTAGCCGCATTCAGCTGCTGGTACATATCTGTTACCGAACTGTAATTTGTTCCGCCGGCTATGGAATTACCGGGATATGATTTCAGCGTAGAATTGGCAGGAATGATTGTGCCTGTTGTCCCATCCTGTTTTACGGAATAGAATGTATTCTCTGCAATCATTGTACCGGTTGTAATATCTAATGCCGACTCCAGGTCGGATAGATTCGTGGAATCATATCCTTCCTGAAGCTGCATCTGTTTCATAGTTTCTGCAATTGATCTTGCATAATCGGTAGCCGCCTGCTGGTCTTTCGCTTTATTACCAATGCGAATACCTGTCGTTAATTGCATTACAATAGGAGTTATACAGATAGTAAAAACAACGACGGCGATCAGAATCTCGATCAAGCTGACACCTTTGTTATTTGCTTTCTTCATGTGATCACTCCATTCTACTTGTAAACGCTAACATTACCTGCCCGATTTGCAATCTTTACACGATTTGCAGATGCATCATCTGCAATCTTTACATATAATGTCTTATCTGTAGAATTCTCCAGAGATACTACAACCTTATTCTGGTCTGCAGCTTCATCCTTCAAATCTGAAGACTGGATCAGCATTGTCAGATCCTCACCAGGGTCAAATTCCTGTCTCTGCTTATTATTGCCGATCGCATATTCTACAACATACTTATCGCCATCTTTTGATACACTGACAGTTACCTGCTCAGACTCTGACTTACTGCTGGTAACATTGCTTCCGCCGGTCTTTAATCCTAATACCTTAGCTGATGCATCACTACCTGCAGGGTTTACAGCCAAATATAAATCATAATCAGCCTTGATCGCTTCACCGTTATCAGATGCATACTTAGAAACCACACCGTTAGAGCTTCCTGATGTAAACAGATTATCTACACCGGTCTGAACCTCATCCAGATTGATCTCTGCATTTTCTTCTCTGCCCTTGCCGGTAATACAGTATACGTTAACTGTCATCTCACCCTTAAATAAATCCGGATTTTCTCTGTCACTCTCTACCGTCACATTATCAATTGTCATACGGTATGCATATGCAGATACATAATCAACAAAAGATTTTACGCCTTTATAATCGCCTGTATATTCAAGGCTCATAGTTGTTGCATAGCAAGTATACTTATCCTCGGTTGCTGCTGTTGCATCTGCTGCAGTTGCATCTGTTGCTGTTGCATCTGTTGCTGTTGCATCTGTTGCTGTTGTGTCGGTTGATGCTGTATCGGTTGTTGTATCACTGGCACCACCTAATACATAAAATAATGTTGGCTGTACCATTCCTAACACGCTTACATCATAATTAATCTCAGGATTATTCCGAATTCCCTGAATGAATTCAATCTGATATTCCTGATCCAGATTGGAAGGGAACTCGTTTAACTTATCTTCGAACATCTCATAATTCGCTGCTGTATCTGCTACATACTGGTCACGATTTACTTCTTTACTCTTCAAGTCATTCAGATATGCTGTCATATCAGCTGTTTCTTTTACAATCTTCTTTGTCTCCTCATTCGCCGGACGGATAATGAAGAAGATACCTAAAAAGACGATCAATGCACTTAAGACACCTAACAATAACTTCTTATATGTTTCATTCATGGTTCTTCCCTCCTTACTGTGCTGCTTCTGTTGTTGCTTCTGTGCTGCTTCCATCAGTTGCCGTTGTATCATCAGTTGGGCTAACTGCTTCAAACTCCGGAAGAACATAATTGCAGGTCACAGTATACTCATATACAAATGAGTCTGAATTGTCTTCTTCTTTCTTTTCAATTGATGCGATAAATGCATCCTGAATGCAGTCCACACTTCTCAAATCAACTACCAGCTTTGCAATTGAATCGTAATCTGTACTCTGCATAACAATTGAAACGCTGTCAGATGCAGACTGAATGTTCGTTACATTCACATTAGTAGGCAGACATTCTTCTAATTTATTCCAGAACTGCATCATATACTCATTTGAAATCTTAGTTGAATCATAAAGAGTTAACATATCATTATACTCTGCATCGCTCTGCAGATATTCATTGTAAATGTCCTCAATGTCTTTAATATCATCAATCTGTCGCTGCACTGCCTGCTTGCCGGCCTTCGCTGCCTGCTTAGCAACTAATGCAATACCGCAGCCGGTTCCGGTTCCGATAATTGCAAGAATCAGGATCACAACAAAGACCACAGTTGTTCCCTGACTGGCTTTCTTGGCAGCCTGTTCCTTCAGAAGGAATCCCATAGGTGCCATAGCCGCACCGATCGAACCGATCAGATATACCGGATTGTAAATCTGGGTATTGATCTTATCGTCAAACTTTACATTGTATAAGCTGTCCATAACTTTTGTTGCTACGTTCAGCTGAATCTTAAACAGACCGTCAATACCACGGATCAATGCACCATCACCGGTCAGATAGACATCTTCAATCGGCTTATCCGGATTTCTGGAGCCGTAGTAATCCATAACTCGTCCGATGTTGTTGATCAGATAACGGAATGCTCCGGTGATCGGATCATCATCAAAATCAACTGTGATCATACGATCTGTCTGCAACATGGTAAGTGCTGTTGCCGCATCTACTTCTTTGCTTTCCATTACTTCTGCTACAACTGCATTGATACCATATGGTACAGTTCTCTGTAACAGAAGGGTGTCGCCCTTTACGATATTCAAGACTGTAGACTCTCCGCCGATCTCAACTACCATGGTGGTTGAGATATCATTCGTCTGTGTCTTGATCAGCTGTAACATTGCATTACCGATATAATCTATTGACTGAACCGTCAGTCCGGCAACGCTTGCTACCTCATAATATGTCTGCAGCATCTGCTGTGGCACCGCAACAACCAGGACTCTGCGGTTCTTCGCACCATCCTCACCAACTACAGTTTCCAGTACAGAATGTGCAACAACATAATCCTCTATATTAACAGGAAAATATTCTGATGCATTCGAATTAATAATTGCAGGGATCTTCTTATCCGGTACATATGGGATAACAACCTCTCTGCTCACGATCTTGCTTGAAGACAGAACGAATATTGCATTCTTATTCGTTATTCCGTTCGATGCCAGCTGTTCTCTGATGGTCGAACCGATCAGGTCCTTATCCCGAATATAACCGTCTTCATATCCACCTTCCGGTGTTTCAAAAATCAACGCATTATGTATATACGTCTGTTTCTTTTGTGAAGCTGTAACTTCAACAATTGTAATGCTTTCATTCGTAATGTCTATGGTTAAGACTTTATTGTTTGCCATTTTCGTAGCCTCCCTCGCTAATCAGTGTAAAATATATTTAGGGCTACAAGCCCATAATACCTAGATACCAGCCCACCAGCTGTTCACCACATATCATGGCAAGATAGATTCCGAGTGCCAAATACGGTCCGAAAGCCAGCTTGTGCTCCCGACCATCTATCTTCATGATAATCAGATGCAGAATGCTTCCGCAGACGCATCCCATCATAAATGCTACAATATTCAGTTTCCAGCCTATAAGTAAGCCAGCCGCTGCCATGAGCTTAATGTCGCCGCCACCCATTACATGATCTCCATGCCGGATCTTCGTCCCGACCAGATCGATCAGTAATAAGAAAACGCTGACCGCAAATAGACCTACGACCTGTTCCACCCAGTGCTCCGGCTGAACGCATAGTCGAATCAGTCCAAGTATAAATATTATCAAATTAAACTCTGCCGGGATATACTGGGTATTCCAGTCTATGATTCCCACATAAATCAGTGCGGTTGTACTAAGTGCGTAAGTTACAAAATCCACAGACCAGCCATAGACTAAGTAAAGCACCACATACAATGCACTGTTTAAAATAGCAAAAGGAATCATATATGCAGGCTTCTGTGCCTGTGCATACGTACATTTCTTTTGCATCAGTAAATAAGTTGTATATGTAAATTCTGTCACCCAGTTCGATGAACCGATGCTCTTCATGGCAATACATCCATCCTTCTGTTCACAGGTATCACATGTCAATTCCTCTTCGTCCATCTTCCGGATATAACGGATACATCCGTACGCACGACGGAATGCCAGCCCTGTTACCAGTCCCGAAACCACAACAATTAATAGATTCAGCCACTTCATATCATATACCACCTATATACATATATAACACACGTCCGGTTTCCCGGACCTGTGTTATATAAATTTCATCTTACTGAGCCATTAATGAACCGGTTGTTGGTGCAAGTAAATATCCGCTGTTAGCAGTATCACCGTAAATAACACTTACAACACCCTTGCTATCAATCTGCATATAGAATGTACCATTACCAGTAATTGTATTAGAGCTGATGTCCTTTGTTGACTTACCCTTTACAGAAGCAACACCCATTACATTTGCAAATTCAGAAGCGAACGAGTTAGTACCTGCAGCACCAAGAACACTATTAACATCTGTCCATGATGCGTATGCAGTTGCATCATTATTAGCTGCCTCTACTGCCATTGCTGCAGTTGCTGCACTTACAATAGAAGTACCAGTCTGAATATCAGTACTTAATCTTGACTTGTTAATGTACTTGATCAGAGATGGTGCTAATGCAGCAGCTAAGATAGCCATGATAGCAATTACGATGATCAGCTCGACCATTGAGAAACCTTTGTTTGTTGTTTTTTTCATAATAATCTCTCCTTTATTATATGTATTTATTAACATCCGCGAACGGTTTCGGCTTCCGCGGAGATTAACCGATTTAAAGATTGTCCATATTCTGGTACATAGAAAGAATCGGACCATATACACCGGCAACAATAATGCCGACGATACCAGCCATAACTACCATAGTTAACGGCTCCATAGCAGTTGTTACCTGCTCGGTAGTCATATCTACCTGCTCTTCATAGTAATCTGCTACCTTATCCATCATGTCCTCGATATTACCGGTTTCCTCACCGATCTTAATCATCTGAGGCAGCATGTTTGGGAAAATACCCGCATCACGGATCGGCTTTGACAGAGGCACGCCCTTCATTACCTGATCCTTTGCATTCAATAATGCTTCTTTGAACCATACATTGGTCATCATATTCGCTACTGCTTCCACAGCATCTACCAGTGAAATACCGGAAGCCATCAGAGTACTCAATGTACGGGATGTATTCGCTGCAGCCTGCATGACATTCAGCTTACCGAAGATCGGCATCTTCATAGCGATCTTACCCAGCACATGTTTTCCTACATCCGTAGCCGCAAACGTCTTATAAACAGCCACAACAGCAACTACGATAATCGCAACCAGCCACCAGCGGTAGCGGAACAGATCCGATAACCACAGTAACAATCTGGTTGCCGCCGGAAGATCCATACCCATATCCGCAAACATATCAGAGAATGCCGGAATAACCGCTACAACCATGACAATTACTACAACAACTGCTACGATCAAAACGATGATCGGATATGTAAGGGCTCCTTTAATCTTGCCCTGCAGCTTCGACTGCTTATCAAACTGAATGGATAATCGTTCAAAACAGACTTCCAAATTACCGGACATCTCGCCGGCCTCGATCATACTGATCATAATCTGTGGAATCACCTTCGCATGCTGGCGGAAACCATCCGCTAAGGTACCACCCTTTTCTACATATGTCTTAGCGTCTCTTAATACCGCCTGCAGGGTTTTATTATCCATCTGTTCACTCATCATATCCAATGCTGATATAATGGTTACACCTGCATTTAACACACTGGCAAACTGTTTACAGAACACACTCAAATCTCTTGGTTTGATCTTACGTTCGCCGCCAATCTGAATATCTTTGTCCAATGCTCCAGCTTCGTTACATGAAACTACGGTATAACCGTCTGCTTTCAGCTTGCTGACTGCCTGATCCTGACTCTGCGCTTCTATATCGCCCTTCAGATTCTTACCGTTCGCATCTACGACCTTATACTTATATACTGCCATCGCCATTCCTCCGCACAATATTCTCTCGTCAATACAGTCGTTCTCTTCTCCCCTGTTGCGAATATGAACAAAGTATTAACAT
>ERZ1034723.1151-NODE-1151-length-11984-cov-7.913656_pt1 | contig 11984 bp, 16 predicted proteins | sample MGYA00520637_ERZ1034723 | MGnify/ENA primary metagenome ERZ1034723 (study PRJEB33766, sample SAMN09781719) | gut metagenome | biome: gut microbiome | host: Homo sapiens | place: Madagascar | study: EMG produced TPA metagenomics assembly of the PRJNA485056 data... | reverse complement strand
AATTAAGTTAGTTAGATAACTAGTAAGAAATAAAGCGAATTAGTAAAGCAACTAGTAAAGAGAGTTAATAAAGTAACTAGTTAGATTGAAAGGGGGCTAGTAAATGGGATTTATCACAAATATAAAAAATATGTTTAAACCCAAAGGAAGATCACTCGTAAGAGCTGAAATGCTGAACGGTAATACTTCCAATGCTTTTACTAGCTGGAATTGTGGAGCGTATGCAAATGACATTTACAGGGAAGGTGTAGACGCAATAGCAAGGAATGCTGCAAAGTTGAAAGGTGCGCATATTGTCAACTATGACGGAATGCACAAGACAACGACAGACGCAAGGTTAAACAGATGTTTACAGGTAGCACCTAATGCATACATGACGGCATACGATCTTTTATACAAAATGACAACACACTATTATTTGTATAATAACTGTTTCGCTTTTCTAAACAGGAACGAAAAAGGCGACGTAGTAAGTATTTATCCTATTACTTGCACACAGGCGGACTTCTTGGCAGATGATAACGAAACATTATACATACAGTTTCATTTTAGAAACGGCAAAGAGTTTACAGCACGTTATAGTGACGTTATTCATTTACGCAGACACTTCAATAGTGACGAATTGCTAGGAGACAGCAACGAAGCTGTAATACCAGCGCTTGAACTGGCACATGCTGAAAATGAAGGAATTATAAACGGAATACGAAGCGGGGCACAGATACGCGGAATTTTAAAATATACTCAAATCATGAGTGACGAGAAGCTAAAGGCAGACAAAGAAGCCTTTATAGCTGATTATCTGGACGTGTCGAACAATGGCGGAATTGTAGCGACAGACAGCAAAGCAGACTATACGCCGATCAATAACAACCCAACCAGCATTAATGCTGAAGAAACGAGAGAGACAAAAACTAAAATTTACAATTATTTAGGAATTACCGAAGCGATTGTAAATAGTTCATATACAGAAGATCAGTACGGTGCATTTTATGAAAGTGTAATCGAACCGCTGGCGTTACAGTTAAGTCTTGAATTTACACGAAAGATATTTAACGAACGTGAGCGCGCATATGGTAACGAAATCGTATTTGAAAGTGGAAGAGTTATTTACTCAAACAATCAAACCAGATTGAGCATGATTAAAGAGCTTGTACCGTATGGACTTCTTACAGTCAATGAAGCGAGAGAGATCTTAAACCTTGCACCAGTTGAAGACGGCGACAAGAGGTTACAAACACTCAACGTGGTGGACGCTTCAAAAGCAAACGCCTACCAGTTGGAAGAAAACAAAACGGGGGCGGAAGTATGAAAGAAATCAGAACAGCAGAAGTTAGAGCGACAGAACCGACGGCAGACGGCAAAGACGCTTTAATCATAGTTGGTACGCCGATTGTATTTGACACACCAACACAAATTAATGATTTGCTTGGAAGTTATACAGAGGTAATTAAAAGGGGTGCGCTTGACGGTGCAGACCTAACAGACAGCAGACTGTTAGTCAATCACGATATGACACGCATACCGCTAGCAAGAACGCCTAAAACAATGCAATTTAACGTTACAGATAAAGGGCTGGAAATGCGAGCAGAGTTACCCGACACAGAGGAAGCCAAAACAGCATACACGGCAGTGAAGCGTGGCGACCTCACAGGTATGAGCTTTTCATTCACTGTACCAGAAGGCGGAGACAGTTTCGACGCACAGACCAATACACGAACTATTACAAAAATTGAAAAAGTGTATGAAGTCAGTCTAGTAAATTTTCCCGCATATCCTACAGCAAGCGCAGAAGCAAGAAGCGCAAGAGCGGAAGGCTTGAAGAAACTTGAAGCAAGAAACAAAGCAAAGATACTTTGCAACATTATTTTAATGAAAGAGGGTAAGTAATATGAACTTTAAAACAGTAGCAGAAGCATTTAATTATTATAGAAATTTTTCTATTGCAGACATTGAAAAGAGAGCGCAGGAAATCAAGGGCACAATCGAAACAGACCCAAACGTAGACATCAAGTCTTTAAATATTGAACTTACAGGACTTGCACAAGCAAAAGAAAACGTACAGGACAAGGAAAAGGACGCACAGGCAGACCCACAAACAAGATCTTTTAATTTTATTACTGGATCAACTTTCAAGGACGGCGCAAGCGCTGAAGCTGTAAAAGGTGATGTATACGCAAGTGCAGAATACCGCAGTGCTTTTTATAAGTCTTTAATTGGTAAAGAACTTACAGCCGTAGAACGTGGCGCACTTGACAGAGCAATGGAACTTGAAAAGCGCAACGACGCATATACAACTAGCGGAAATACACCTGTAATTATTCCAACAACAACATTGAACGAAGTTGTGAAAAAAGCTCGTTTAATGGGCGGACTAATTGCAGAAGTGAGAGCGTTTAACGTTCCTGCCAAAATTTCCGTACCAGTAGCAACACCAGCAAGTAAAGCAGTATGGAACACAGAAGGCGCAGACGTAGAAACAGACAAGCCAACTATTGCACAAGTTACTTTTGACGCAAACGAGATTATCAAAGTTTTCTCTATTTCCGCAAAAGTAAAAACTATGAGCATTGACGCTTTCGAAGCATATTTAACTGATGAATTGACTAATTGCGTTATGGAATGTTTAGCGGACGGTATCGTAAACGGAACAGGCACAGGACAGGGCACAGGACTTGAAACAGGTATCACATGGAACGAAGGCACAAACCTTGTTACTACAACAGCCTTGACATTCCAGAACATCACTACAGTTATTGCAAAGTTGAAGCGCGGTTATTCAAAGGGTGCAAAGTTTGCAATGAACAATGCGACACTTTATAACTCTGTATACGCACTCATGGACGGAAACAAGCGCCCTGTATTCGTTCAGAATGCACAGGACGACAGTGTAGGCAAGATCTTAGGTTTCGAAGTTGTTGTAGATGATAATATCAAGGATAATGAAATCTTCTTTGGTAACTTCCAGTATTACGGCTACAACATGCCGAACGGTATCGCTGTTGAATCTTCTACACAGTCAAGCTTCAAGTCTGGCAAGGTTGACTATAGAGGAATGGCAATCGCAGACTGTAAACCAATTGTAGACGAAGCATTTATTAAACTTGCAATCACACCAGGAAAATAATTTTAGAGAGGGGGCAACCGTATGCTAATTACAGTCGAAGAAGCAAGAGAATGGCTAAGGCTTGACAACAGCGACAACGATGTAAATATTTCCGGCTTAATAGAGAGTGCGGAAGAGTATATAACTCTAACAACAGGAATGAGCGCGGACATGCAGGAGTTAAGCTCTTTAGCTAAAACAGCGTGCAAGTTTCTATTATCGCTATGGTACGATCCAGAACAGGCGGACAGCGACAAACTACAAAGAAGTATTGATAATCTACTAAAAGCATTATCGTAAATTAATACAGGGGAAGTGGTGCACAGTGGCGAAAGAATACGCAAAACGTTTCTATGCTTCCAAAGCATGGCGAGACACACAAAAAGCATTTATGCAAAGCAAACACTATGTATGCGAGAGATGTGGAAAGCCTGCTGTTATTGTGCACCACAAAACCTATATTTCACCAAAAAATATAAATGATCCTAATATTACACTGAACTGGAACAACCTAGAAGCGTTATGCGCAACGTGTCACCAGCACGAACACATGGAAAAGCCAGTTACAGCAGAAGGGCTAATATTTGACGATCAAGGCAACTTAATAAAGCTATATTAATTAATTGTCATAGCCGTGCACTATAGGTATTAATGCGAAAGTGTTATATGCAAACCGAACTTTAAAGACTGTATTTTACAGGGTGTGCAGTCTTGCGGTCCTTTCAGCCGTTCAATGAGTTCATAGGCAAGCATAGAGCACGGACGCTTTCAGCAAAATTAAAATAATTCTTCTTCAATAAAATTCATCATCAAATAAAATTCTTCTTCTACTTCTTCCATATATCTCTTAATTAATCTCCCAATTCGGTTATGCTGAAATATTTATAGTGCACAGCTATGGCAATTAATACCCCCCAACTCACAGGGAACAATGGGCAAAAAGTAATCAAACGCCCCACAAACAGAAACCTGTCTGAGGTTTTTTACATGAGGGGGGACTAACTTATAAACTAGTTAGCAACTTATGAAGGGGTGATAGTATGGAGAAAACAAAAGATAAAGAAACGACAGCACAGAAGGCAAGCCGTACAGAACTAACACGCCTTAAAAAAATTGTGAAGTTAGTACCAGAGAACAAAAAGAACGTCGCAAACAGTCTTATAAAAGAATTATCGTTCATGGCTGGCACGCTGGAAGAATTGAAAGAAAATATTACAGAGCACGGTGCAGTTGATTATTTCAAAAATGGTAAACAAGAAATGTGGCGAGAAAGCCCAGCACTCAAGAGTTACAACACAACAATTCAACGTTACAGCCTGTTATATAAGCAGTTGTGCGATCTGTTACCGAAAGACGAGGAAGTAAAGGCAAAACAGGACGGCGGACTTATGGACTTTTTAGGGGTGTAGCCAATGAACTATATAAAAGAATATTTCAGCAAACTTGAAATAGGCGAAATAGTAACGAGCAAGCGAGTATATAATGTGTACAAAAAACTTGTATATAACATTGACAACCCAGACACTTTTATTTTTGACGAAGAAAAAGCAAACAGACCTATTGAATTTATAGAGCGTTTTTGCAAGCATTCAAAAGGCGAATGGGCAGGAAAGCCTATCACGCTGGAACTATTCCAGAAGGCTTACATTAACGCCCTTTTTGGTTTTGTTGACAGGGAAACAGGACTAAGAAAGTATAGAGAAAGTCTTTTCTATGTGGCACGTAAAAACGGAAAGTCTACCATGCTTGCAGGAATTGCACTTTACATGATGATTGCGGACGGCGAAGCAGGCGCAGACTGTTACAGTACAGCAACGAAGAAAGACCAAGCAAAAATAATATTTGACGAAACTTGTCACATGGTGAAACAGTCACCAGAACTAAAAAAGTATATCAAGAAGCGCAAAAGTGATTTATATTTTCCGCTTACAATGAGCAAGCTTCAACCGTTAGGAAAAAACAGCGACACGCTGGACGGACTGAACGCGCACCTTGTTATTATGGACGAGTTACACGGGGTAAAAGACCGCAATTTATACGAAGTTATGAAGCAGTCGCAGTCTTCCAGACGGCAACCCTTGTTAGTGATAATTACCACGGCTGGAACTACCCGCGAAAATATTTTCGATGACATATACGATTATGCAAGCAAAGTTGCGGACGGAACTATAACAGATGATACATTTTTACCTATTATGTACGAGCTGGACGACCGCAAGGAATGGAAAGATCCGACAGCATGGCGAAAAGCAAACCCAGCACTAGGAAGTATCAAAAAGTTTGAAGATCTCATGGCGAAGGTAGAACGTGCGAAACAGAGTCCGAAAGATCTTACAGGCATATTGTGCAAGGACTTTAATATAAGAGAGAACAGCGCAACCGCATGGCTTACGTTTGATACGATAAATAACGAAACACGTTTCGACATAAACGATTTTAGAGGTAAATGGGCAATAGGTGGGGCTGACTTGTCACTTACAACAGATTTGACTTGTGCAACGCTTCTCACAATGGATAAAGAAGAAAACCGCTATATAACACAAATGTATTTTTTACCAGAAGACAACTTTCAGAAACACATACAGGAAGACCGCATACCATACGGCAAGTGGAAGGAAGCGGGACTGTTGAGACTTTGCAAAGGCAACACGATCAACTATAGTGACGTTACCGCGTGGTTTATTGAAATGGTAAAAGAAAAGGGCATAACGCCCGCATGGATATATTACGACAGCTGGAGCGCTCGTTACTGGGTGGAAGAAATGGAAGGCAACGGCTTCAACATGGTGCGCTGTATTCAAGGTGCAAAGACACTTTCTTTACCTATGCAACACTTACAAGCCGATTTGAAAGCGAAAAAAGTTATTTATAACAATAATCCGATTCTTAAATGGTGCTTGAGTAATACTTGTGTTGAAGAGGACAGGAACGGCAATATCATGCCGAAGAAGTCAAGCAACCCACGAAGACGAATAGACGGCACAGCAAGCCTTCTGGACGCGTACACTGGATTATTTGAACATTACAATGAATTTGTCGAAGCACTATAAAAGGGGGCAAGAACATGGCAAAAAGGTATTTGAAAGACAAGAAAATAAAGATATACATGTATATCGAGACAACGGACGAAGACGGTTTCGACCTAAAGGCTTATATGCCAATTCACCCACAAGATAGCTTATGGGCATATTTTAAACAGCTTTCAGCAAGTTTGTTTTATGCAAGCAATACGACAGCAATAAAAGAAGAGTGTCTATTTAGAATTAACTGGACAGACGCAATCTTATCAAATTACGCTAATGACTACTTTGTATATTACGACGGAATGCTATTCCAGTGTACACGTGTAGATCCGTTCGAAGGATATAAAAGGGATCTCGTGCTATATTGCAGACTTACGACGGATAAAATAAACGCTGTAATTCCTTACGATGAAACGAAATTACCAATAAATCCAGATTATACTGAAATTAAATTTTTTATCGGAAAACCATGAAAAAATGGGAAATGCACTAACATATAACACCGAAATTTTGAAGGACAGCGAAAAAGGCACTTTTCAGCCGTTTCTAGGCACTTTCTGGGTTTAATGATAAATATATCAACCAACATACAAAACAAAGCTTATACAGCATTTAAAAGGGCATGTTTTCACAGCATGTCTTTTTTTGCGACTAACTGACTAACTAGTATGTAAATTAAAAAAACTACTTGACGAACAAAAGCATAGATAATATACTTATAGTGTCAAAACAAGACATACGAAGACAGAAACGGAGGAAGAATAACAGCATGAAAGGAAGAATAACAGCATGAAATACATAAAAGTAAATTTACCAGCAAGCCAAGAAGCTTATAACAGTGGGAACGGTGAAGGCGTATGGTGTTTAGTGAGCGAAGATGTAAAAAAAGCGTATGACGCAGACGAAACAGGAAAAATTTATACGGCAATTTTAGACAATGACAGTGTTTATTATCCAAAATTAGTACATGGTACGGAAATTCCTATTGAAATGAGAGGGAAAAACAGACCAGTAGCACTATACGACTGGCTAATAACAAACTACACGAAGATATAACGGAAGGAGAGAAAATATAATGGAAAAATACAGAAAAGCAGACATAGGCGAAAATTATTCTTATTATTTGTTTACAGAGCTGACAAAGGCGGGCGAACGTTTGGAAGTGGAAATAACCAAGGTAGAAGCACGAAGCAAAGCAGCAGCACCGTGGTGGCACGTGAAGACATACGCAACCGACAGCCATTTAGATACTTACGGCAGATACAACCCACAGTTAGAAGGTTTCAAAATTAACCCAGTATGGCAACTTGACGCCACAGAAGAAAACAAAGAGCTTATTTTAATGGAAATCGAAAGAAGGGCATACAAATGAGAAAATACAGCGAAAAAAAGATTCTTGCAGACAAGACAGGCGAAGGCTATATATTTCAAATGTTTTACAATGAGCTACAGAAGTGCAAAAGACCTGTAGGCATGGCAGAAGAAGAAAAAGTATTAACGGCGCTTGGTTACACTCTGGAAGATCTACAGAACAACAAAGCATTGAAAGAAGGCTTACAAATGGCTATAAGTGCCGTGAATGATGAAGTATACGAAGACAACAGACCGCAACCAGTAGACAAATACCATTTCACGAGCAAAGACGGCAAGGCAATTAACGGCTTTACGCTGGAATGGTATATAACACAGGAGATCAAGAACGCTTTTACAGATATTCAATTTAAAATTGACTTCAACGAAGCTGTAAAAAGTTATTTGCTTTGCGAATGGGGCACAATGAACAGAGAAGCAGACGAAGACAATTACATGGCAATGAAAGACCCGAAAAACGCGAGCATTGTGGCACGTTATCACACTTGCAAAGGTGATATTTACATAAAAACAGAAGGAACAAGCAAAACGGTAATTAGTTTCACTTATGAACTGGTTGAAAAATACGCAAAACAGCTGGAAGAATTAGAAGTTATAAAAAACAGCAAACACACAGGAAATTACACTGTATATATGCACGTCACACCAGAAGAAAAGTTTTATATCGGAATGACGCAGGACATAGAAAACCGATACGGACACAACGGCAACGGGTACAGAGAGCAAACGGATTTTCACAAGGCAATTAAAAAATATGGCTGGAATAATATAGATCACAAAGTAATTGCGAGCAATCTCGACAAAGAAGAAGCCGAAAAAGCAGAGCATGACGCCATTTTAATGCTGAACTCACAGGAAAACGGATACAACCGCAACGACGGCGGAAGCGGAAGAAGCGAAAAGCCAGTTAGATGTATCAATGACGGAAAAATATATAACAGTATTAAAGAAACAACAGAGCATTATCAGCTTAGCGAAGGGCATGTGTGCAAAGTATTGAAAGGCGTAGAGAAGAGCGCCAAGGGCTTGAAATTTGAATATGCAGAAAAGGGGCAGACATTATGAACGGCTACAAAATGAGTGCAGACGCTTACAGAGAATTTAAAAAAAGAGACCCAAAAATAGACGTAAACAGCAATATTAAAGTGCTTGACTTCTTAGCAGCATGCACACAGGAAGATATTTACAACCTGTTTAACAGTACCGCATTTAACAATATTTGCATGGGATATGTGAAAGTTGCATTAAATGACTTTAAAGAGCTGGACGAAGACATGAAAGACAGAATAACCAATCATGTAAGATACAAGTTTGATACTGTCACAGCAGAACAAGCGGAAAATTACAATAATGAATGCTGAAAGAAGGCGAAAGAATGGAAACAACAAAGGAAATTCAAAAATTAATTAGAGAATATGAAACATATCAAAAGGATTATGATAAAGCCATAGACACAATAGACAAAACAGAGGAATTAATCGCTTATATGTCGCTTGATATGGCGCTAGGTCGTTTAAATGAAGAAGAATCTATAGAAGATGTAGAAGAACTTCATAATTTTTCTGAACAGTGGGCAAATGATAGAAAAGAGAAACTAGAAAGAATAGAAAATAAATATAAAGATCTCACGGGTAGAGATATTAAAGAAGATTTATCTTCTTAAGGACTGAAAGACCACGCAAAAGATTATTTAAATATCAATTATAAAGAAAGGGCAAAAAAACATGGTAAAGAATTTAAGTAAAGGACTGGACACAACAAAGGAGCAAAAGAAAAAAGCAATCACTTTTGCTTTTAAAATAGACCCAGACATTGCGGATCTAGTAAGAAGATACGCATTTTTAAAGAACAAGAAAGTAAAAGATGTAATGGAAGAAATCATAGTTAAACAGTTAAAAGACGTGAAACTTCCAGAAAGAGAAGAGGAAAAATAACAGCATGATTGTATTTGATAACATTAAATATTACAGCGCAAATGAAGTGGCGGACATGTTCCAAGTATCGTTAAGAACAATAAGACGTTATTTGAAGGCTGGAAAGCTTGAATATAAAAAAATTGGAAGAAATACGCTCATTTCAGAAGAGACAATTAAAAAGTACATGGAAAGCGGAAACAACACAAATATATAGTTATTGTATGCGAATTGTGCTAATATTAAGGCATAAAAAAAAGGCGATAGCGTTCGAGACACGCTATCAACCACAAATGAACATGTATATGTTATCGTGTGGCGCCTAAAAAATCAAGGGGAAAAAAGAGGTAACACAAATGAGCACAGAAGAATTGTACAATTTTATTGTAGATACACACCCACAAATTAACAGCGATTTTAACCAGTGCGTTGACATTAAAGCGGTTTTCCGAACTGCTGGAAAGTACGTCAAACCGAACAAGATTTTTTATAGCAATTCAAAGAAGCAAAGGGAAGAGCTACAAAAGTTTATTGACACACTGGACGCAAGCGGGCGCGCATACTGTCTATATTATTCCGTTTACACATTCAACCCAGAAGACAAGAAGACAATAACAAAGGATAATGCACAAAGTACACAAATACTTTGCGCAGATCTGGATCATATCACAGAAAGCGAATTTGCGCCGATACTTGAAAAGTTGAAAGAAAACGGACTTGAACCAAACTATAGCATTTTTAGCGGTCACGGCTTCCAGTTGATTTACAAGCTGGACAAGCCAAGCACAGACAAAGAACTGTTAGCAGAGTTCACAGAAGCAATGAAGGCGAACGGTTACCCAGTAGATGAAAAAATAAAAGATTGTGCCCGTGTAATGAGATTGCCATACACAGTAAACAATAAAGACCCAGAGCAACCTGTAAAAACATATATTTACAGTACGCACGAGGGCGCATACAGCTTGAAGGACATTAAAAACAAGCTAGATATGAAGAAACAACAGAAAACGGCACAGCAAGCGCCAAAATGTGGGAAAACAGAAGCACAGGACTTCACAGCATATGACGACGAATTTTTACAGCGAACATATACATGTATAAGCACAGACAGACTTCCGTCACCAATCAAAGCCGTTTTAATGGGATTCAGAAACGGCTATACAGACAAGCAAATAAGAGGAATCGTTCTGTATTTGCGAGACTATGAAGGCGTAGGACTTGACGCGATCATAAGCACAGCGCAAACGCTGGCAAGTATTAACACATTCAATTACACAGGCGACGTTATTCCAGACATCGAGCGAAAAGCAAAAGCTTTATTTTACAATCGTGAATATAAATTCAATTGGGACGATTTAAAAGAGTTTGGAAACATGGACGGGAAAGTAGTTGACCGCTCAAACTTGAAATTACACAACAGCACTCTCGAAGAAGACATAAGCAACAAAGCATTTTACGTTTATTTGAGGCTTGTGCTTGAACAGAAATACCAGCATAAAATTGCATTTACAATAACCGAAGTATCACAAGCGTGCAATATTTCAGAGAGAAGCATAAGAACACGACTTGAAGAGCTTGCAAAATCTGGACTGATTGACAAGAAACGTGCACTAAAAAAAGAGGGCGGAAAATATGTTTATATCATTTCAAAATTTGGCATAGACAGTACGAAGGGCTTCACAAAAATTAATATTAACGTGCTGGCAATCCTGTTAAAAGCGGTTGATGATAAAATTATAAACGAAACTGTTATAAAATTTCTTTTGTACATGAAGCGTATAGCGCAAGGTAATGGCAATGACAACGGCAATGACGGCATAGCAGTATCACAAGAAGAAATAGGCAGAGCACTTAATATAAAACAAGAAGCAGTTTCTAAACTATGGGCGAAGGTTGAGAAGCTGAACGAAGCGAACAAATGCATTTACATAAAGCGTGAACCTATGACGCTTGATAAAGATAAATATGTATATTATTATGCAGTCTTCTATTGATAGAAGCATAACAGCAAATGAAGCGGGCAAATACAGCCCGTTTTTTTATTGCGAAAAGACACAGCACACGCAGAAACCTTGTTTTTAGCCATTTTGAGACATTTTTCGAATAAGGCGATAAATAAACCACAGGCAACGAGAAAGCCCATAGAAATGGCTAAAATGTGCCTTTTTTTAGTGCTTTGCTGTTTTCTTTGCACTCAACACTATGTAAATGTAATGAGCACCAGCACACAGAACTAAAAAGGATAATTTTTGACATAGCCCTCAAACTAAAAAGGATAGTTTTTGACATGCGACTGACTTTCTGATTTTCTAAAACGGCATGACTGATATTCTAAAACGGACGGTTTTTGACATGGGTAAAACCGCATAAATAAAGGCTTTTTGAACCAAAACGGAAGGTTTTTCATGTACCCCCAAGTTAAAACGGACGGTTTTTCATACCGTATCACATAGTTTTTGATACCGTATCAAATTTTTAAAACGGAAGGTTTTTCATATAGGTTAAACCGCATAAATAAAGGCTTTTGAGGGTAAAACGGAAGGTTTTTCATACTTACAAGTATTATCAGAGGAG
>ERZ1034723.1149-NODE-1149-length-12009-cov-3.911912_pt1 | contig 12009 bp, 6 predicted proteins | sample MGYA00520637_ERZ1034723 | MGnify/ENA primary metagenome ERZ1034723 (study PRJEB33766, sample SAMN09781719) | gut metagenome | biome: gut microbiome | host: Homo sapiens | place: Madagascar | study: EMG produced TPA metagenomics assembly of the PRJNA485056 data... | reverse complement strand
ATTAAAATCAGGTTACCAAATTAATCGTAGCGATTTAACACGATTCGACGTTTGCTATCGCTACCTGCAACAACCACTTCTGTCGTTACACCTTTGACGGGCGAAGAAAACAGATGACGGGTGTCAACATTATACGTTAACTGACCACAATGCTGTTGAGGTTGACCATTAACCATAGCCATACTGCATGTTGGGGGACTGATCCTGCCATTAATCGCTAATGTGGCAGTCTCTGAAGAGAATGCGGGAGAAGCCAATCCATAGGCAAGAAAAATAATTCCTGACAGCCAATACTTATTCATTGAACGTTATCCCTGTAGTAAAGGTTATGCCTGGATAGAATGAGTGCATAACAAACTATAGCTGTACATCCACTACACAGCCACGAAGGATGATAATGAAGCATTGCCTGTATGATCAATCGACTTTGTAGAGTTTCGGACGAAGGTCCGCAGAATATTCGCAGTATTAAATAAGTGTTCATTAATGCGGCAAAAACTAATACACCGCATCAATGTAACATCTCTGCGGTGTATGAAGAATAACCAGAATGGTTAATAGGCGTTAGACCGCGCGGAAGGAAATCTCGCCTGGAATGACTTCACCCTGCCAGTAGAGCTGAGCTGCAACGCGGTCAGCCAGCTGGCGGTAGATAGCGGTAAATTCGCTCTCCGGACGGCTGATAACCGTTGGCGTGCCTTTATCGAGATCCTCACGTAAGGAGATGTGTAACGGCATCTGCCCCAGCAGCTGTGTGTGGTATTTTTCAGCCAGTTTCTCAGCACCACCGGTACCGAAAATCGGTTCATGGTGACCACAGTTACTGCAAATATGCACACTCATGTTCTCGACAATACCAAGCACCGGAACCTCGACTTTCTCGAACATCACAATGCCTTTTTTCGCATCGATCAACGCGATGTCCTGCGGGGTGGTGACCACGACTGCACCAGTTACTGGAATGTTTTGCGCCAGCGTCAATTGAATGTCACCGGTGCCTGGCGGCATATCAAGCACCAGATAGTCGAGATCCGGCCACAAGGTTTCCTGCAACATCTGCATTAACGCCTTGCTCGCCATCGGTCCACGCCACACCATCGCATTGTCGTCAGTGACCAGATAACCAATTGAATTGGTTGCCAGGCCATGAGACATAATCGGTGCCATGTGGGTACCGTCCGGCGACGTTGGACGCTGATTTTCTGCGCCCAGCATGGTGGGAATTGATGGGCCGTAGATATCGGCGTCCAGAATGCCGACTTTCGCCCCTTCCGCCGCCAGTGCCAGCGCCAGGTTTACCGCCGTGGAGGATTTACCCACGCCGCCTTTACCGGAGCTGACCGCAATGATGTTCTTCACACCATTAATACCCGGCTGATTCTTCACGCGTTTTAAGGTGGCGATATTGTGCGACAGTTTCCAGTCGATAGCTTTCGCCCCGGTGATACGCAGCAGTTCGGCGCTACATTGCTCTTTTAACTCTTCAAACGCGCTATGCCAGACGAATGGCATAACCAGTTCCACATGCAACGTGTCGTCCATCCAGGCGACATGGTGCAACGCTTTCAGCGTGGTGAGGTTATGCTTCAGGGTTGGGTGCTGAAAATTGGCCAGTGTCCCGGCGACCATTGCGCGCAAGGCTTCTGGTGATTTGGCCTGGGATTGTTCGTTCATCCCGACTCCTTTTTTGTATAGATAAACCATCAGCTGATAGTTTACCTGAAGAATATAGAGAAGTACTTACTTAACATTTTCCCATTTGGTACTATCTAACCCCTTTTCACTATTAAGAAGTAATGCCTACTATGACTCAAGTCGCGAAGAAAATTCTGGTGACGTGCGCACTGCCGTACGCTAACGGCTCAATCCACCTCGGCCATATGCTGGAGCACATCCAGGCTGATGTCTGGGTCCGTTACCAGCGAATGCGCGGCCACGAGATCAACTTCATCTGCGCCGACGATGCCCACGGTACACCGATCATGCTGAAAGCTCAGCAGCTTGGTATCACCCCGGAGCAGATGATTGGCGAAATGAGTCAGGAGCATCAGACTGATTTCGCAGGCTTTAACATCAGCTATGACAACTATCACTCGACGCACAGCGAAGAGAACCGCCAGTTGTCAGAACTTATCTACTCTCGCCTGAAAGAGAACGGTTTTATTAAAAACCGCACCATCTCTCAGCTGTACGATCCGGAAAAAGGCATGTTCCTGCCGGACCGTTTTGTGAAAGGCACCTGCCCGAAATGTAAATCCCCGGATCAATACGGCGATAACTGCGAAGTCTGCGGCGCGACCTACAGCCCGACTGAATTGATCGAGCCGAAATCGGTGGTTTCTGGCGCTACGCCGGTAATGCGTGATTCTGAACACTTCTTCTTTGATCTGCCCTCTTTCAGCGAAATGTTGCAGGCATGGACCCGCAGCGGTGCGTTGCAGGAGCAGGTGGCAAATAAAATGCAGGAGTGGTTTGAATCCGGCCTGCAACAGTGGGATATCTCCCGCGACGCGCCATACTTTGGTTTTGAAATTCCGAACGCGCCGGGCAAATATTTCTACGTCTGGCTGGACGCACCGATTGGCTACATGGGTTCTTTCAAGAATCTGTGCGACAAGCGCGGCGACAGCGTAAGCTTCGATGAATACTGGAAGAAAGACTCCACCGCCGAGCTGTACCACTTCATCGGTAAAGATATTGTTTACTTCCACAGCCTGTTCTGGCCTGCCATGCTGGAAGGCAGCAACTTCCGCAAGCCGACCAACCTGTTTGTTCATGGCTATGTGACGGTGAACGGCGCAAAGATGTCCAAGTCTCGCGGCACCTTTATTAAAGCCAGCACCTGGCTGAATCATTTTGACGCTGACAGCCTGCGTTACTACTACACTGCGAAACTCTCTTCGCGCATTGATGATATCGATCTCAACCTGGAGGATTTCGTTCAGCGTGTGAATGCCGATATCGTGAACAAAGTGGTTAACCTGGCCTCTCGTAATGCGGGCTTTATCAACAAGCGTTTTGACGGCGTGCTGGCAAGCGAATTGGCTGACCCGCAGTTGTACAAAACCTTCACTGATGCCGCTGAAGTGATTGGTGAAGCGTGGGAAAGCCGCGAATTTGGTAAAGCAGTGCGCGAAATCATGGCGCTGGCTGATCTGGCTAACCGCTATGTCGACGAGCAGGCTCCGTGGGTGGTGGCAAAACAGGAAGGCCGCGATGCCGACCTGCAGGCAATTTGCTCAATGGGCATAAACCTGTTCCGCGTGCTGATGACTTACCTGAAGCCGGTACTGCCGAAACTGACCGAGCGCGCAGAAGCATTCCTCAATACAGAACTGACCTGGGATGGTATCCAGCAACCGCTGCTGGGCCACAAAGTGAATCCGTTCAAAGCGCTGTATAACCGCATCGATATGAAGCAGGTTGAAGCACTGGTGGAAGCGTCTAAAGAAGAAGTGAAAGCAGCTGCCGCGCCAGTTACTGGCCCACTGGCAGATGATCCGATTCAGGAAACCATCACCTTTGACGACTTCGCAAAAGTTGACCTGCGCGTGGCGCTGATCGAAAACGCAGAGTTTGTTGAAGGTTCTGACAAACTGCTGCCCCTGACACTGGATCTCGGCGGTGAAAAACGCAATGTCTTCTCCGGTATTCGTTCTGCCTACCCGGATCCGCAGGCACTGATCGGGCGTCACACCATTATGGTGGCCAACCTGGCACCGCGTAAAATGCGCTTTGGTATCTCCGAAGGCATGGTAATGGCTGCTGGTCCTGGCGGGAAAGATATCTTCCTGTTAAGCCCGGATGCTGGTGCTAAACCAGGCCATCAGGTGAAATAATCCCCCTTTAAGGCGCTGCATCGACAGCGCCTTTTCTTTATAAATTCCTAAAGTTGTTTTCTTGCGATTTTGTCTCTCTCTAGCCCGCATAAATACTGGTAGCATCTGCATTCAACTGGATAAAATTACAGGGATGCAGAATGAGACACTTTATCTATCAGGACGAAAAATCACATAAATTCTGGGCAGTTGAGCAACAGGGAAACGAGTTGCATATCAGTTGGGGAAAAGTTGGCACCAAAGGGCAAAGCCAGATAAAAAGTTTTTCAGATGCTGCGGCAGTGGCAAAAGCGGAGCTTAAGCTGATTGCGGAGAAGGTGAAGAAGGGGTATGTGGAGCAAGCGAAGGATAATTCTTTGCAACCTTCCCAAACGGTAACGGGCTCTCTCAAGGTAGCGGACTTATCCACCATTATTCAGGAACAACCCTCTTTCGTAGCAGAAACCCGTGCGCCTGACAAAAATACAGATGCTGTTTTACCGTGGCTGGCGAAAGATATTGCTGTCGTTTTTCCGCCCGAAGTTGTACACACCACGTTAAGTCATCGCCGCTTTCCCGGAGTTCCTGTTCAGCAAGCAGACAAATTGACCCAATTACGTCGCTTAGCCTGTAGTGTGTCGCAACGGGATAATAAAACAGCCACATTTGACTTCAGCGCCTGTTCTTTAGAATGGCAAAACACCGTCGCCCAGGCGATCAGTCAGATCGACGGCCTGAAAACAACACAGCTACCATCACCAGTAATGGCTGTACTCACGGCACTTGAAATGAAATGCACAAGATATAAAGTGCGTGAGGATGTTATGGATCAGATCGTCCAGGAAGGCGGTCTGGAATATGCTACTGATGTAATAATACACCTTCAACAGATTGATATTAAATGGGATTATGCGAATAATGTCATTATTATTCTGCCGTCTGGCATTGCACCTGACTACTTGGAGCAATATTCCAGATTTGAATTACGCCTACGTAAACATTTATCACTGGCGGAAGAGTCTCTCTGGCAAAAATGTGCACAAAAACTTATTGCCGCAATTCCACATATTCCAGAATGGCGGCAACCATTAATTGCTTTGTTATTACCCGAAAAACCAGAAATTGCACATGAAATTGCCCAGCGTCTACTGGGGCAAAAAAAATTACCCTCGCTTGAGTGGTTAAAAATAGTGGCGACTGATGAGCACATTCTTGCCTCATTAGAAAAATATCACGAGCCATATGCCATTTTTGATGATTACTATTGTGGTGCGATATGGTCAGCCACCGTATTACAGGAGCAAGGTGTTGCAGCCCTGCCCCGATTTGCTCCCTATGCCGCAAGTGACTACTGCGCCGATGTGTTGCGTCATATCAATCATCCGTTCGCATTAACACTGCTTATACGTGTAGCCGGGCATACTAAACGCTGTCACGATCGGATGACGAAAGCCTGCGCTGCGTTCCCACATGCAGCAATGGCGGCACTGACGGAACTTCTTGGGCAAAAAGAAGAGAACAGTTGGCGCATTATGCTAATGACAATGCTTATCTCACAACCAGCACTGGCAGAACAGGTCATTCCCTGGCTCTCGACACCCGCAGTTGCCGTACTGAAATCATGCCAGCAACAACTGACACAGCCCTCAAACCATGCCAGCGCCGATCTACTGCCAGCCGTAGTAGTCTCCCCTCCCTGGCTTTCGAAAAAGAAAAAATCGCCGATTCCGGTGCTGGATTTAGCGCCATTAGGCATTGAGCCAATCTGTTATCTGACAGAAGAAATCAGTAATCAACTTTTGGCGAAATATATCTGGTATTCAAAACACATCACGGTTAGCCATGAAGAAAGTACTACCAACCTGTTGGCAAGGATGGGTTTTCAACGACGGATCGCTGGTACATATATTAAAGCTCCCGAAGCGGTAGTTGAGGCATGGCTAAATGAAGATTATTCAACCTTACTAAGTGAATTTAAGGTGTTTCATTCACCTACCGGGCATTATTGGCAGTTGGGGATTTTGACAACATTGCCGCTGGAGAAAGCAGTAAAAGCATGGAATGCCCTTACCCTATCTCCACATACCGATACCGAATACGCCATGTTACATTTTGGACTCAAAGGGTTACCTGGGTTAGTAAACTCACTTGCACGCTATCCACAAGAAGCCTTGCCCATCACGAATTACTTCGCAGCGAGTGAGCTGGCTCCTGCCGTCGCCCGTGCCTTCAACAAACTGAAAACGCTACGCGAAAACGCCCGTAGCTGGCTGTTGAAATACCCGGAACATGCCCTTACCGGCCTGCTGCCTGCGGCGCTCGGCAAAGCCGGTGAAGCACAGGATAACGCCCGCGCTGCCTTGCGTATGCTTACCGAAAACGGTCATCAGCCATTACTGCAAGAAATCGCCCGACGTTATAACCAGCCGGAAGTAACCGATGCGGTGAACGCTCTGCTTGCGCTCGATCCCTTAGATAATCACCCGACAAAAATCCCCACTCTTCCGGCCTTTTATCAGCCATCGCTCTGGACGCGCCCGGTATTAAAAGCAAATGCCCAATCACTGCCAGATAGCGCCCTCCTCCACCTCGGTGAAATGCTCCGCTTCCCTCAGGAAGAGGCTCTGTATCCGGGATTATTGCAGGTGAAAGACGTCTGTTCCGCCGACTCACTGGCGGGATTTGCCTGGGATCTGTTTACCGCCTGGCAGACCGCTGGCGCGCCGTCGAAAGAGAGTTGGGCGTTCACTGCGTTAGGCGTTCTCGGTAACGATGACACCGCCCGCAAACTGACGCCATTAATACGCGCCTGGCCTGGTGAATCCCAGCATAAACGCGCCACCGTTGGGTTGGATATTCTCGCTGCTATCGGTAGTGATATCGCCCTTATGCAGCTTAACGGCATCGCCCAGAAACTGAAATTCAAAGCATTACAGGAGCGGGCAAAAGAAAAAATTGCCGACATTGCCGAGAGCCGCGAACTCACGGTGGCGGAGCTTGAAGATCGGTTAGCACCGGATCTCGGTCTGGATGATAACGGTTCGCTGCTGCTGGATTTTGGCCCACGGCAGTTCACCGTCAGCTTTGATGAAACCTTAAAACCGTTTGTGCGTGATGTTTCCGGCAGCCGCCTGAAAGACCTGCCCAAACCGAACAAAAGCGATGATGAAACGCGGGCGAACGATGCGGTTAACCGCTACAAATTGCTGAAAAAAGATGCGCGTACCATCGCCGCCCAGCAGGTAGCAAGGCTGGAATCCGCCATGTGCCTGCGCCGCCGCTGGTCGCTGGAAAACTTCCAGCTCTTCCTGGTTGAGCATCCGCTGGTTCGTCATTTAACCCGCCGTCTGATTTGGGGCGTTTATAGCGCCGAAAACCAGCTACTGGCTTGCTTTCGCGTAGCAGAAGATAACAGCTACAGCACCGCTGACGATGATCTTTTCACCCTGCCGGAAGGCGATATCTCTATCGGCACTCCTCACGTTCTGGAAATATCACCAACGGATGCTGCCGCCTTTGGTCAGCTTTTTGCCGACTACGAACTGCTACCACCGTTCCGCCAGCTCGACCGTAACAGCTACGCCCTGACAGAAGCCGAGCGCAATGCCAGTGAACTGACCCGCTGGGCAGGCAGAAAATGCCCGAGCGGTCGGGTCATGGGACTGGCGAATAAAGGTTGGGTGCGTGGTGAACCGCAGGATGGTGGCTGGATCGGCTGGATGATCAAACCTCTGGGCCGCTGGTCGTTAATCATGGAAATCGATGAAGGCTTTGCAGTTGGTATGTCGCCAGCCGAACTTAGCGCCGAGCAACTCTTAAGCAAGCTGTGGCTATGGGAAGGCAAAGCAGAAAGCTATGGCTGGGGGAGTAATTCAACACAGGAAGCGCAGTTCTCCGTACTCGATGCCATCACCGCCAGCGAGCTGATTAACGATATTGAAGCCCTGTTTGAATAAGGAAAGAGCATGGACAAGGAATTACCGTGGCTGGCGGATAACGCCCAACTGGAACTGAAATATAAAAAAGGCAAAACACCACTCAGCCATCGCAATTGGCCGGGCGAACCAGTGCCTGTTATCACTGAAAGCATCATTCAGACACTGGGTGATGAATTGCTACAAAAAGCTGAGAAGAAAAAAAACATTGTCTGGCGTTATGAGAATTTTTCACTGGAGTGGCAGTCCGCCATTACGCAGGCCATCAACTTGATCGGCGAACACAAACCCTCAATCCCGGCCCAGACAATGGCGGCGCTAGTCTGTATCGCGCAAAATGACAGCCAACAGTTGCTCGACGAAATCGTCCAACAAGAGGGGCTGGAATATGCGACTGAGGTGGTGATTGCACGCCAGTTTATTACACGATGTTATGAGAGTGATCCTCTGGTAGTCACATTGCAGTATCAGAACGAGGACTATGGCTATGGTTATCGCTCAGAAACCTATAACGAATTCGATCTCCGACTGCGTAAGCATCTCTCTCTGGCAGAGGAAAGCTGCTGGCAGCGTTGCGCCGACAAACTCATTGCCACACTGCCAGGAATAACCAAAGTTCGCCGCCCTTTTATTGCGCTGATCCTCCCCGAAAAACTAGAAATCGCCAATGAGTTGGTAAGCCTTGAATGCCCGCGGACTCATTTTCATTCTAAGGAGTGGTTAAAAGTTGTTGCTAATGACCCCACAGCGGTAAAAAAACTCGAACGATGCTGGGGCCTGGACGTATTTAGCGATCGCGAAGCCAGCTACATGTCACAAGAAAACCGCTTCGGCTACGCGGCCTGCGCCTCCCTTTTGCGCGAACAAGGACTGGCAGCCGTTCCGCGCCTGGCAATGTATGCCCATAAAGAAGATTGCGGCAGTCTGCTGGTACAAATTAACCATCCGCAAGTCATCCGCACCTTGCTACTGGTGGCTGATAAAAACAAACCCAGCCTGCAACGTGTGGCTAAATACAGTAAAAACTTCCCCCACGCGACGCTCGCCGCACTGGCAGAACTGCTGGCGTTAAAAGAACCACCAGCCCGCCCAGGTTATCCAATCATCGAAGACAAAAAGCTGCCTGCACAGCAAAAAGCACGCGATGAATACTGGCGTACGCTGTTACAAACGCTGATGGCATCGCAGCCACAACTGGCAGCAGAAGTGATGCCGTGGTTAAGTACTCAAGCCAGGGCAGTGCTGAATAGTTATTTATCGGCACCGCCAAAACCGGTTATTGATAGCACCGATAACAGCAGTCTGCCTGAAATGCTCGTTTCACCACCGTGGCGTAGTAAGAAAAAAATGACAGCTCCACGTCTTGATTTGGCACCGCTCGAATTAACTCCGCAAATTTACTGGCAACCAGGCGAACAAGAGAGGCTTGCCGCCACTGAGTCTGCCCGTTATTTCAGCACGGAATCTCTTGCGGAACGCATGGAACAAAAAAGTGGACGAGTTGTATTACAGGAACTGGGTTTTGGGGATGATGTATGGCTGTTTCTGAATTATATACTCCCCGGAAAACTGGATGCTGCACGCAATTCACTCATTGTTCAGTGGCATTACTACCAGGGGCGGGTTGAAGAGATCCTGAATGGCTGGAACTCCCCGCAAGCACAATTAGCAGAACAGGCGCTCCGCAGCGGTCACATAGAAGCGTTAATTAACATATGGGAAAATGACAACTTCTCACGTTATCGTCCGGAAAAGAGTGTCTGGAACCTGTATTTATTGGCACAGTTGCCGCGTGAGATGGCTTTGACCTTCTGGCTGCGTATCATTGAGAAAAAGCATCTGTTCGCGGGTGAGGACTATTTTCTCAGTATCCTCGGATTGGATGCGCTACCAGGTCTGCTGTTGGCTTTTTCACATCGTCCAAAAGAAACATTTCCGTTAATTTTAAATTTCGGCGCAACAGAACTGGCGCTGCCTGTTGCCCGCGTCTGGCGACGTTTCGCGGCGCAGCGTGATCTGGCTCGCCAGTGGATTTTACAATGGCCGAAACATACGGCTAGTGCACTTATCCCTCTTGTCTTTACCAAACCCAGCGATAATAGCGAAGCCGCATTACTTGCCCTGCGTTTACTGTACGAACAGGGACATGGCGAATTGCTACAAACCGTGGCAAACCGCTGGCAGCGTACAGATGTATGGTCTGCCCTGGAGCAGTTGCTTAAACAGGGTCCAATGGACATTTACCCGGCACGCATTCCAAAAGCCCCTGATTTCTGGCATCCGGCAATGTGGTCCAGGCCTCGACTTATCACTAATAATCAGCCTGTTACCGGTGACGCTCTGGAAATTATCGGCGAAATGCTGCGCTTTACCCAGGGGGGACGTTTTTATAGCGGGCTGGAACAACTGAAAACGTTCTGCCAGCCACAAACGCTGGCAGCTTTTGCCTGGGATCTCTTCACTGCGTGGCAACAAGCTGGTGCCCCCGCAAAAGACAACTGGGCATTTCTGGCGTTAAGTCTCTTTGGTGACGAAAGCACGGCACGGGATCTGACGACACAGATCCTCGCCTGGCCACAAGAAGGCAAATCTGCCCGTGCTGTCAGCGGCCTGAACATCCTTACCCTGATGAATAATGATATGGCGCTGATACAGCTGCATCATATATCGCAACGGGCTAAATCCCGCCCCTTACGTGATAACGCGGCGGAATTTCTTCAGGTGGTCGCAGAAAATCGCGGGCTAAGCCAGGAAGAGCTAGCGGACAGATTAGTCCCAACCCTGGGCCTTGATGATCCGCAGGCGTTGAGTTTTGATTTTGGTCCCCGGCAGTTTACCGTTCGCTTCGATGAAAACCTCAACCCGGTTATCTTTGATCAGCAAAACGTTCGCCAGAAAAGCGTTCCCCGGTTGCGCGCCGATGACGATCAACTGAAAGCGCCCGAGGCACTGGCCCGACTAAAAGGGCTAAAAAAAGATGCTACTCAGGTGAGCAAAAACCTGCTCCCGCGTCTTGAAGCTGCCCTACGTACCACCCGACGCTGGTCGCTGGCAGATTTTCATACTCTGTTTGTTAATCATCCCTTTACCCGCCTGGTTACCCAGCGATTAATATGGGGCGTGTATCCGGCAAATGAACCGCGTCGTTTACTCAACGCCTTTCGTGTGGCCGCAGAGGGGGAGTTCTGCAATGCGCAGGATGAGCCAATTGACCTGCCTGCGGATGCTCTGATTGGCATTGCCCACCCGTTAGAAATGACAGCAGAAATGCGCAGTGAATTTGCCCAGCTTTTTGCCGATTACGAAATTATACCGCCACTTCGCCAGTTGACACGGCGCACGGTGCTGCTCACGCCTGACGAGTCAGCCAGTAATAGTTTGAATCGCTGGGAAGGTAAATCTGCTACCGTTGGGCAACTTATGGGAATGCGATACAAAGGCTGGGAGTCAGGCTATGAGGACGCATTTGTCTATGACCTGGGTGAGTACCGGCTGGTCCTTAAGTTTTCACCCGGTTTTAACCACTACAATGTTGATAGCAAAGCGCTAATGAGCTTCCGTTCTCTTCGAGTGTACAGTGACAATAAATCCGTCACTTTTGCCGAACTTGATGTGTTTGATTTGAGTGAGGCGTTAAGCGCACCTGACGTCATTTTCCATTAAAACACAGCGGGCAGTGATGCAACTGCCCGTTATCAACACGACTTACCAGCGGGGAAAGCGATGATCGTGCAAAAAGAGCTGGTTGCTATTTACGATTATGAGGTCCCTGTACCTGAAGATCCGTTTTCCTTCAGACTTGAGATCCATAAATGCTCTGAATTATTTACAGGTTCCGTCTATCGACTGGAGCGATTCCGGCTACGTCCAACATTTCATCAACGTGATCGAGAAGATGCTGACCCGCTAATAAATGATGCGTTGATTTATATAAGAGATGAGTGTATTGATGAGCGGAAATTACGAGGTGAATCACCTGAAACTGTAATAGCAATTTTTAATCGTGAACTACAGAATATATTCAACCAACTAATAGAATATTAGTTTATTAAAGGGGGAAGCGGTTTTCCCCCTTAGTTGCGTTTCAATTTGCCCATTACTTCAACAAATCAATCAACCGTAACAGAGCCACTAATAGCTCCAGTACGGCAATGAGCACGGTTAACTTTTGTGTCAGCGTGTCCATCCGCTCTCCTTATTAAGGAGCGCAACACCAGCACCTTACCCTTACACTGCCTGTCGATACTGGTTTACGT
>ERZ1034723.1147-NODE-1147-length-12030-cov-7.924259_pt1 | contig 12030 bp, 12 predicted proteins | sample MGYA00520637_ERZ1034723 | MGnify/ENA primary metagenome ERZ1034723 (study PRJEB33766, sample SAMN09781719) | gut metagenome | biome: gut microbiome | host: Homo sapiens | place: Madagascar | study: EMG produced TPA metagenomics assembly of the PRJNA485056 data... | reverse complement strand
AGAAAAAACTCCCCACGAGAATTTTTCAGAAGCTGCCAGAAGGGGCAGCGGTGTCAGAATCTGACACAAACCGCAAGAAGTCCAGCAGAAAGGAGGGCGCACGAGGGTGGCAGGACAGAGACAACCGATCAGTCTGATCGAAGCGAAAGGAAAAAAGCACCTAACAAAAGCAGAAATAGAAGAAAGACGAAGAACAGAAGTCAAGGCACCTGCTGACAAGGTGACAGCACCATCGTACCTGACGGCATCACAGAAGAAAAGCTTCAAAAAGATCGTTAAAGAGCTTCGTGCGCTTGACCTGATATCCAATTTGGACGTTGACGCACTGGCGCGCCTGATTATTGCACAGGAAAAGTACATTGAAGTCACGAAAGAACTGAGCAATCAGCCTTTGATGGTGGGAATCGAAGAGCAAGAGACAGGAGCGGACGGAGAACAGATTACAGTCAAACGCGAAGTTGTAAATGACGAAGTGGAACGTCTTGCGCTACTACAAGACAGGTACTTTAAGCAGTGCAGACAAGGCGCAGCTGACTTCGGCTTGACGATATCGTCCAGATGTAGGCTTGTGGTGCCAAAAGCGCCAGAAGCAGAAAAAGAAAACAAGTTCAAGAAGAAATTCGCGTAGCGAATGCAAGATAGAACAACACAATATGCGCTAGATGTACTTGCGGGAAAACTAGCAGCTGGGAAACTGGTCAAACTGGCATGTCAGAGACATGTGGATGACATGGAACGGGCAAAGGCTGCACCATATCGCTACTACTTCAACGTAGAAGTAGCAGAAAGAATCATTGACTTCGCGGAAATGCTGACTATAGCAGAGGGCGAGGAGCAGAAAAATGTAGAAGCATATCCGTTCCAGTGCTTCATTTTGGGCAGCCTGAATGGATGGCGCACAAAAGATGGAAACCACAGACGATTCAGAACAAGTTATGTGCAGCTGGGCAGACAGAACGGTAAGTCGTTTCTGAATGGAATCCTTGCGACATACTATAGCAATTTTGATGGTTATAACTACGGCCAGATCTACTGCACCGCAACGAAAAAGGAACAGGCGCAAATCACCTTTAACGAAATTTGCAAGTTCATCAACTCAGATAGTGATCTGCTTGAATGCTTTAAGATACACGAGCATAACTCGACGATTGACTGTAAGCTGACACACAGCAAAATCAAGGCACTGTCAGGCGATACGAAGCGCGTTGACGGATTCCGACCATACTTGGGAATAGTTGACGAGTACCACGCACACCAAAATGAGCAGATGTATAAGTTACTCGAAGGTGGCATCAAGAAGATGAAGTCGGCGCTGATCAGCGTGATCACAACCGCTGGCTTCGACCTGAAAGCGCCTTGCTACGCACTGTATGAGTATTGTGTGAAGGTGCTGGAAGGCATCGCAAGCAATGACTCACAGTTCATCTACATCGCACAGATGGACAAAGATGACGATATGTGGCTGCCAGAAAACTGGATAAAAGCAAATCCAATCTTGGAGTATGACGCGGACGCAGTGCAAAACATGATTCCGATAGCGGACACTGCGAGGGAAATGGGCGGCGAGACGTTGCGCGACTTCATCGTCAAGCAGCTGAACATGTGGCTGGAATGGTCAAATGACGTCTACATTGAGAATATGGAGCCGTGGAACGCGTCGGTAGTTAAAAAGACGCTGGCAGACTTCCGGAAGCAAAAATGCTATGCAGGACTCGACTTGTCATCAGGCGGCGACCTCACGTCGCTGGCACTTGTGTTCCCGTACATGATGAACGGTGAAAAGCACTACTTCGTCTACGCACATTCTTTCATTCCGAAGAACCGCGTACAGGAGCATATCAACACCGACCATGTACCGTATGACTTATGGATAAGGGAAGGACTTGTGGAAGTGACAGAGACGATGGGCGGCATCAAAACCGACTATAAGTACATACTTGCACACTTAAAAAAGCTCATCAAAGAGTACGAGTTGGACGTGCAGTGGCTATGCTACGACCCACACAACGCAAGCGCTTTCTTAGCTGATCTTGAGGCCCTTGGTATTGATAGCGTAGCGGTGCAGCAGTCGGCAAGATCACTGAATGATGCAACTGTAGACTTCCGACTGGAAATCAAGGCAGGACATGTGCATCACGATGGAAATGGAATGCTGAAATGGTCGCTGGCGAACGCAAAGACCGTTTCAAACTCATTTGGTGAAATCAAAATTGACAAAGAGTACAAGATTGACCGTATTGACGTTGTAGATGCCATTATCGACGCATGGACGGAAGCAATGAAGGGTGAAGTAAAACCAAATGCAAACGAGCTGTTGCAGCTGTGGTTGCAGCAGAATGAGAAATACACAAAACGAGCAGGAAGGAGGTGAAGAACATGAACCTATGGCAAAGAATTAAGGATTACGCGGCAAGATGGCTGAACATGAATCTAATTCAAGAAGCAGGAATGGATGAAGAGTCTTTTCTGGAGTGGATCGGAGTCAGGCGCGACAAAATCTCGGAACCAGTACAGGAAACAACATACTTCACCTGCTTGAAAATGATGTCTGAAACCATGGCGAAGATGCCGTGGAAATACTACCAGCACACAGACAAGGGCATCATAGAACCAGAGGAGTCAGACGTGGCAAAACTGTTGAAGCATCGCCCAAACCCACTTATGACACCTACGACCTTTTGGAACACGATTGAAATGAACAGAAACCACTACGGAAACGCTTATGTGTACATCAGGAGCAAGTTTAAGCGTCAGAAGTACGGTGGACAGATGAAAGTACAAGACTTGTGGGTTATGCCGTCGAACTGCGTGCAGATCGTGGTAGACGACAAGGGCTACTTTAGTGGAAAGGGCAAAATCTGGTATGTGTACAGTGACAGGTATTCGGGCGAACAATATGTATTTAGCACAGATGAGGTACTGCATTTCAAGACATCACATTCCCTTGATGGTATCACAGGACTGCCGGTGCAGACGATCCTGCGCCAGACGGTAGAAGGTGCGATGGCATCGCAAGGATTTTTAAACAACCTGTACGAGAACGGCCTGACGGCGAGAGCAGCGATTGAATACACGGGCGAGATCAACGAGGAAGCGAAAGAAAAACTAATTGAGACTTTTGAACGCTTCGGAAGTGGCACCAAAAATGCAGGAAAAATCATACCTGTGCCGCTAGGCATGAAGCTGATGCCACTTGATATCAAGCTGTCTGACAGCCAGTTCATAGAGTTAAAAAAATATTCTGCACTTCAAATCGCAGCAGCCTTCGGCATCAAACCGAACCAAATCAACGATTATGAGAGGAGTAGCTACGCAAACAGCGAATTGCAGCAGCTGTCGTTCTACGTTGATACCATGCTTTTTGTGATGAAGCAGTACGAAGAAGAAATTAACTATAAGCTTTTAACACAAGAGGAACAGGAAGCAGGAATCTACTTCAAGCTGAACGAGAAAGTCCTGCTGCGTACTGATAGTAAGACACAGATGGAAATCTTTGCATCAGGCATCAACAATGGTGTTTACAAGCCAAACGAGGCAAGAAGAAAGCTTGATCTGACTGACGAAGAGGGTGGCGATCAGCTGATAGTGAATGGTAACTACATCCCACTGGTATCAGTAGGTACTCAGTATATATCGCCTAACGATCAGGCAGAGGGTGAAAAAGTGGAAGAGAAAACCGACGATCAAGAAGAGGCTGGCGCTGATCCAACGCAGACCGATGAGGAAAACACACCAGATCAGGAAGAAACAGAGCAAAAAGAACCTGAACAAGAGCCAGAACCAGAGGCAGGAGCTGACGACGAGGACGATCAGGAAGGAGGTGAGGAAGATGAGCAGGATGAACTTCACAAAAAGGAATCCAAAGACAAGAAACATTGAAAACACAGGGTACATGGAAATTAAGAACGCTGCAAATAACAGCGTAGAAATGTACATATACGGTGACATCGTTTCAACTGCTTGGGATGCATGGGCAGATGAAGACATCTATCCACAGGAAATTGCAGACTTTATGGGGCAGATCGGCAACAACGCAGAAATGACCATCTACATTAACAGTGGTGGAGGCGACGTATTTGCAGGAATTGCGATCTATAACATCTTGAAGCGGCACACAGGTCACAAGAAAGGTGTGGTGGATGGGCTTGCAGCGTCGATTGCGTCAGTCATCTTGATGGCTTGCGATGAAATCACAATGTCAGCTGGCGCACAGATCATGGTACACAAGCCACTGTGCGTCGGATGCGGAAATGCAGACGACTTCGCGAAGTTGATTGGGGAGCTGGACAAGTGCCAGAAGTCAATCACGGATATCTACATGCAGAATGTCAGGGAAGATGTCACGGAAGACCAGATCACTGCACTGATCAACGCAGAGACGTGGATGGGTGCGCAGGAGGCAGAGGCGATCTTCAACATCACGGTAGACGATAGACCAGCGATGGCGGCCTGTGTGGGCTACATGATGGGGAACTACAAAAACAAGCCGCAGGGCATCACTACAGAAAGCGTGGAGGATGCCACAGAAAAACAGGAATTGGAAGCAATTCTGGAAGACTTAGACCTATATGGAATTTGAGGAGGAAGAACATGAGCAAAGAGCTGAGAGCGCTGCTAAAGGAAATCAATGACAAGAAGAATGCTATCAAGAGCCTTGTAGCAGCGAAGAAAACTAATGAGGCAAAACAGGCGAAAGAGGAACTGGTTGACATGCAGGCACGTTTTGACATTCTGATGAGCCTTGAGGACGAAGAGGAAGAAGGAATCAAGGATTCTGTAGAGGACGGAACTGCAAAGCATGTTGGAGGCTCAAAAAAGCCGACAAAGAAAGATATCGCCAGAGCGTTTGTAAATCGTATCGTGTGTGGCCTGACACGTCGTAAGCTGACACAGGAAGATGCTGAAATCATGGACAAGATGAGCGAGGAAACGGATGAAGACGGAGGCTTCACTGTGCCGCAGGATATTCAGACGGATATCATCGAGCTGCGCCGCACTAAGGACGATCTGGAACAGTTCGTGACGATTGAACCAGTGGCAACAGAGAAGGGAAGCAGAATTGTTGAGACTGATGCAGAGTCTACCCCGTGGCCTGATGTAGACGAAGGAGCAGAGTTCACTGAGGAGGAAACTCCAAAGCTGAAACAGGTCAAGTATGAAATTAAAAAGAAGGGTGGAATCTTAAAGACTACCCGTGAGCTGCTGATGGATACCGCAACCAATATCTTAGCTTTTATCAACAAGTGGATTGCTAAGAAATCCAGAGCAACAAGAAATGCTGCGATCCTGAAGAAACTGAAGGAGATCACAGCAGACGACGTGAAGGCGATCAGTAGCATTGATGACTTGAAGAATGTATTTGACGTTGAGTTAGACACTGCGATTGCAGCGTCTTCCATGGTGATTACAAATCAGTTGGGCTTTAACTGGCTGAACAAGCTGAAGGATAAGGACGGAAAGTACATCGTACAGCCTGATGTTACCGATAAAACAAAGAAGCTGTTATTTGGAGAGTATCCGATTCATGTTGTAAGCAAGAAAGTCTTAAAGAGTGTAACCAGCGGAAACACAATCAAGCATCCTGTGTATATGGGCGATCCAAAGGAAGCAATCACACTGTACGACCGTGAGAAGATCACCATTGAGCTGTCAACAGAAGCTGGCGACCTGTGGGCAAAAGACCTAACTGGTATCAAGGTGCGCGACCGATTTGACGTTCAGGCGATTGATGAGGAAGCTGTAGTGGCAGGAGAGATCACAGAGACAGTAGCTGGCTGAGAAAGGAGAGGGGCATGGACATCATAGAAGTAGAAAAAGTGAAAAGCTACTTGCGAGTAGATTTTTCGGACGATGACGAAATCATCAGCCTGATGCTTGATGTTGTGATGGAAGAGCTAGAGCAGCTACTGCCAAAGTTCGACCGAAATGCCCCAACGAGCCGACAAAGACTGCTGATCTACGCAAGCGTAAAAGACCTGTATGACAACAGGGGCAAGATATACGACAAAAAAGGCGCACAGGAATCAATGCGTTTTGCAATTCAGTCAATGATGCTGAAAGAAATGCTGGGGTAAGAAATGGCAGCAGGAAGAATCAAAATTTTAAAAAAGCAGTCTATCATCCAGAACGGACGACAAGAGGAACAACAGCCGAAGCTGCATTATGTAGCGTGGTGTGAAATCAGCAGCCTTTATGGACAGGAGCTGTACAGGGCGCTTGAGATCAGGATGGAAAATACCATTGTTTTTGAAGTGCGTTACTGTCGAAAAATCAAAGAAGTGCAGCTGAATCTTAAAGACTACTACATTGAGTACGAAAAGCAGCAGTACAACATCTACGCAGTAGACCTGAGAGCCAATGACAAGCAGTACGCACAGCTGAAAGCAAATCGTGTGGAGTAATGGCGGTGTCAGAATCTGACACAAAAGGAAAATTATGAGAATACGATTCGAATTTGAAGGATTAAACGAGATTCAGCGCCAGCTTGAGCAGCTGGCAGATGAAGCAGAAATCAAGGCGACAAACAAAAAAATCTTTCAGAAGTGCGTCAATGTCACGGAACCGCGAATGCGTGCGAAAATTCCACGATCTGCTGACAACAGCAAGAGTGGTAAAAAAGGATACAGACCGCCTGGTCATGCAAAGGATAACCTGCCAACGAAAGTAACGAACACATACGGCGAAGTAGGCTGGTCGCTGCTGAATGATGCAGAGAACTGGTTCTACTTGAAGTTTGTGGAGTGGGGGACATCCAGACAGCCGCCACGGGACTTTATTTTCAATGTCAGGGAAGAAAGTGACACGGACTACTCACGTATAGCAGAAGTTGAGTATCAGGACTTGCTGAACAAGAAACTGGGAGGAGACTGATGGACGTTATAGCACTTGCAGCAGAGGCACTGCAACCGATCGCAGAAAGTGGAATACCAGTGCAGCAGGGCTGGTACGATGCGAATGTGAAGAAAATGCACGTTACGCTGTGGAACTTAGGCGACTATGACAGCGAACACTCTGACGATGAAACAGAGATAGAAGCAGCATCGGTGCAGGTGAATATCTGGTCGGGCAAAGATCAGATACGACTAAAGAAAAAAATTAAAAAGCTGATGAAAAAAGCAGGTTTCTATTTTATGGAAGGTCATGACGAATATGAAACCGACACAAAAATTTTTAGCAGCGCGATGCGCTTCATGGCAGCGCAGGAAGCGAAGGAGGAAGAAAATGAGTGAAGCAAAACAGATTGTAAGAAGCAGAACAAAGTCTTTCAAAGATTTGCATGTAGCATTACTGACAGCAAATACTGAGACACTATATGCAGCTGGAACACCTGTTAAGCTGGCGAGAGCGATCAAAGGCAAGGTGTCAGATAAGTATACATCTGAAAAAATCTACTCAGATGATGGTGTGGAAGAGATTACGGAGAAGTATGAAGGAACAGACATTGAGTTCGAAGTAAACAGTTTAGCGCCACAGGACAAGCAGCTACTTTTCAACCACTTATACAAGAATGGATATCTTGTCAAGAACAAGGATGATAAAGCACCAGAGCTGGCGGTTGGATACCGCGCCAGAAAGCTAAACGGGAAATACGAGTTTGTATGGTACTACGCAGGCCGCTTCGGACAGGGCTTTGATGATAACTACGAGACAGAAGCAGACAAGATCACAACGCAGACTGCAACACTGAAGGGAAGCTTCTATGAAAGAAAGATTGATGGCAACTATGCAGTCAATGTTGATGAAAGCAACCTGTTAGAAGAGCATACAGAGGCAACAGCAGCGATCAAGAGCTGGTTTGAAGCAGTTCAGGAACCATCAGTGAAGTGATAGAGGGAGGACAGAAAAGTGGCAACGGAAAAGAAAAAAATCATCGTAGGACGCAAAGAGTACACGATGCCAACGGCAGAGGTAGATGCATATCTGCACTACTTGGAAGTTAGGGACTCGATCATGGACGTAGAAAAGAAGAGCGGCTTATATACATATAAGCAGTTTATGGAAATTATGGAGTGTATCTGCGAGATGTATGGCAACCAGTTCACGGTAGACGAGCTGAAGGACAAGGAAACAGGCTTGTCAGTAGGAGCAATCGTGGCAGAATTTGCACTGATTGAGACGGGAATTACCAAAGAAGTCAACGGAAGAATGGAAAAGATCACGGAAAATTTTTCAAGTGGCAAGTGATGCCAGAACTGACACTGTTGTGTGGAGATGAAGAACACGTCTGCACAGCAGTATCAGTGAGAATGTACAGGAAGTACACAGAGTTCATGGAGCGCAACAACGGAAGCAGCGCGCAGGATGCTTTTGCAATCAATGCGGAAATCTTGAAGGAATTTTTCGGAATATCATCAAGAGAGTTGAAAAAGGCAGAAGTAGAAGAGCAACTGGTGGCTGCAAAGACGATCCACTTCGTCGCACAAGAAATTATCACAAAAAAGTTTCTTGAGCTGAATCCTGATCGACCAGAGCAGCAGGAAAAATCAATCTTCGACGAATATGACGAAGAAAACGGCTACAACGAGGGTGAGAAAGCGGAAAACGTGTGGAAAGTGTGCCGAGAAAACTTGGACAGAGTGGTGAAACTCTGTATTCGAGCGTTCAACGATTCGTACACGAAGTGCATGGAATCTGACATTATGAGCCTACTTGATTACGTAGTGTTTGAGATCACAACAATCAACGAAAATAAGTAGGGGGTGAAGTATGGCAAGAGCGTCAATCAAGATCGGCGCATCAATGTCTGAGTATCAGGCTGCGATGAGGCAAGCGGCAGCCGACATGAAGAACTTGTCATCAGAGTACAGTCTTGCGGCAGCGAACGCGAAGCTATACGGCACACAGTCAGATGTGCTGCGCGCGAAGGTGTCTGAGCTGACACAGAAGATGGATGTACAGCGCCAGACAATAACAAATAATGAGACACAGACAGAAAATCTGCGCAAGAATCTGGAAAAGGTAAAAGATGAACACGGAAAGCTGCAGGATAACGTCACATCACTGAAAGAAGCATATGACGCAAGCTGCGAGGCTACTGGAAAAGACTCAGAAAAATCAAGGGAATTAAAAGAAGAGTTAGAGAAGGCAGAGGCACAGCTTGCACAAAACGAGAAACAGACTGGGAAGCTGGAAACGGCGATCACGCGGCAGGAAGCAGCAACAGCAAAATCAAGGGCAGAGCTTGCGCAGATGGAAGTACAGTTGCGTGATACGAATGCAGAGCTAGAGCAGCAGAAGTATGATGAGTACGCGGAGAAAATGGAAGAGTACCAGACCGCGACAAAGCAGACAGAAGCTGAGATGGAAAAGCTGACGTCAGAGTACAGTCTTGCGGCAGCGAACGCGAAGCTATACGGCACACAGTCAGATGCGCTGCGTGCGAAGGCATCGGAGCTGACACAGAAGATGGACCTGCAGCGCCAGTCGGTAGAAAACAATACTGCCCAAACAGAGACGCTGAAAGAAAAGCTGCAAAAGACGGAGAGCCAGCACGAAACGCTGAAACAAAAGGTTGCGACGCTGAAAGATGCATATGACGAAAGCTGCACAGCGACGGGCAAAAACTCGGAAGAATCACAGCGCCTGAAAATGGAGCTGGGAAAAACCGAAGAACAGCTGAAAGCGAATGCGAAAGAAACCAGAGACTTAAAGACAGCGATTACCGAACAGGAAACCGCAACAACCAACTCAAAAGTAAAGCTGGCAGAGTTTGAGACGCAGCTGCGCGAAGTGAATGCAGAATTGGCTCGTCAGAAGTTTGATGAGTATGCGGAGAAAGCTGGAAAGGTTGGCGAAGCGGTCACGGGAATCGGAACGAAGATGTCTACTGTGACAACAGCGATTGCAGGAGTAGCGACAGCAGCGGTTAAAACGACAGCAGATTTTGAGGCACAGATGTCGAAGGTGGGCGCGATCTCAGGAGCAACAAGCGAAGATGTAGAAAAGCTTGGAGAGAAAGCGCGAGAAATGGGCGCGAAAACGAAGTTTTCTGCTACCGAGTCTGGAGCAGCGATGGAGTACATGGCGATGGCTGGATGGAAAACCAACGACATGCTCAATGGAATCGAAGGTGTCATGAATTTGGCTGCGGCTTCTGGCGAAGACTTGGCAACTACATCTGATATTGTAACGGATGCGATGACCGCCTTCGGACTGTCCGCAAGCGGAACAACCACGGTCATCAAGGACGGATTTTCAAAAGAGGTCGCAAATGCAACACACTTCGCTGACGTGCTGGCGCAAGCATCATCAAATTCTAACACAAATGTATCAATGCTGGGCGAGTCTTTCAAATATGCAGCGCCAGTAGCTGGCGCACTAGGCTACAGTGTGGAAGATACTGCGATAGCACTTGGCCTGATGGCTAACAGCGGTATCAAGGCAAGTGCTGGCGGTACCGCCCTGAGAACGATGTTGACAAACCTTGCAAAGCCAACAGATACGATTGCAGATGCGATGGATTATCTTGGAATTTCGCTGCAGAACAGCGATGGTAGCATGAAATCGCTAATGGACATTATGAACGATCTGCGCGGTTCGTTCGGGCAGTGTAAGATGCCTATGGATGAGTTTCAGGCTTCGCTTGCAGACATTGAAGCACGTTATGCATCAGGCGAACTGACTGAAAAGAAGTACAATGACGCGATTGCGGACCTGACAGAAAAGGCATACGGAGCAGAGGGCGCACTAAAGGCAAAGTACGCTGCAACCTTAGCTGGAAAAGAGGGAATGTCAGGTTTGCTTGCGATTGTAAGCGCAGCACCTGAAGACTTTGAGAAGCTGACAAATAGTATATACGATAGTGATGGGGCTGCTGAAAACATGTCGAATGTTATGCAGGATAACCTGAGCGGTCAGTTGACAATCTTAAAGAGCCAGCTTGACGAAGTTGCAATTCAGATCGGCACGATTCTAATGCCAACAATCAAATCAATCGTGTCAACTATACAGGGATGGGTGCAGAAGTTTTCAGACTTGGATGAAGGCACAAAGAAAACCATCGTTCAGGTTGGTGCTGTTGTAGCAGCTATCGGGCCATTACTACTTGTAGTTGGCAAGTTAATCACGTTCAGCGCATCTGTATCAACGGGACTTGGAACGCTGTCAGCAGCATTCGCAAAGGCTGGTATCGGTGCAGCGAGTGCAGGAACATCAACAGGTGCTTTTTCCACTATCTTGGCGGCGATAGCTTCGCCAGTAGGGATTGCAGTTGCAGCAGTTGCAGCACTGGTTGCAGGGCTTGGTTATGTCGCGGTAACAAACGAAGACGTCAGAAATTCGCTGCTGAATGTCTGGAAGACGTTCAAGGCTAATCTCCAACCAGCGATTGAATACATATCAGGAACGGTACTGCCAGATTTGAAAGCTGCATGGGACAGCTTGTTGCAGATGCTAAAGCCGTTGCAAGAATTTGTTATGAACGCACTGACATCAGCTTGGAATGATATTTTGATTCCTGTGCTAGAGTGGCTGGCTGGAACGGTGCTATCACAACTGCTAGACACGTTTAAAAATTTGTGGGAAAACGTATTGCGACCGTTGGCAGAGTTTATCGGGTCGATTTTAGGGCCAGCCTTCGAGGGACTTTCAGAGATTTTGACACTGCTGTGGAGCAATGTGCTTGAACCGCTGGCAAAGTTCATTACTGAAATATTGATGACAGCATGGAATGCAATCTATGACGTCCTCAATAAAAAAGTGATTCCAGAAATCAACTCTGTGATAACAGTGTTTGAGGAATTATGGAACAATACTTTAAAGCCTGTAGTGGATTGGCTACAAGAAACGTTGCTTCCGATTTTTGAAAGCGTCTTTGAGAAAATTGGAGAGGTCGTCACCACAGTCAAAAATATTTTTGAAGAGATTATAACCTTTATAGAAAACATCTTTACGGGTGATCTGATTGAAGGCATAGGAAACGCATTCAATGGTGCGAAAGATGTGGCGACGATGGCATTCGAGGGCCTGAAGACAGGTGCAGGGAATTTGATGTCAGGAGCCAAAGAAGTGGCGCTGTCAGCAGCAGAGGCA
>ERZ1034723.1146-NODE-1146-length-12038-cov-4.679129_pt1 | contig 12038 bp, 10 predicted proteins | sample MGYA00520637_ERZ1034723 | MGnify/ENA primary metagenome ERZ1034723 (study PRJEB33766, sample SAMN09781719) | gut metagenome | biome: gut microbiome | host: Homo sapiens | place: Madagascar | study: EMG produced TPA metagenomics assembly of the PRJNA485056 data... | reverse complement strand
ATCGAGCACAAAAATTGGACTAGGTCGACCCAACCACAAGTAATGGACTAATGCATTTTTTAGTACATAAAGCACATAACAAGCTTTTCTGTTAGGCTTAAATAATCGGCGATACGTTCAATGCCATCGGGCCGTGTTTACCGCGTGAAAGATGATAGGAAACACGCTGGCCCTCCTGAAGACAGCGATAGCCGTCGGAACGGATGGCTGAAAAATGCACGAAAACCTCCTGACCGTTGCGTGCTTCTATAAATCCATAGCCTTTGTTATTATTAAACCATTTTACTGTACCAATACTGAGCATAAATTAGCACCTTCTTTGATAAATATTATACTAACAGCTGTTGTAATGGATTATAACATACAATCTTGCAGAAAACAAGGAAAATTCAGAAAATTAAAACGAAATAATTAGAGTAAGAAAAAATCTTACTCTAAGATGCTCCATTTGTCGAAAATATGCAGCTTGTTGCTGTAAAGCTGTATCCAGCGGCCGACGAGGATGGCTGCGGCAATCGTGCCTACGCCTACGCCGCGCATAGCACCGAAGTGCATAAAGGAAATTGCCAGGCTGATAGCAACGAGTGTGCAGTCGAAGCAGTTTTTGATGATGCTGAATTTAATTTTGCTGACGAAGGCGATAACCAGGACGATGCCCTCACCGGCAGCAACAAAAATTTTAGCGCGGATGCAGAGAAAAACGCCGAAGGCAAGGATGGTGGTGCTAAGGATGCAGTCAAACCATTGCCAGAACAAGCTGTCCGGAGCTACCCAGCTCAGCAGGCTCATTGAAAAATCTATGCAGTAGCCGAAGGCGAGCAGTGTTATAAGCTGGCCTAACAGCTCGCGCCAGTATATTTGCCGCAGCAGGATTGGCTGGGCAATAATAAAAAGCAGATTTAGGACAATAGTTATTTCACCGATGCTCCAGGGTGTAAACATACTCATAACCCATGGTACACTGGAAATGGGCGATGTGCCTAAATCAGCCTTGCAGGAAAGAGCAATGCCGAGTGTCATGGTAAAGATGCCGACGAGAAACATACAGCAGCGCTGCGGAAAATATTGCTTGTGCAAGCTAAGAACCCCTTTGAAAAAAATAAAAGACGCCTATGTACGGTAGTCATTACTGTACAAGAACGTTATATATATTATACCATTTTTGTATGATATACACAATACGGCTTGTCGGCAGGCGTAAAGCCTTTGCTTTTCAGCGGTTGATGTAGTACAATAATATATTGAAGAAATATATCCATAAAGGAGGATACTCTGTGATTCGTAAAACATCTGCCATGGTTGAGGCCGGTATTTTAGCTGCCGTTGCTATCGTTATGGCTTTGATAAGTATGTATGTGCCCGTGCTGGGTGCTTTTGTTAATTTTGTCTGGCCCCTGCCTATCGTCATCTGTGGCTGCCGTCATGGCCTGAAGTGGAGCATTATGACGCTGCTGGTTGCTACCGTGATTATCGCGATGATTATAAGTCCGATTAATGCCTTTTTCCTGGCGGCGATTTTCGGCCTTTTGGGCCTGATTTTAGGCGAGTGTATGCGACGCCATCTGCCGCCGATGAAAATGATGCTTTACGGCAGTGTCGGCGCAGTTATTGCGCTTATCCTTAATATCGTTCTGAGCTTCTGGGTACTGGGTATTGACCCGATTGAGATGATGTTCAGCTCCTTCCACCAAAGCTTGGAGCAGCTGACTGCTTATTACCGCGAGCATGGCATGAGCGAGGCCGATATCAAAAAGACTGTCGACGGTTATGCCGAAATGCTGCGCATGATGCGCATTATTATGCCTGGTGCTTTTCTGATGTGTGCGCCGCTGATGGCCTTTGTGAACTATATGGCTGCCAAAAAGATTCTTACGAAGCTGGGCGAAAGCTTTGAAGCCTTTCCTCCGTTTACAATGCTGCAGGTTCCCGGCTGGATTTTGTGGCCTTATGCTGCGTCTTTGTTTGCGGTAACCTATTACTATCAGCATGATCAGGCAAGCTGGATGTATACGCTGTCTGTCAATGTACAGACGGTCTGCAGCTTTGTGTTGGTTTTGCAGGGCATCGTGCTGCTGTACTGGTTTGTAGAAACAAAGCACAAGCCGCGTTGGTGGGCAAATATCGGTATAGCGCTGCTCTTTATAGTTCCTATCTTTACTCAGATTATGGTTTATGTAGGTGCCTTTGATATTGTTATGGACTTCAGGAAAATCCGTCCTGCAAGCAGATTCAGAAAACAAAGGTAAAGTTCGGCAGATGTGCCGGATTTGAGGTGAAAATGATGTTCAGTAGGTTTAACCGGAATATGAATTCCAAAGCGGATACTAATATTTATTTGTTGATAATTGTGCTGCTGGCAATATTAGTCTGCTATCTGCAGCCCAAGCTGATTTTTCCTGCACTGATTCTTTTTTGTATTATCTACTATTTCAGCCGCCAGAATCTTATTAACAGGGAAATCTTCTTCAGCAGTTATCTGGATAATATTATCCGCAATATTGAACGTACCAACCATTTTGCGGTGCGCAAGCTGGATGTAGGCATTGCAGTTTTTTCCAAAGATGGCAAGCTGCAATGGAAAAATGAATTATTTGCCGCCTGGACAGGCAAAAGTAATCTGGAGGGCAAAAAGCCTGAGGAAATTCTGCCGTTGGCACAGAATGCTTTTGAGCTGATGAGTGTGCGTGACGGAGAGCAGGTTATTCAGATTGAGGACCACTATTATCGTATGCGCTATTACAGTGTAGAAACGCAGGAGCGTCACAGCAAAAAGGAAAATACCTCCAGCGGCCTGATGCTGTATCTGACGGATATCACGGATTATGAGCTTTTGCGCCAGAAATACAGCAATGATAAGCTGTGCTTGGCCTATGTGCGCTTTGATAACTACGAAGAGGTTATGCGCGGGCTGAGTGAAACCAATATGGCCAATTTGAATGGCGAAATCAATGAGCTGCTGACCAAGTGGGCTGCCTCCAAGCAGGGTTTTATCTGCCGTATGAACAAGGAAAGCAGTCTGATGGGCTTTTCAATGTCTGCCGTAATGGACATGATGGAAGATAAGTTTATGATTTTAGATAAGGTGCGCGAAATCCGCAGCGGCAATAAAATACCGCCGACTGTAAGTATAGGCGTAGCCTGTGACGGCGTTACGCTGGAGGAGCTTATCGGCAATGCCAATAAGAGCCTGTATCTGGCATTAGGACGCGGCGGCGACCAGGCTGTTGTTATGAAGGATAAGAATACGCAGTTCTTTGGCGGCACGAGCAGTGTCGGTGCCAAAAGTACGCGTGTACGTGCCCGTATCGTGGCGCAGACGATTCATGAGCAGATGCTGCAGGCCGACCGTATCTTTGTTATGGGACACGTCAATGAGGATTATGATGCCATAGGCGCTACCATTGGTATGACTAAGCTGGGCTTGTCGCTGGGCAAGGAAACCTATATTGTCAGCAGCGAGCATAATGCCTATTATAAGCGTATTACCGAGGTGCTGGATAATGAGAACATCATTCTTTCGGCTAACGAAACTAAGTATATAGATATTATGCTGAGCGGTGCGGATGCTTTGCCGCTGGTTACCAATAAGAGCCTTCTGGTTATTGTCGACCATCACCGCGAGGTGCTTTCGGCCAGCAAGGCTGTGCTGCAGGCAGCCAAGAACCGCATTATTATTGACCATCATCGTCGTGCTGAGGATATTATCGGTGATACAACGCTGTTGTATCTGGAGCCCTCCAGTTCGTCTACCAGTGAGCTGGTGACGGAGCTGATTGGTTATTTTGATGACAGGCTTGATATTACACCGGCGGAGGCAACTGCCTTGTATGCCGGTATTGTCCTGGATACGAAAAACTTTAATGTGCAGACAGGCGAACGTACCTTTGAGGCTGCCGCTCTGCTGCGCCGCTGCGGTGCTAATCCGAATCTGATACGCCAGCTGTTTAAGGATGATTTGAGCTTTGTACAGCAAAAGGCTAAGCTGATTGCTGGGGCTAAAATGCCGATACCTGGTTTATCTATTGCAATTATGCGTAATGCCGATAATGATACTATGTCTTCCGTGCTTGCCGCGCAGACAGCGGATACTCTGATTACTATTGAGAGTGTAGCTGTAGGCATGGCAATTGTTGAATATAAAGATGGTTCCCTGAGCATAAGTGCCCGCAGTGACGGCAGCGTCAATGTGCAGGTAATTATGGAAGAGCTGGGGGGCGGCGGTCATCAGACGGTGGCCGGTGTGCAGCTGGCAAATAAACGTGCCAGGGATGTAGAAGCGCAGATTATTGCGCTGACTAAAAAACAGTTAGAGGAGTGTCGAACAGATGAAAGTAATTCTTTTACAAGATGTTAAAAGCTTAGGCAAGAAAGGTGAAATCGTAGAAACCGCCGAAGGTTATGGCCGCAACTACCTGCTGCCGCGTAAATTGGCTAAGGAAGCTACCGTAGCTAACCTCAACCAGGCTAAACAGGACCAGGCAACCGCTAAGCATCGTGCAGCTCAGGCTAAGGATGAGGCTGTTGTTTTGGGCGCACAGGTAGAAAAGGTTGTAGTAACCATGAAGGTACGCGTGGGTGAAAACGGTAAAATGTTTGGCTCCGTAACCTCCAAGGATGTTGCCGAAGCTTTGATTAAGCAAACCGGTCTGAACATTGACCGTCGTAAAATCGAGCTGAAATCCGCAGTTAAGGGCTTAGGCGAATACACCGCCGTTGCTAAGCTGCATACCGATGTAACTGCTACCTTTAAGGTTATGGTAGTTGCCGAATAATTTCAGAGTGAAGCTTATGCATGTGGCAGTCGCCGGTGGCGGCTGCCGCTTTTTCTTGTGAGCCCTGTTACCTTCCACTCTTGACGGCTGCAAGGGTATGATGCTGCCATGTCTGGCGGTAGCTGGGAAAAATTAACTTTTCCTAAGTAATTTATATCACAGGTACTTCCTTTTTTGATTATTTAGGTGTAAAATATTTGCTGTTCCGCAATTGTTTTTGAATACTTGCGGAATATATGAGAATACAGGTCAAAAGATGATTTTGACCGACGAGAGATTTTTAAGAAAGAACCAAGCTAATCTGCAATGAGAATTATGAGAGAATGAGAGGGATGCAGATGGAAGTAGCAGGCTTTTTGGCCTTAGGTATTTTAGTCGGTTTATTGGGAGCGCTTTTAGGCATTGGCGGCGGTATGGTGATTGTACCGCTTCTGGTGTTTGCTTGGGATTATGAGCCGCAGCTGGCCATCGGTACTTCGGTGCTGGTGGTATTGCTGAATGCTGTTTCGGGGACTTGGGGGTATATCAGGCAGAAGAAGGTTTGCGTAGATGCGGCCTTGAAATTTGCCGTGGCTACCGTTCCCGGTGCATTCTTAGGCAGCTATGCCGCAGAATATTTGCAGGGCAGGCTTTTTTATCTGGTGTTCGGCGCTTTTTTTGTGCTGGCATCGGTGAATATGTATCGTAAGGCCAATAAGGAGGCGGCGGGTAAGACGGCCGGCGAGGTGCCGGAAGTCTATAACTGGAAGCTGGGCGTTTTTTGCAGCGTCGGTGTGGGCTTTTTAGCCAGCATTTTGGGCATAGGCGGCGGTATTGTCCACGTTCCCTTTATGGTTTATGTACTGAATTTCCCGGTGCACGTGGCCATTGCTACTTCTACCTGCATTTTGGCAGTTTCCTCGCTTGCAGGCTTAGTTTCGCATGCTATGCTGGGGCATATTGTGTGGACCAGCGGCTTGGCGATTGGTGCGGGTGCCTTTGTCGGTGCTCAGGGCGGTGTAGCCTTGGCGCAAAGGCTGCAGTCCGGCATTTTGATGAAGCTGGCGAGCGTACTGGTGCTGATTACCGGCATTAAATTTTTGATGAATGCTCTATAAAGTGCAGTACGTTTATAATTAAATATGGTGCAGTAATAAGAGTTCAGTTTTGCATAAAAATGTGAGGCCAGATGCAAAAGTAATGACATCCGGAAGTTGTAAAATGCTATTGCCGTTGTTATGAAGAAGGCAGATATGTAAATGCAGTATTGAGCTTGCTGAAGATACGCAAAAGCAGTCGCAATCATCGTTGATGATAAAGCGACTGCTTTTTTTTGCTGTCTGCTGCAACGCTTCAGGCGTTGCTTAGCATGATGTTTGTGTAAGCTGTGAAAATACCGATATTAAAACTGAACATAGTAAATTGACGAGAAATGAATATACTAATAAGCTCAGATGTAGGTATAATACTACACATAACCTATTATTTGCATATATATTGGAGGTATTCACAATGAATGAACGTTATAAATTAAATGCACAGCTGGCACAGATGTTAAAGGGCGGCGTAATTATGGATGTTACGACACCGGAGCAGGCGCGTATTGCGGAGGCAGCAGGTGCCTGCGCTGTTATGGCGCTGGAGAAGATTCCTGCCGATATCCGTGCAGCAGGCGGCGTAGCACGCATGAGCGACCCGAAGCTGATTAAGGAAATTCAAAATGCTGTTTCTATTCCTGTTATGGCAAAGGTGCGCATCGGTCATTTTGTAGAAGCGCAGATTCTGGAGGCTCTGGAGATTGACTATATCGACGAGAGCGAAGTGCTTTCTCCGGCTGATGATGTTTACCATATCGATAAAACTAAGTTTAACGTACCGTTTGTCTGCGGTGCTAAGGATTTGGGCGAAGCGCTGCGCCGCATCAACGAGGGTGCATCCATGATTCGTACCAAAGGCGAGCCTGGTACCGGTGACGTAGTACAAGCAGTACGCCATATGCGTAAAATGAATCAGCAGATTGCGCAAATTGCCACTATGGAAGAAAACGAGCTGTTCAACGCTGCCAAGGAGCTGCAGGTGCCGTATGATTTAGTGGTTTATGTACATGAGCATAAGCGTCTGCCGGTAGTAAATTTTGCTGCAGGCGGCGTAGCAACTCCGGCTGATGCGGCACTGATGATGCAGCTGGGTGCTGAAGGCGTATTTGTAGGCTCCGGTATTTTCAAATCCGGCGACCCGGCAAAGCGTGCGCAGGCTATTGTCAAAGCAGTAACCAACTTCAACGATGCCAAGATGCTGGCAGAGCTGTCCGAGGATTTGGGCGAAGCTATGGTAGGCATCAACGAGCAGGAAATTCAGCTGCTGATGGCGGAGCGTGGTAAATAATGAGAATCGGCATTTTAGCACTGCAGGGTGCATTTATTGAGCACGTGCAGGCCTTGTGCCAGCTGGGCGTGGAAGCTGTAGAGCTGCGTCAGCTGCCGGATTTGGAGCAGCCCTTGGACGGCATAGTCCTGCCGGGTGGTGAAAGTACGGTGCAGGGCAAGCTGCTGCATGAGCTTGGTATGTTTGCACCGCTGCAGAAAAAAATAGCGCAGGGCTTGCCGGTACTGGCAACCTGCGCGGGTATGATTCTGTTGGCGGAAAAGCTGACGAACGACAGCAAGGTGCACTTGGCGACCATGCCGATTACCGTGAAGCGTAATGCCTACGGCAGACAGCTGGGCAGCTTTTTTACCGAGGCTGAATTCGGCAAGCTGGGTAAGGTGCCGATGACCTTCATCCGTGCGCCTTATATTGACAGCGTGGGTGACGGCGCAGAGGTGCTTGCTGCCGTAGATGAGCACATTGTGGCGGCACAGTACGGCAAGCAGCTGGCTCTGGCCTTCCACCCGGAGCTGGATACAGCTAAAAGCACGGCTATCCACGAATATTTTATCAGCCTATGTGCTGAAAAATAATTACAGCTTCAGATAAGGCTTAAGCACGGCAAACAGGGTATCTAAGGCAGGATACAGTTTATCATCCGCCAGACCGGTGTAATTCATCAGCAGGGTGTGCGAGCTGTCGCCAACCTTTTCGTGATAATAGTCCGAAAGAAATTTAATCTGAATGCCCTTGGCAGCCGCAGCCTGCACAAGCTGGGAATCCTTGGCGTCGGTAGCCAGATGCAGCAGAAAATGCAGACCGCTGTCCTCACCTTCTACCGTAAGTGCAGGCGCAACGTCGGACTGCGTAAGATACTGCAGCAGACGGTCGCGCTTACTGCGGTAGTAGGTGCGCATGCGGTTGATGTGGCGTTCAAAATAACCGTCCTCGATAAATTTAGCGAGCGTAAACTGCTCGAAATTAGATACAGTACAGGAATAAAAGCCCAGTTTGTCATAAAACAGCGATGCCAGGTGCGGTGGCAGCAGCATGTAGCTGATACGGAAGGTTGGTGCCAGTGTTTTGGAAAAGGTGTTGATATAGATAACCTTTTCTTCGGTATCAATGCTTTGCAATGGCGGAATAGGCTTGCCGAACAGGCGGAATTCGCAGTCGTAATCATCTTCGATGATATAACGACTGCTTTTTTTTGCTGCCCAGTGCAGTAATTCGTAGCGACGGCTGACGGGCATAACAATGCCGGTAGGGAATTGGTGCGAAGGGCTGATGTGCAGAATATCGGCACCGCTGTTTTCCAGAACGTCGGCGCGGATGCCATGTGCGTCCATGGGCAGATAACGGCAGAAAACATCGTTGGCCTGATAGGCGGCAGCAAGCTGCGGATAGCCGGGATTTTCCAGCGCATAGACGTGGCTGCGTCCCAAAAGCTGCACGATGAGGTTGTACAGCGTCTGTGTGCCTGCGCCGATGATAATCTGCTCGGGCGCAATGTTCAGGCCGCGGAACTGGTAAAGATGTCGGGCGAGTGCCTGACGCAGCGGCAAAACACCGCCGGCGCTGGTGTCGCTGATGAGGGCGTGTTCGTCCGCTGTGGTGAGCGTGTTGCGCAAAAGGCGCGCCCAGATATTATAGGGAAAGGTGTCCGGAGGTACGCTGCTTTTGGCGAAGCTGACGCTTTGCTCCGTTGTTTGTGTTTTGAGTGACGGAGCTGCTTTGCGTTCTGCTTTTACCGGCAGAGGCTGCTGCTCAATGCGCGCTACGTAGTAACCGCGCTTGGGCTGCGAATAGATATAGCCTTCGACAACGAGCTGGGCGTAGGCATTTTCCACGGTGATGAGGCTGATGCCTAAATTTTTGGCCAGCATGCGCTTGGAGGGCAGCTTTTCCTCAGCATGGAGGACACCGTTGGTGATATCGTTTTTGATGCATTTGTAGAGATGAGCGTACATGCTCTCACCCTGTAAATCGGCAAAGCTGTAGGTTAGCATAGCAGAAAATCCTTTCTGACAGAAAAGCCCAAGAAAATTTTGACTATAATGAAATTAGGTATATCGGATAAATTGATAAGTTCAGATGAAAATATCATACTATGTATCGGCCGAAAAGTAAAGCAGATGGAAAAATAGCCGAAAATAATAAAAAATTTGCTTCTTCCTACCCGAAAAACGCTTTTGGGGTAGGGGCAAATTGCCGGGTTTACCTTATAATAAAATTACCAAAAATACAGTAACTGCAGGAAATGAGGTGCTACTATGAAAAATTTAAAAAAGCTGACACTTTTACATTCCAATGACCTGCATGGTGATTTCCTGGCTGAAAGAATTGATAATAAGCTCGTCGGCGGCGTATCCATGCTTTCCGGCTATATCAATAAAGTAAGAGCAGAAGAAGAGAATGTTATTTACTGCATTGCCGGAGATATGTTCCGTGGCTCCGTAATTGATGCGGAATACAAGGGCGTATCGACCATTGAGATTATGAATCTGCTGGGACCGGACGTTGTGACCATTGGTAACCATGAGGTAGATTACGGTCTGTCGCATCTGCTGTTTATCGAAAAATGCGCTAACTTCCCGATTATCAATGCGAACTTTCACATCCGCACGAATAATAAGCGTCTTTTCCAGCCGTTTTATATCGCGCATATCGATGGAATGAAGATTCTTTTCATCGGCATAATTACCGAGGACGTACTGGCGCAGACGAAGATGGATAAGGTAATCGGTTCCTTTGTAGATATCTGCGAGGCGGCAGAGGAAATCGGCCGTATTTGTAATACCTACAATCCAATCGATATCGATTTTACGATTATTCTTACGCATATCGGCTTCGAAGAGGATAAAAAACTGGCGGCAATGCTTGATCAAGATTGGGGCGTTGATGTTATTATCGGCGGTCATTCGCATACCTTTTTGGAGCATCCTGTAAAGGTTAATGATATTCTTATTGTACAGGCCGGAACAGGCACGGACCAGATCGGTCGTTTTGATATCATGGTAAATACCGACCTGAATGCGGTGGATACCTATACCTGGTCGACTGTGCCTATCGATGAAACCCATTGCCCGCGTGATGAGAGCCTGGAAAACTTCATTATGCACTACAAGGATTTGACAGATAAAAAGTACGGCAGACTGGTTACCCGCTTTGCCCGCAAGCTGGAGCATCCTTCCAGAATTCAGGAAACTCCTCTTGGCAGTTTGGTAGCGGATGCGTTGCAGGAGAGCCTTGGTATTGATGTTATGCTGATGGGCTCCGGTGCTATCCGCAGCTATAATCTGGGACCGGTAGTGCTGTACAGCGATTTCACCGAGTGCTTCCCCTATGATGAAGCTGTATATATGCTGCCGGTTACCGGCGAACAGCTGACGCGTATGATTAAGCGCTTCCTGCGCGAGGAGGCCTTTACTGGCGAGCATACGGAATTTTATCAGCTGTCGCAGGGAATGCACGTAGTATGGAGCCGCAGCGGCCAATGCTTCAAGGAGCTGACATTTGATGGCAAGCCCTTGGGAGCGCAGCAGATTTACAAGATTGGTCTGTGCAAATATCACTATAGTAGCCTGAAGCCGTTTTTGGATATTACGCTGGAGGAGGTTGAAGCCAATGGCAGAGTACGCGTGCTGGCAACCTCGTACCGCGATGTGATTGAGGAATACTTTATGACGCATCAGCACCTCAAACGTGAGCTTGAGGGACGTCTGATTATTGAGGAATAAAGGTAATAAAATAAGCATAAAAAAGTATCGGCCCGGCAAAAAGGCCGGGACGATACTTTTTAGGGGTATGTAGGAAGAATAATATGTAAGATGCAAACAAGGCATCTGTAAGCTGAATCCTTTGCCTCAGATATTAAGCATGATAGTAGCAAACAGTTTACATCTGCTGAAGAGAGTATCTACAACAGCAAATTCTTCTGCCGTATGGTTGCGTGCACCCTGTACGCCGAGAGCACAGATTGTAGGAACGCCTGCAGCTGTAGCATAGGCACTGTCGCTGCCGCCGCCGACTGCTTTGGCTGTAGGTTGAGGTAAATTGCACTCTGCTGCTGCTTCCTGTACTAATTTAAGCAAAGCAGCTGTGCCGGGAACCTCATCCATGGATTGGAATTCCGTAGCAGTCTTAAGAACAGTTTTGGTATCGGGAACGTATTGCTTAGCCGCAATAGCCTGTAATTTGGGCAAAAATTCTTCCAGTAAAGCATAGTCAGTATAGCGTGTATCGCAGGTTAATTTTGCGTAGTCCGGTACGGCGTTGCTGACTGTACCGCCTTCGAATAAACCTACGTTAAAGTTAATACCCTTGTCGAAATCGGTTAAGGCTTCGATATCAAGGCCCTTATGCATTAATTCAATGATAGCGCTGCGGCCGTTTTGCGGGTCATTGCCTACGTGCGCACCGCGACCATAGGCTTCCATGGTAAATTCATATCTGCCCTTGCGTCTGGTGACAACGCCCTGATCCAAGAAACCGGTTTCAAAGTTAAATGCTGCCAAAGCACCCTTGCTTTCCGCCAAAATTGTTTCGGAGGCATTACTTAAGTAATGCGCTACCTCTTCATCGCCTGCGAGGATTACTTTAATACCATGCTTGGTATAATTATTTGCCAAAAGCACTTTTAAAGCTGTCAGCATAATAACAATACCGCCCTTCATATCAAGGCAGCCGGGGCCGTAGGCTTTTCCGTCAACAATTTTAAACGGACGCTCTGCTGCGGTGCCGTCTTTGAATACGGTGTCCATGTGGCCTAATAAAACGATAAAATCTTTACTGGTATCGCCGATTTTACCTACCAGTGTGTTGCCGGCTTTTTCAAATTTTACCTGAGTTGTGGTAAATCCAAGTGTTTTTAAAATAGCTTCAATTTTTTGTGCGATGAAGTCAACGCCTGCTTTGTTG